>Ga0316202_10001416_pt1 | contig 18776 bp, 16 predicted proteins | sample 3monrhotite_MG_FD_204934 | JGI IMG/M metagenome (GOLD analysis project Ga0316202, IMG submission 204934) | Microbial mat bacterial communities from mineral coupon in-situ incubated in ocean water Damariscotta River, Maine, United States -... | ecosystem: Environmental > Aquatic > Marine >... | reverse complement strand
AACACTTCTGCTGGTAAAGCATTATCACGTGCAAGTGCTTCACGCTCATCCATACGATTTTTATTCAGTAAAATATCAGGCTCAGGAAAATGATTTAATAATAACTGACGGAAACCTTCTTTAGAGTTTTCCACGACTTTTCCTGCACGATATTGCTCGCCGTCCCAAATACGCGATGAATCTGGAGTACCTACCTCATCCATATAAATAAGTTTACCGTTACCCTGCTTGTCTTTTACATAACCAAATTCAAATTTAGTATCGATAAAAATTTGATCAATACTAGCCAATGCATTGGCAATAACATTAAAACCTTCGGTTAATAATTTTTCATAAAGTGCAATATCGTCAATTGATAAAAAATTGAACGCTGCAAAGTTATCCTCAATATTTTCACGAGTGATATTAACATCATCAACCGCGGGTACGCCGGGGATATTTTCTAAAATACCTTTTGTTGACGGCGTTTGTAACAGCTCAGGTAATTTACTATCTTTCGCTAAACCTTCTGGTAGTTCAATACCACAAAATTCACGTTCGCCTTTTTCATAAGCTCGCCACATTGACCCAGTAATATATTGGCGGCAAATCGCCTCGATCATCACTGGTTTCGCTTTTTGTACGATCCATACAAAGGGATGAGGTATATCTAAAATATGACTATCAGCTAATCCGTTGTCTTTAAACAATTTAAACCAATGGTTTGATATCGCATTTAGCGCAGCACCTTTACCAGGTACGCCTTTGATGCCACCTTCACCATGCCAAATACATTCAAAAGCAGAAATTCTGTCACTGATCACCATGATAGCTAACGGGGTATCACTAGGTACATCATAGCCTTTTTCTTCAATAAGACGTTGGCTATCGTTTTTGGTTAACCAATAAACACTACGAACTTTACCACTGTGCACTGGTGCATCGGTACGAATAGGTAAATCATTATTTACCGCTAAAACTTTATCAGCAAGACTCATAACAGTTCCTCTAAAATAAAATAACGCATAGTATCTAATATTAAATAGTAAGAGTTATTAAACTTATTGATATGAGGTTTGAACAAAAGTCGGCACAACTGTCAAACTTTAATCTTTTAAAAAGAAAAAGGACGCTAATGCGCCCTTATTCAAAACTTCTTACAATTCTATGCAGCTAAAGAAGCTTGCGCTTTTTCAACTAAGAATGTAAAAGCCGCTTTATCATATACTGCAATGTCAGCTAGGATCTTACGATCGATTTCAATAGCAGCCTTTTTAAGACCGTTAATGAAACGGCTGTAAGATAAACCATTTTGACGAGCTGCAGCGTTAATACGAGCAATCCAAAGTTGACGGAATTGACGTTTACGTTGACGACGATCACGGTAAGCGTATTGACCAGCTTTAGTTACAGCTTGAAAAGCAACACGATAAACGCGACTACGAGCACCGTAATAACCTTTCGCTTGCTTTAGAACTTTCTTATGACGTGCACGCGCTTGTACACCACGTTTTACTCTTGCCATTTTTTATTTCTCCTATTAACCGTGACGTAAAAGTTTTTTAACTGACTTAATGTCAGCAGCAGCGATCATACATTTAGCACGTAAATGACGCTTAACTTTAGTACGGCGTTTGGTCAAAATATGACGTAAGCCAGCTTGTTTGAACTTGTAGCCAGAAGCTGTTTTTTTAAAGCGCTTTGCAGCACCTTTATTGGTTTTCATTTTAGGCATGTGAATAACTCCGCATTGTTATGCCAAATTTACAGTAGCTCTGGCGAAAACACCTTGTTCTTCATATTTGAAACTGTAGTTTTATTGTTTTTGTTATCCCATCAATTCATTTAGTAAACTAAACTCACTAACTAGAAACTCGACAATTTCACTACAGCACCAACTATTTAGAGCAAAACAAATGTTTTACTTGTAAGCCGAGGCTACCAACGTCAGATAATAGTGGTGTATTAATATTTTAAGGGACCTTAGTTCATTAAAATATTAATAACTTTCTTTACCAGTTATTATCGTTTTATAGGGGCTAATACCATCACCATTTGTCGTCCTTCCGCTCTACGAGGGAAAAACTCAACTACGGCAAGATCCATTAAGTCGTTTTTAACACGCGTTAACAATTCTAGCCCTAGTTCTTGGTGTGCCATTTCGCGACCGCGGAAACGTAATGTCACCTTGGTTTTGTCGCCACCTTCTAAAAAGCGTCTCAGGTTGCGTAGTTTTACCTGATAATCGCCTTCATCTGTTCCAGGTCGGAATTTAATTTCCTTAACCTGTATTTGTTTCTGATTTTTACGCTGTTCTTTCTGTTCTTTAGCTTTCTCATAAAGAAATTTGCCGTAATCCATAACTCGACAAACAGGAGGCTTCGCTGTTGGACTAATTTCAACAAGATCTACACCGGCATCTATTGATTGGTTCATTGCTTCATCTAAAGAAACAATCCCCCCCGCTTCGCCGTCATAACAAATCAAACGAACTTCTTGTGCTGTAATTAACTCATTTAAACGATGTGCTGGCTCTTTTTGCCCGCCTCGTTGACCATTTTTTATAGCCATGTTCCTCCAAAGAACTATTAATTTTTAATTTTACCAATGAACTTTATATTTAGAGGTTCTTATTGTGTAATAAACACCGAACTTCTTGAACTAACTTCGTTTGTTAGTTTACTTATAAAATTGTCCACAGACATTTTTCCTAAATCTTCACCACTTCGTGTACGAATGGCAATTTCACCATTTTCCATTTCTTTGTCACCTACAACTAACAAATATGGAACGCGCTTCAAAGTGTGCTCGCGGATTTTAAAGCCTATCTTCTCATTTCTCAAGTCTAGTTTTGCTCTAAAGCCACTTTCTTTTAGTTTTTTTACAATTTTTTGACAATATTCGCTCTGTTTGTCAGTAATATTCATAATAACAGTTTGAATTGGCGATAACCATGTTGGGAATTTCCCAGTGTACTCTTCAATCAAAATACCAATAAAACGTTCTAAAGATCCTAAAATAGCTCGGTGAATCATTACCGGAATATACCTTTCGTTGTCTTCACCAACATAAGTTGCGCCTAAACGCTCAGGTAATGCGAAATCAAGTTGTACTGTACCACATTGCCAAGCACGACCTAAACAGTCCATTAAGGTAAATTCAATTTTAGGACCGTAAAATGCACCTTCTCCCGGTAAATACTCAAATTCAATGTTGCTATCGGTTAAGGCTTGAGCAAGACCAGCTTCAGCTTTATCCCATATTTCATCACTACCAATACGGTTTTCAGGCCTCGTTGATAATTTAACAATGATATCTTCAAAGCCAAATGAACCATATAAATCGTAAACCATTTCAATACACTTGATCACTTCGGCTTGCACTTGTGATTCCATACAAAAAATATGAGCATCATCTTGAGTAAAGCCACGTACACGCATTAAACCATGTAATGAACCTGATGGTTCATTACGATGACAACAACCAAATTCTGCAATACGCAGGGGTAAGTCGCGGTATGACTTTAACCCTTGATTAAAAATTTGAACATGACCAGGACAATTCATTGGTTTAATTGCATATTCACGTTTTTCAGAGGTCGTAGTAAACATACCATCTGCATATTTATCCCAATGGCCTGACTTTTCCCAAAGACTTCTGTCCATCATCATGGGTGCTTTTACTTCGTCATAATCATATTCATGTAATTTTTCACGGACAAATTTTTCTAACTCCGTGTAAATAGTCCAACCATCATTATGCCAAAACACCATACCTGGCGCTTCTTCTTGCCAGTGAAATAAATCTAATGTTTTGCCAATTTTACGATGATCGCGCTTTTCTGCTTCAGCTAAACGTTGTATATAAGCTTTTAGCTGCTTTTTATCTGCCCAAGCTGTGCCGTAGATACGTTGCAACATTTTATTGTCTGAATTACCACGCCAATAAGCACCCGCAACCTTCATTAATTTAAAATGATGGCAATGACGCATACTTGGCACATGAGGACCACGACACATATCGATATATTCTTGATGGTGATATAAAGCAGGTGTATCTGTTTTCTCAATATTTTCATCAAGAATTTCTAATTTGTACGTTTCGCCGCGTTCAGAAAAGGCATCGTAAGCATCTTGCCAAGTACCGGTTTTTTTAATGACTTCATAACCAGTTCTCGCTAATTCAGTCATACGCTTTTCAAGCTTAACTAAATCGTCTTCAGTAATTGATTCTTCAAGATCTACGTCATAATAGAAACCATTATCAATTGTTGGTCCAATGGCCATTTTAATATTTGGGTATAATTGTTTTATCGCATGCCCTAATAAATGCGCGCATGAGTGGCGAATAATCTCAAGACCTTCACTATCTTTGCTAGTAATAAGCTGTAAAGAAGCATCTTGAGTAATTAATTCACAAGCATCAACAAGTTTACCGTCAATACGCCCAGCGATGGTTGCTTTAGCAAGACCAGGACCAATATCAAGGGCTACATCCATAACAGAGATTGCATTACCAAAAGAACGTTGAGAACCATCTGGAAGACTAATTACCGGCATTTATAAAAACCTTTTGTTTCAAATAATTAATGAAATATGACGCTATTATTTTTAATATTACAAAGCGCCCAAAACTGATGCGTAGCCAACATTAGGCAAAATTTATAATTAACACACCCTCAAAATTTAAGTTCCATATTATAGCAACTTAATCAAATATATGCATGCACTATTACGTCTTTAAATGAACCAAAGGAAGCAGCATAAAAATATAATAAAAAGCGATCTTAATTGACATCAATACAATGCACACAGGTAATTAAATAAAGGGGGATTGATATAATAATGGCGAATAGTCCTTATTATAAGTTAGCAATGACCCCATTAAAAAACACCTTGATAAGCTTTCTAAATATTGTCATATTATCTATGTTGTAATAAAGGAGTTCTACTTACTATGTTAAAAAGAACAGCGTCAGAAAAGGTATTATTATCACTTTGCTTGTTGGCTACTATTACAATATCGCCATTCATACTTCTTCGATGGCTTGATGGTGACATCACCCTAGCTATTATTGATGGAATATCATCGCTTACTGCCATTGTATTTTTCATGTTTATATATATCACGCGAAAAATAGAAACTGCGCAGAAATTATTTGCTATATTTTTAGCAACAACAGCGCTGACAACTATTTATATTAAAGGTGAATCACAGGTATTATGGACGTTTCCCACAATCATCACTATTTTTTACTTAATGCCACTAAAATGGGCAAAAATAACAAGCGCCGTAGTAATTTTTATATTATTGGTTATTATTTACCCAAAGGCTAATTTGGTCTCATTTTTTAGCATTATGGCAACGACGGGACTAACAGCATCATTATCATTTGTGATATTTCGTTCATATCACGATAAACAAAATGAACTATCACTGCTTGCATCAATTGATTCATTAACGTCATCAGGAAATCGGCGAGCTTTAGATCTAAAACTATCTGAAGTTATAGAAAGTCAACACAGAGAAGCCTATCCAATGAGCTTAATACTGATTGATTTAGATAATTTCAAAGACATAAATGACGACAATGGTCATGCCATAGGTGATCAAATTCTTAAAGGGGTATGTCAGTTAATAACAAGTCATACTCGTGTGCTAGACTCACTTTACAGATACGGGGGTGATGAGTTCATCATAGTGCCACTAAATATGAGTATCAAAACAGCCAGAAGACTCGCTGAAAAAATACGAGTAATTATTGAACAGCATAAGTTTATTCATAACATCAAACTTACCCTTTCTATAGGGGTTGCTGAATACAAAGCGCATGACACACCAGAATCATGGATTAGTCGCGCTGATGCTTCCTTATATAAAGCCAAAAATGAAGGTAGAAACAAAGTTTATTAAAGGATAAAAAAATGACCTAACGGTATAACTTTTATTTTTTCACAAAGAAAAATAGCACTTTGTCATTTTAGCGTCATACTCAAGGGAGTAAGTTATAGATATTTCTAGGAGAAATATATGCCTAATGAGATCATCGATAAAAAAATCAGTTGTCCGCACTGTGGACACAATATTCATCTAACCCTAGATAGTAGCGCTGGCGATCAAAATTATTATGATGAATGTCCTGCTTGTTGTCGCGACATTCATTTAGCAATGCATATTGATGAGTATCGACAAAAAATAGAGCTGGCGGTGGATAGTGATGATGAACAAGTTTTTTAAATACAAAACCTATTTCACTTAATCAACTAATTTTTACAATAATATCCTCTAAAACATCAGCACATAGCTTCATTCTATTACCAATATGTTTAAGGTGTTGATAAAATTCTTTCATTTTAAAAATATATATATAGTCATCTGTTTTAAATAACTCCCCCAATCCTTCATAATATAAACGTTCAACTTTTCTTTCATTATCACGTGCTGTCATGGCAAATTCTTGTGCGTTCAATGGCGCATCAGCTAACAAACAAAAGCCATGCTCTAATGATTTAACACCAAAACGTAAACGTTCTACCATGGCAAGGCAAGTATCATCAATAATTAAATCAAGCGCATCCATTTCATTAAATGAATTTTTACAGTGTGTAACTATGCCATCCATGGCATTAATGGCTCGATAAATATCTTCCCGATCAATCACTGTTGCGAAAGCCTGATTTAATTGTTGTAAATTATTTATTCGCAGTTTATCAGCAAGGTGCTCATCTTGTTTTAATAATTTTGCAGCTTCTGCGTTATTACTATGTAAGAATTCATTTAAGCTATCCATCGTTACACATACTTGCACACTTTGTTGGTGAAGCAATTCAAAAAAGTTAGGTGATTTAGGAAATATTCTTTCAATAAACAAGCTAAAAACACTACTCTTTATATATTTAGAATTCATTTATCCCTCTTTACATTAAAAAATTAATTAGTGAGTAAATAACCATAGCAACAAACGCTGTTGTGGGAATGGTTACTAGCCATGTTTGCAGCATTTCTTTAGCTTTTTGCCACTTAACCGCTTTATATCTTTCTGCAGAACCAATTCCCATGATCGATGATGATACAACATGCGTTGTAGAAACAGGTGCGCCGAACATTGAAGCAGAAAAAATCACAAAAATGGACGTTAACTGACAATTTAAGGCATGAATAGGTCTTATTTTATAAATAGCAAAACCAAGTGTTTTAACAATACGCCAACCACCAAAAACTACCCCTAAAGTAATAGCACTCGCACAAACAAAAATAACCCACGTAGGCACGACAAACGTTTTAATTTGCCCACTCAACAACAACACAAGTGTTAAAACGCCCATACTCTTTTGCGCATCATTGGTGCCATGTGAGAATGCTAACCCTGCTGCAGTAAAAACTTGTGATCGTTTTAAAGACATATTTATTGTTGGTTTTGCCGCACGTAGTAAAAACATCATTATTTTTTGCAGAAAAAAACCAATCCAAAACCCAATTAAAGGAGAAAATAATAAAGCAATAAGCACTTTAGTTACGCCAACCAATTCACCGTAAAGCAACTGTTGAAATCCCCACACAACATGCTCACCACCGGCAGCGATTAACACAGCACCAATTAAACCACCCACTAAACCATGCGATGATGATGATGGAATTCCCCGCCACCAAGTAAATAAATTCCATAAAACGGCAGCAAGCAAACCTGAACTTAAAACCAGCACAGCATTAAATGAAGAAAAATCATCTAATGAGACAAAGCCACCAATAGTATTAGCAACCGCCGTGCCCCCAAAAACAGGCCCTAAAAATTCAAAAAATGCAACTAACAGCACTGACTGAATTGGCGTCATTGCCCGTGACGCAATAATGGGTGCAATAATATTTGCGGTATCATGAAAGCCATTAGTGAAGTCAAAAACAACACAAAGAACCACCGCACTAATGATTAATAAAAAAGTTAACTCCATTTATTATTCATCATTACGTTTAATTTAAAGATCAATACTAATTTCTCCTACAAGGTACTGTACTGCTTGGCCTAATATTTCAATAGTTTTATCCGTAACATTACAATATAAAATACCTCCACGTTTTGATGCTTGATAAGCTTTAAGTTGCTTTTTATGTAAACGTTTCGCCCACAACGGTGCTAAACCAGCATGAATAGAGCCCGTCACAGGATCTTCGTCACCACCATTTGCAGGCCAAAAATAACGAGAAATAAAATCATATTCACTTTCGATATTTGCTTGGCTGCTCACCACCACATCATAAGGGGCTAGCTGTTTTAAAAGCTCACTGTTCGCTTCTAATTTAAGAATATCTTGCGCATTTTCATACAACGCAAAATAAGCTTGGTTATTTCGTAATACTTCACTGGGCTTTATACTCAAAGCTGATATTAATACCTTTGGAATATTACTAACCGTTTCAGGTAAACGATTAGGAAATAACATTTTAATGAACCCTTTTTCAGCTTGAGTAACAGAAAGTTTTCCTACATGTTGGGTTGAAAAAACAATTTCTCTGTTATCTGTTTCATTACCATCAATATAATGCTCAAATAAAACAAACGATGCAGCAAGTGTTGCATGACCACAAAAATTTATTTCACATAAAGGAGAAAACCATCGTATTTCATAACTACTTTTTTCATTTTGTTTGACAAAAGCAGTTTCAGATAGGTTATTTTCACTCGCAATATTTTGCATTACCTCAGTAGGTAACCACTCATTTAATACGACTACTGCGGCATAGTTACCTTTAAAAACTTCATTGGTAAATGCATCAATATGATAAATTTTCAATCGCATAAAAATTCCTTTCTTTTTGGGCTGTTGTAAAAAATGTATTGTTTAATACTTTTCATATTATTTACTTGTTCTTTGACGATGGTGATTCCTGCTAAATTTTATATATTCAGGTAAAATTAGTTAACTTACTATTTTTTACTGATGATAGCTAACGACAAGTTTGTTAATTAAAGCGTTAACAAAAAAATAATAAAGCAGAACTAAATTGAAACTTAGTTCTGCTTTAAACTTATTCTGTTTAATTGCTATTATCTCGATATATATTGTTGCATTTTAAGTATATTTTGCGCTTTTGTCCTCCTCTAATTTTTAGCCATTTGATTAGTGTTTTTATGTAATTTTATTACCACGCGGCGATCATAAAAACTCATTTCTTTACCCTTTTTAGCAACCACAGGTGCACTTTCACCAAAAGCATTACTAACGATACGTTCACTATTAATTCCATAATTTACTAACGCTTTTTTCACTGAATCAACGCGAGCTTGCGATAATGTTTGATTACGTTGTTCACTTCCTTGTAAATCGGTATAACCTGATAAATTAATGGTTAGCTCAGGAGATTGCTTTAATAGGTTAGCTAGCGTTTGTATTTGCTCTTGATAATGATCTTTGAGCACACTAGACCCCGTAGAAAACTGCAAACTCATTAACAAATTTTCGGCTTGTAATTGCCCACTTGATTGATAGTTTTGTTGCAACGCTAAAAGCTCATCTTGGTATGCTTGCTCAGCCTTTTGACTTTCTTGTTGAAACTGTACGATTTGAGTATGATTTAACGATTCTTGCTTAACTAAAGCAACGTCTAATTTATTAATGTTTTCTTGCGCATTGATATCTTTAGCCATTAACGAACCTGCTAATCCTGTAATAAAAGCCCCAACAGGCCCGCCTAAAATACCGCCAATAATTGCGCCCGCACCGAAACTTAATTCAACGTTATGTTCTTGCTGATTATTTTGTTGTGCTTTTTCAGTGTTTTTTGCTAAAGCAAGTGTAGGTGTTAATACTAAAGTACTTGTGATGACAATACACAATGCTACTTTTCTACTTTTTTTAAATGTTTTCATGATAATTTCCTCTACGAATCGTTTAATCAATAATTTATGTTTGAACATGGTTATTAAACACAACAAAAAAGCCAATTAAACGACTAAAAAAAGGCAAAGCAGCGATCAAATGTGGCAACAATATGGCAATTTAACTAAAAGGCAGAATTGTGTTAAAAATTTAGTTATAGTGCGATTAAAGACGTCTTAAGCGAAATGCAAAACTAAATGACTAAACGTATCGCCATTGTTGAAGATGAAGCCGCTATTAGAGAAAACTACGCTGATGTTCTACGTAGCCAAGGCTATCAAGTGCAATCTTATGCCAACCGTGCACAAGCGAGTCAAGCGTTTGCATTGCATTTGCCTCATTTGGTTATTTTAGATATTGGTTTAGAGCAAGAATATGATGGTGGTTTTACACTTTGTCAATGGTTGCGTTCGCAATCAAAAACACTGCCAATTATTTTTTTAACGGCTCGTGATAATGATTTTGATACAGTTTCAGGACTAAGAATGGGGGCCGATGATTACCTGACCAAAGATATTAGCTTGCCACATTTAAGCGCCAGAATTGCAGCTCTATTTCGCCGAGAAGATGCATTAAAGCAACCCATTACAGAAAATACCTTATTAAATGCTGGCCAGCTAACCATTGACAGCCAACGTATGACAATACATTGGCAGCAACAAGCAATAGATTTAACGATTACAGAATTTTGGATGGTTTATGCGCTCGCTAAACATATTGGTCATGTAAAATCGCGCGAACAATTAATGAAAGATTCTAAAATTTTTGTTGATGACAGCACCATTACTTCGCATATTAAGCGTATTCGTAAAAAATTCAATAAAATAGATACAAACTTTAATTGCATTGAAACCGTTTACGGTATGGGTTATCGCTGGAATTTACATAGTGCAGAGCAAAATAAATAATGGTTGTTAAATTTGGCTTACGAGCAAAACTATTATTACTTTCAAGCTTTTTATTTACTATTCCATGGTTTGGTTATCAATATGTTTGGGAGATGGAAAAATATTTACGTTTTGGTCAAGAACAAACACTTGTTGGCACGGCAAGAGCACTAGCGACTGCCCTGCATGAACGCCCCAACCTTTTTAATAATCAAGCCAGTTTCCTTCCGAATGTAGAGCAAGGTAAAGATTTATATGGATACCAGCTAAAACAAGCTATTCAACTTGATGGTTTAAATAATGACTGGCCCAACACGGAAGAACGAGCACATTATTATGGCGAACAACAGCAATTACATTATCCAACAATTTCTACTAATAGCACTTCTAATTTAAACTTTACTGCCATGCTTGGTAAATATGACAAGTATCTCTATGTCTTTTTTACAGTTGTAGATAAACAGGTAAACTATCGAGGTAAAAACAGCCGTAGTATTATCAATAATGATCATTTAGAAATTTCATACCTTAATCAACAAAATAAATTTGAACATTATATTATTAGTAATAAAAAAGCTGGTTGGTTAGACGCCTATAGAATAACTCAAGGTAATATTCCTAAGATAGCCAAACACATTCAAGGTACATGGCTTAACACTTCATTAGGTTATAACATAGAGTTGCGCATTCCATTAACCAATATTGGCGATAAGTTTGCCTTTGCAATCAGTGATGTTAATAAGCAAAGTAAAAATGTAATAGGTTCAGCCGATCCAAGTAACGAGGCAAGTTTAGGTACTATTTTAGTACCTTCTCCAGAAATAGAACGTATTGTTAAAGGTATGGGTTATAGCAACTCACGCATTTGGGTGGTTGATCAACATGGTAGAGTATTAGCCAGTGCTGGCGATATAAAAAGAGCAGACGGCGTATGGCAACGTAGCATAAAGCATGAAAAAGCAACTAATTGGTTTAATAAACTCATCGAAAAATGGCTACATCCACTCTACTATAGAATTTTAACAAAACCGGCTGAAAATTTTATCGATAAGAATTACGATGCCAGTAAGTTACAGGGAGAGCATATTGTTAGTGCTTTGCATGGTAAATCAAAATCACAATGGCGCTTAACCCAAGATCAACAAGCAGTAATACTTTCAGCCGCTTATCCTATCTACATTAATAACCAAGTACACGGCGCAGTTATCGCGGAAGAAACAACAAACGGTATTCGCACCTTACGAAATAAAGCGTTAGAAAAACTTTTTACTGCGATTATTACTATCTTAGTGATAGGTGCCTTAGTATTTTTTATTTTCGCCTCACGTATCTCGAATAGAATTCGTAAATTACGTAACCAAGCAGAATTAGCTATAGATCAGCACGGACGTATAACCGCAGAAGTTGTTCCTTCAAAATCTAGAGATGAAATAGGCGATCTCTCCCGTAGTTTTGCCAGCGTAGTAAAAAGGTTGAGTCAATATAACCATTATTTAGAAAACATGTCTGCACGTTTGTCGCATGAACTCCGTACCCCTATCGCTGTAGTAAGAACCTCATTAGAGAACCTCACCTTACAAAAATTACCCTCTTCAGCTAATCCCTATTTAGAGCGTGCCCAAACAGGAATTTATCGACTCAACCATATAATTACCCACATGAGTGAAGCTACACGTATTGAACAAATGTTAAAGTCTACAGAAAAAGAAAACTTCAATTTAAACCAAGTTGTCGAAGGCTGTTTACAAGGTTATCAACAAATTTATCCAAACATTAACTTCAATTTAATAAACGGTGATAAAGAAAATAACCATTTTCCTTTAATTGGATCTCCAGAACATATTGCCCAATTATTCGATAAGGTCATCGCTAATGCCGTTGAGTTTAGTAATGACAATATTATTACTATTATCTTAAAAAAAGCTAAAAACAATATTGTATTAACTGTTAGTAACAATGGCATGTTATTACCAGAAAATATGCGAGATAAGCTCTTTGAATCGATGATTTCTGTACGCCCACAAGAAAAACAAGAACAGCCACATTTAGGTTTAGGTTTGTTTATTGCTCGTTTGATCGCTGAATATCATCAAGGAATTATTCAAGCCGAAAATCATCAGGAGCCTAACGGAGTAAGTATAAATATCACTTTGCCACAAGCACCATATTAATGGTTATAACTAACAATTAATAAAGTAATATACTCACTTACTAACTAGACAAGATAACAAGTAAAAGTGAGAACAGTGTTCTTTAAGTAAGTATCACTCAATACCAATATACTTGTGGACTTGAACTGATAACCGCCAATTATTAGTAATACAAGTTTTAATCGCTAACTCTGTTGCTCGTTTTTTCTGGCTGATCGGCTGTAAATAAATTGGGGTTTTAGTAATCTGATGATCGATCAGCAATTTTTTCAAATCATTAACATGTTGCTCTGTAGCAATAGGATGCTTAATTTCATTAGCGCGTTGCATTGCTGAAGTTAGAATGGGATACCCCCCTTTCATATTCACTTTCGGCGAAACGGTGACCCAACATTGGTTAGTCGTTTGTATTTCAAAGGTTCCTGACGTTTCAATTTGACAACTATAGCCTTGTTCTTCAAAAGCAAAACACAATGGCGTTAAATTTACCATACATGGTTCTCCGCCAGTAATAACAATATGTTTAGCTTGATATTTTTGATCTTTAATCACCACTAAAATTTCATTAATAGATAATAGCGACCATTGTTCAGTTTCTTGTTTTTTAGTTAACATTACCTGACAGATAACTTGCTCAGCATTTTTAATTTCCCAAGTGTGCTTCGTATCACACCAAGCACAACCGACAGGACAGCCTTGTAAGCGAATAAAAATAGAAGGTTGACCAGTAAAAGCCCCTTCACCTTGAATAGTTTCAAATAATTCATTAATTTTATAACTAACTGACATAAGAAATAATTTTGCCTTATATTTTCTTTACGCTTTAAAATTTATTTTCCATATGGGCGATTTTTATTAGCTTTTTATGATCAAAATCGAGTAAAATCGCGCACAATTTTGATTATAGCAGTTATGCTGATTGCTATAAATTGTTAAGAGATAAAATAAATGACTGAAAAAGTTGTTGTTATTTACTCCGGTGGAATGGATTCATTCACCGTATTAAATAAAGCATTAAAAGACGGGAAAGAGATATTTGCATTATCTTTCGATTATGGTCAACGTCATGTTAAAGAACTTGAATGTGCAAGCACTGTTTGCCAAGCACTTAATGTTCACCATAAAGTAATAGATATATCAGCTATTAACCAATTATTAGCTGGCTCTTCATTAACGGATGATATTGATATTCCTGAAGGACATTACGAAGCTGAAAACATGAAATCGACCATAGTGCCAAATCGCAATATGATTTTATTATCATTAGCTGTTGGATATGCTGTTTCTGTAGGTGCGGAACAAGTTTATTATGGCGCCCATTCAGGCGATCATGCCATTTACCCAGACTGTCGCCCAGAGTTTGTTAAAAAGATGAATGATGTCTGCTTAATTGCAAATTATGAAGCCGTTGAAATTTTCAGCCCTTATCTAAATGTTGATAAAACAGCCATTTTAACTGATGGTTTAGCCATGAAGCTAGACTATAGTAATACATGGACTTGTTATAACGGTAGAGAAAAAGCTTGCGGAAAATGCGGTGCTTGCCAAGAAAGGTTAGAAGCATTTAGCGAAAATAATACTATTGATCCTATCGAATACGAATAATACCCTATACGAAAGACATTATTATACCAAGTCTATTAAGTTATTTCCCACTCAGCGAGAATTAAAAGGCTTAGGGGCAAGGCATTGATTGAAGAGAATGGTTATTCCTTGTCGAAATCAATAACGCCGCATATAAGCCTTTAAAACTCGCCCTTTGGAATCTCATTAGCAAACTGATCACATCATAAATTTTAAGAAATATAGAATTGGGTATTACATAATTATTCTTTATTCAACTGTATAAACAGGATTAAAATCCCGCTTATACGGTGACAGATAAAAATATTTATTAAGATACCTTGAACATGCCTATCGCTTCATTTAATTTATTCGCTAACTCAGCAACTTGCTTACTGTATGCCAATGTTGATGAAGACTTATCACTACTTTGTTGGCTTAAATCAACTACTGTTTGAATGCTTTGATCAATATTAGCACTTAAACTATTTTGCTGAGTTGCCGATAAAGATATTTCGCTACTCATCTCATGCATTTGTTCAATAGCTTGCGTTATTAATAACAATGTTTGTAATAATTGATTGGTGTGATCTTGACAATTATTCGCTTCAGTTTTTCCTTTACCAATATCTGTTGCAGCCTTTTCAGTTTGATTTTGTAAAGATTCAATCATGTGCTGAATTTCACTCGCCGATTCTTGCGTTCGGCTAGCAAGTAAACGTACCTCATCAGCGACTACAGCAAAACCACGACCAGCTTCACCCGCCCGTGCGGCTTCAATTGCTGCATTAAGTGCTAATAAGTTTGTTTGATCTGAAATTCCTCTAATAGTATCTAAAATACCGCTAATATTCGCTGATTCTTGTTGTAATACTGTCATGACTTCAGTGGTATCATCAAGCATAGTCACTAAATTTCTCATTCTATCGTTAGTAATATTAGCGGTGTGCTCTAATTCATTACTTTGTGTCAAAGCACTAGTCATTTGCTGCTCAGCATTGGTTGCTTTTGAAAGAATATGATCTGCACTTTGACCCAATTCATCAGTGATCACACTGACTTGCCCGATGGTTTCTTTTTGTACCGCAAGTGAATCTGTTACTTGCGCGATTTTTTCGCTTGATTGTTCTGCAGCACTATTAAGTAAACGTGTATTCTCTGTAATGTTAGTAATTAATGTACGTAAGTCTGCAACAACTAAATTAACACTTTTTGATAATTCACCATACTCATCATCTGCGTGTACGGTTAACTGCTTAGATAAGTCACCTTTTGCAATATAATACAATACTTTATTAATACGCCTTAAAGGTTGGATCATCGCACGAATAGTGGCAAATGCAATACCAGCTCCGGCAATAAACAGTATGACTAAAATAACAATAGTTTCGATATGACCTTGATCGACATTATCAAAAACATCTAATTGTAATTGCTCTACATTTTTATCAACTGCTTGTAAAAAATCATCAATTTCATTTATCGCGGCACTAATATATTGTTCCGATTCTTGAAAAGAATGTGTTAAACCATCTCTTTGCTCTAGTTGGGCAATTTTAAGATAGAAAAGGTTTTTATCGCCCTGCAGCATACCTTTCGATATATTAAACTCTTCAACAAACTGCTCTATTAAACCATTAGTATTATAATCTTCACCTAACCGAGATAAAAAGGTCAGGTTTTGCACTATATTATCTATACCAAAATTAATAGTTTCTTGTGATTTTTTAACCTCTTCAATACTATCAATAGCTAGTATTGCTTTGGAAGCATCTGTTAGATTAAATAAAAACCCTTCAATTTGGCTCGCAGAACCAACAATACGATCTATTTGTTTTTGATTTTTTGGATCGTCTAAATACGATAAATCACCTAAAATAGCGCTTGCTTCATCTAATACGTTATATAAATCTTTCTGTTGTTTAGCTAAGTTAGCCGTTTGATTTAAATCAGCAATATGATAGCTAAACATTTTATCTACTGATTTTTGATAACTTATATAATTTTTATTAAAAAGCGCTAAATTTTTAATTTGTGGGAAAACATGCAGTAATTCATCAATTAACTGGGCATTTGTATTCAGTAATACACCTTGCTGCGTAAATTTTTTCGTTAACTCTTGCACTGCATCAACGTTTGGCGTTGATGCAATTAGTGCTGACAATTTAGCTTGTTTAAGTAGTTGTTTTTGTACTTTATTTCCGTACTTTTGAATGGGTAATGCAAAGTTATCAACTTTAGCTGTAGCGCCTTTGATATCACTTAAAATTCCCATAGAACTAATACTAGAGAACAACAACAACAACAAAATAACAGAAAAGCCAATAATAACTTTATGGGCAACCTTTAATACCATAATTAATACCTAGTTTATTTAATTAAATGTATAAATATCCCTTTTAAATGTCCGACCAGTTGTACATATTAATAATAACTACTCTCATATAGCAAGAAAATATAACAATATTATTACAAATAACTAATAAAAAATCGCTAGTCTCTTGATTTATAAGTTAATCATAAAAAATATGTCCTACTTCATTATAGACAGAAATAAATTTAGCGTGGTAAATAAAAAATCATAAAAGCACAAAACAAAACAATCGCCCAAAATGCTTTAATAAAAAAATGAGTTTTCCCTTGTTTCTCTGTTTTATTGTTGAGCGGCATACCACAATTTTCACAGTTTTTTTGCTGTTCAGCATTAGGTGTGTGGCAATATAAACAAGTTTTTGTATTAATATTCATGATTCATAATTTATTAAAAAAGGTTGTAGATTAATTAGTCGTTAACTGATGATAAAGTTGTGGTAAACGAATGGGTAATTGTGCAGGCCTTAAAATAACCGTATAACCACTACTACCAAATATATAAGGTAAATAATCCTCTGCTTGTTGATCAATCGTAATACAAAAAGGCTTAATACCTAGCCGTTTGGCTTCAATAATTGCTTGATGTGTATCTTCTATACCAAAACGCCCTTCATAATGGTCGATATCATTAGGTTTTCCATCAGTTAAAATAAGTAATAGTTTTTGTGATGATTTTTGTTCGCTTATAACCTTAGTCGCTTGGCGAATAGCCGCCCCCATACGGGTATAAAAGCCTGGTGAGATCGCTTGAATTTTACCACGTACATTATCGGTATATGCTTCATTAAAATTTTTAAGAACACTAAAGCGTACATGACTCCGTTTAACCGATGAAAAACCATACATGGCAAAATTATCACCAACCGCTTGTAATGCTTCACCAAACAACAACATACTATCGCGCACAACATCGATAACACGGTTATCATTATCAATGTGCGCATCGGTCGACATCGATAAATCAGCTAATAATAAACAAGACAAATCACGATGATTACCACGAAAACTTTGATATAAACCTTTTTCAGCACTCGCCGACACCTTACTTTCAACATGATGTTCAAGCCATGCATTTAGATCTAATTCGTCTCCCTGAACTTGCGCTTTTAACCAATAACGTACACTCTGCAATTGCTCAAATTGTGCTTTAATAATATTGGCTTGTTTACGTAATTTCGCCGGCAATGATTTAGCGATAGCATTTTTTGGTAACATTGGCTGTAATAAACAACGATCTTTTTCTAATTGTGCTGTTTTATAATTCCATTCTGGCAATTTTATCCCCTCTCCTAAAGGTAAATCATCTTCTGAAGCTGAAGGTAAATCTAAATCTATTTTAATGCGAGCGCTTTTTTGCTGCTGCTGTTGCTTCGTTAACGTTATTTTATCTAAATCTTCGGCGACTCGTTGACTATCCTCGTCTTCATCAGAGTCATCACTACCACGATCAAGTTTGGAAAATTCGCTCCATGAAAACATGCTTTCTAAACGAAAGATCATCATGCCATCTTTTTCATTGCCAGAATCTACCCGTTCAGCTTTTTTACGGCTTGAGTTAGTTTTACTTTTAATCACTTTTCTTTCATTTTTTTGCTCATTTAGTAAATCATCATCTTGCTCTGGTAAAAGAAGAGATTCAACATGTGCTGAAGGATATAACCATAAATAAACAGCTTGTGGGGCATAATTAACAATCGGAAATTGTTTTACTGAACCGGGTAATAACATAGCGGTAATAATCGCCTCTTCCATCATTTTTTCATTCTGAGGTAACTTATCAATCGCTGGACGAGTTTCAACAAAAGCTTCAGCTAAACGATAATAACGAGCTTTTAATGATGGATATTTTGCCAAAACATCTACAACTAACGTTTGATTATCTATTGCCCAATGACTGAATTTTCCTTGATGATTAGCGGCAAGTACAGCTAGCCAAATATAAAGATCTC
>Ga0316202_10001414_pt1 | contig 18809 bp, 14 predicted proteins | sample 3monrhotite_MG_FD_204934 | JGI IMG/M metagenome (GOLD analysis project Ga0316202, IMG submission 204934) | Microbial mat bacterial communities from mineral coupon in-situ incubated in ocean water Damariscotta River, Maine, United States -... | ecosystem: Environmental > Aquatic > Marine >... | reverse complement strand
GCCCCCGCGTGGCGTGCGCGGACTTCCGCGAGGCGCATCTCGTAGCGCTCGACCAGGCTCTTGGCTTCCACGTCTCGGCCCACCATGCGGCCGAGCACGAGGATCACGTCGAGGATCTCGGCGATCGAGCGCTGGTTGAAGATCAGCACCTGCTGGTTCGCCGCGATGAGCTTGCTGGCAAGGTCCGCCTGGATGTCGGAGAAGCCGATGACCAGATCGGGCTCGAGCGCGCAGATGCGCTTCACGTTGCCGCCGGTGAAGGCGCTGACGATCGGCTTGTCGCGCCGCGCTTCGGGCGGCCGCACGGTCCAGTTGCTGATGCCGACGACGCGCTCACCTTCGCCCAGGAGATACAGGATCTCCGTGGGCTCCTCCGTGAGGCAGACGATGCGCTGAAGGGGGCCGCTGGGGGGCATGGGGGACCTCGGGGTGCTGCTAGGCGAAGCGCAGCGAGTAGACGAGGGGCAGGTTGTTCGAGAGCACCTGCCAGTGCTCGCCACCGTCCTCGCTGACGTAGGCGTTGCCCGAAGTCGTCGCGAAGGCGAGCGTCTCGCCGTCGGTGCCGACATCCAGGGCGTGGCGGTAGGGGAAGTCCCACGCGGCCGTCTGCGGCAGGCCGCCCGTCTGTTCGCGCCACGACGTGCCGCCGTCGTCGGTGCGGAGAGCGAAGAGGCGGCCGTCGAGGGTCGTGCGGTTCTGGTCGCTGTGCATCGGGATGATCCACGCGGTCTCAGGCCGCGTCGGGTGGGCCGCGATCGGGAAGCCGAAGTAGGCGTGCGGCTTCTCCGAGATCTCGTCCCACGTGGCCGCACCGTCCTTCGAACGGTAGACACCGCAGTGATTGGCCTGCCAGAGCACATCCGGGTTGGACGGCGCCATGGCGACGAAGTGCGGGTCGTAGCCGTATTCGCGGTCCTGCTCCTCCGGCGGCCAGTAGTCCATGCGCATGCCCTTGTTCACGTAGGCCCAGCTCGCCCCACCGTCCTTCGTCTCGCAGACGCCGGCGCAGGAGACGGCCACGTACATGTGCTGGGGGTCGCGCGGGTCGACGATCAGCGAGTGGATGCCCGCGCCGTCGCGCCCTCCGCCGGACCACGCGTGTTCCTTGCAGAGCGTCCAGAGCGGCCCGTTCAGCTCCCAGGACGCCCCGTCGTCGCGTGTGACGAACAGCCCGCCCGGCTCCGTGCCGACCCAGAACGTATCCGGCTCGTCGGCGTGACCCGGCGTCAGCACCCAGTAGTACTTGGCGGCCGTCTCCGTGGCTTCGGGGTACTGCGGCGCGGTGACCTCCTCGAATTCGCCGTTGTCGGCCTTGCTGCGCGAGAGCTTGACGCCCCAGTGGCCGTGATCGATGGAGGCCCAGAGGGCGCCGTTGCGGGCGTCGCGCGCGGCATACGCAATGGGCTGCCCCGGCAGGCCCGGCGCGCTCAAGCTCCAGGCGCCGTTCGTCTTGCGCGCCTCGATCAGCCCCTTGCGTGTGCCCAGCAGGATGCGGTCGTTCGTCGTTGCCACCTCTAGCCTCCGGTCAGGGACTGCAGGATGTCGATCGTGCTGTCTGCGGGCACCGCATCCTGCAGCGTGATGCGGTCCTTGACCTGGCTTCCCGCCACCCAGACGGCCACATGCTGGCGCAAGGCGCCGCGCTCATCCGTGATGTAGAAGCCCAGGCCCGGCCAGCGCTCGTCGAGTCGCTCGACCACCTGCGCCACGGTGCCGGCCTCGACCGCCCAGGTGTCGGGCAGGTCGAAGAAGCGTCGCAGGTGGGGGGTGAAGCGAACCGTGGCCATGGGGCGGGAATCCTACCTGCCTGCCGTGGTCCGCGCAGGGCTGTCGCCGCGATCAGGGCAGCGTGCTTCCTCCGGGCGCCTAGACTTGCGGCATGCCCGCCTCCCCGGACCCCGCGCCCGCGACCCTCGTGCCGATCGCGATCTCCGCCTGCCTCCTGGGCGAGCGCGTGCGCTACGACGGCGGCGACAAGCGCGCGGTGGGGCTCCTGGCGGCGCTGGCGCCCCACGTGCGCTGGGTGCCGCTGTGCCCCGAGGTCCTCGCAGGCCTGGGCGTGCCGCGCCCGCCGATCCAGGTCATCCGCGCGGATGGGGGGACGGGGGTGCGTGAGGTGGAGCGGGGCACCGATCACACCGCGCGGCTCGCCGCGGCGAGCGCGCACATCGTGGCGACCCTGCGTGCCGAAGGCGTACGCGGCTTCGTGTGCAAGGCCCGCTCGCCGTCCTGCGGCGTCGGCGACGCGCCCCACCACGCACCGCAGGGACAGGTCATGGGCCAGGGGGACGGCGTCATGGTCGCCGCGCTGCGCGTCGCGCTGCCCCCGCTGGTCGTGGCCAGCGAGGCCGAACTCGACTCGGCCGGGGCGTGCGCGGCGTTCCTGCGCCAGGTACGCGCTACTTGATGTTGCGACCCGGCCCCGAGGGCTTGCGCTTGCGCAGGCGCGTGGCCGCCTTCAGACCCTTCTCGGCCCAGTCGATCATGCTCTGCTGGCAACTGATCTCGGTGTCCTTGGTCGGCTGGCGCTGGATGTAGCTGCCGTCGGCCTGCATGTCCCATGCAGAGCGCTGGTCCTCGATCTGGAACTCCAGGAACATGCGCAGCTCGTCCTGCAGAGCCGAGTCTTCGACGCTGACCAGCGTCTCGACGCGACTCTCGAGGTTGCGCCGCATGCAGTCCGCGGAGCCGATGAAGTACTCCTCGTCGCCGCCGTTGCGGAAGTAGTACACCCGGGCGTGCTCGAGGAAGCGGCCGACGACGCCGACGACGCGGATGGTCTCCGAGAGGCCGGGCACGCCAGGCCGCAGTCGGCAGGTGTCGCGCACGAGCAGGTCGATCGTCACCCCCGCCATGGACGCGCCGTAGAGCGCACGGGTGACTTCGGCATCTTCAAGCGCGTTTGTCTTGATGCGGATCAAGCCGGGGGCGTCGGCGGTGTGCAACTCGACCTCACGCTGGATCTTGGCGAGCAGCGCGGGCTTGAGCACCTTCGGCGCGGGCAGCAGCTTGCGGTAGTCACGCTTGGGCTTGAAGCCCGTGGTGAGGTAGTTGAGCAACTCGACGGCTTCGCGGCCGACGCGACGCTTGCTCGTGAGGAGCCCGACGTCGGAGTAGATGCGCGCCGTGGCCGCGTTGTAGTTGCCGGTGCCGACGTGGGCGTAGGTCCGGATGCCGTCGTAGTCCTGACGCACGACGAGAATGACCTTGCAGTGGGTCTTGAGGCCGACGACGCCGTAGGTGACGTGGATGCCGGCCTGCTCGAGGCGGCTGGCCCAGCGGATGTTGGCCGCCTCGTCGAAGCGGGCCTTCAGCTCCACGACCACGGCGACCTGCTTGCCGTTGCGCGCGGCGTTGATCAGGTGGTCGATGACCTTGGTCGAGGATGACGTGCGGTAGAGCGTCATCTTGATGGCGCGCACCTTCGGGTCGCGGGACGCCTCGTGGAGCAGGCGCTCCACGGAGGTCGAGAACGACTGGAAGGGATGGTGCAGCAGCAGCGAGCCCTTCTCGCGCACCGTGTGGAAGATGCTCTGCTCCCCCGTGAGCTGAGGGTGGTCCACGGGGTGGTGCGGGGCGTCCTTCAGCTCCGGCGCATCGATCGCCATGAGGTCCATCATGTCGCGCATGCCGAGCATGCCTTCGACCTCGAAGACGTCGCTCCCCTCGTCCAGGCCCAGCTCGGCCGCGAGGCGACCGCGATGCAGGGGGCGGATGCCGGTGGCGACCTCGAGCCGCACGACGGGCGCGAAGTGCCGCTCGCGCAGCTCGGATTCGATCATCGCGAGCAGGTCGTCGGCATGCTCTTCGGCGGACTCCGTGTTCGCGTTGCGCGTGACGCGGAAGTACGTGACGGAGTCGACCTCCATCCCGGGGAAGAGCAGGTCCAGATTGCCCGCGATGATGGTCTCGAGAAGCACGAAGCTGTTGCGGCCCTCGAGCTTCACGAAGCGCGGACTGCCGGCGCCGACGGGCACCTTCACGCGCGCCAGGGGGGCGGGCGAGCCGTCGGGGTGGCGCAGGGCGACCAGGAGGTTGAGCGACAGGTTCGAGATGAACGGGAACGGGTGCGCGGGGTCGGTGGCCTGCGGCGTGAGGAGCGGGTAGATGCTCTCGAGGAAGTGCTCGCGCAGGATCTCGCGGTCGGCGGCATCGAGATCCTCGTAGACGGTGAGCTCGATGTCCTGTGCCTTGAGCTCGGCATACACGTCCATGAAGGCCGCGCGCTTGCGCACCTCGAGCTCGCGCACGAGCTCCAGGCTCTGATCGATCTGCTGGCGCGCCGTCCGCCCATCCGGGGTCCGCTCGGTCATGCCCGCGCCGACCTGCTGCTTCAGGCCGCCGATGCGCTTCATGAAGAACTCGTCCAGGTTCGAGCTGACGATGCTCACGAACTTGGCGCGCTCGAGCAGCGGCGTGCGGGGGTCGTTCGCCTCCTGCAGGACCCGGAAGTTGAAGTTCAGCCAGGTCAGCTCGCGGTTCAGCAGGTAGCCCGGTTCCTCGAGATCGCGGCGACCGTCGGCGTCCGGCTCGGGCACGGGCACGGGCGTGCTGGGGGTGCGGGGCGCCGGGGCGCTCGGCGTGGGGGCGGGGGGAGCATCGGGCATGGGCGGCGGCTCGATCAGCGCGCCCTCAGGCGCGGCGGGGGGCAAGGGCTCGAAGGGATGCACGGAGAGTCGGTCCTCTCTCCGGGCGTGCCGGGGAGGGTATCGGGCCGTGGCGCACGGGGCTACCCGCTCGCCCTGGAGCGCCCGCCGGAGCGGGCGGCGCGGGCACGCAGGTGCCCGTACCTGGGGTTGGTCGTCTGGCCGTCGGTGGCCGCCCCGGGCCGTCTTGCCTCCCGGGGCAAGGGTCGGATACGCACATGGGGTGCCCTGCGAAAGCCCTGTTCCCTGGGCTCGCAGCGATCTGGCTGCGGACAGGTCCGCAGATGTCGTGCGCGCCCTGGCGCAGGCCGGCGCGACCCAGCCCCCCGCCTACGAGGAGGCGTACTCGTCGAGGGCCTGGCGGTCTGTCATGGAGGCCAGGTGATCGCAGATCGCGCGTTCGAGGCCGACTTCCTCGGCCCAGGCCCGGTCGCGCACGGTGAGCATGCGGGGCTCCTCGCGGTAGGCCCGGAAGAGCGCCGTGAGGATGCGTCGCGCGCGGGCCCCCATCCGCATGAGGCGCGGGTGGCAGTAGAAGTGCTCGTACAGGTAGCGCGAGAGGGCGCGCTGGCGACGATGCATGCCGTCGCTGAAGCCGACCAGCCGCCGACCATGGGCCTGGACGGCCTCGGGGCTGTCCACCCCGGCGGCCTGGATGCGTGCCCGCGTGCTGTCGACGAGGTCGGTGACGCCCGCGTCGATGAGGTGCTTCACCGTCGTCAGGACCTGGAGGTCGCGCGGCAGGTCCGGTTCCGCGGCCAGCGTGCGTGTCCAGTGCTCCGACCACAGGTCGTCGGAGTGCAGCTCGTCGATGGCGAGCAGGCCGGAGGCCACGCCGTCGTCGATGTCGTGGGCCACGTACGTGAGGCTGTCGCATACGTCGACGAGCTGGGCTTCGAGCAGCGGCTGCAGCCCGGCACGGAAGCCGAGGCTCTCGGTGTCCTTCGGGCTGTGCAGTGCGAAGGCCTCACGGACCTCGTAGCTCAAGTTGAGCCCGCGCCAGCGCGGGTAGCGGCGCTCGAGCCGGTCGACGACGCGCAGGCCGTGGGCGTTGTGCTCGAAGCCCCCGTGCTCCTCCATGAGGTCGTGCAGGACGTACTCGCCCTTGTGGCCGAACGGACCGTGTCCGAGATCGTGGGAGAGCGCGATGGACTCCGTCAGGTCCTCGTTCAAGCGCAGCGCCCGGGCGGCCGTTCGCGCGACCTGGGCCACCTCCATCGTGTGGGTGAGGCGCGTGCGGTAGTAGTCGCCCTCGTGGTTGACGAAGACCTGGGTCTTGTACTCGAGGCGCCGGAACGCCGAGGCGTGGATGATGCGGTCCCGGTCGCGCATGTACGTCGTGCGGTAGGCGTGCTCGGGTTCGTCGTGCTGGCGGCCCTGGGAGAGCTCGCAGCGCATCGCGTAGGACGCGAGCAGGGTCTGCTCGCGCGCTTCCAGCTCCGCCCGCGTGACGGCTTGCGCTGGCGTGTTCGTGTCGGGGGTGGCGCTCATGGCGTCAGTCTAGCGTCGGCCACGGTGGATCTCCTTCGCCATGTGCAGGCTGGGATGTGCAGGCTGAGATGTGCAGGCTGAGATGGGCAGGCTGAGATGGGCAGGCTGAGATGGGCAGGCTGGGATGGGCAGGCTGGGATGGGCAGGCTGGGATGGGCAGGCTGGGATGGGCAGGGCGAGGAGGGTCTGCCGCCCGGAGGACGGGTGAGGGCCGTCCGGGTGGCAGGCGGCGTACACTCGGCGCGTGCGAATCGTCCTCCAGCGAGTGTCCCAGGCGCGCGTGGTGGTCGACGGGGAGACCGTCGGCGCCATCGGGCGCGGCGTCCTTCTCCTCGTGGGCGTGGAGAAGGGGGATACACAGGCCGAGGTCGACGTCCTCGTCGGCAAGCTCGTGCGCCTGCGGATCTTCCCCGGCCGGACCCCGATGGATCGCTCGCTGGCTGACATCGAGGGGGCCTGCCTCGTCGTCAGCCAGTTCACGCTGGCGGGCACCCTGCGCAAGGGCAACCGTCCGGGCTTCGACCGGGCGGAGGATCCCGCCCGCGCCACGCCGCTGTACGAAGCCGTCGCGGCGGGCCTGCGCGCCGCCGGCCTGCGCGTCGAGACGGGGCGCTTCGGGGCCATGATGGACGTCGAGCTGGTGAACGAGGGGCCCGTGACGTTCGTGCTCGATGCGCGTGACGGCAAGCTCTGCTAGGCGGCGCAACTCCTTTCAGGCCATGAGGTTGTGACCTCGTGGCCTTTGTGCAGACTCTTTGCTCCCCGGTGGCCAGCGAGGAGACACACTCCGGGACGGAGGTACGACCCGTGAGCGGTTGCGTGCGCACATGCCTGCTCGTCTGCCTCGGCCTCCTGGTCGCGGACTGGGCGCTGATGGCCGCGCCCGCGCGGGCCTCGGGCCTGCTCGTGCCCGAGGGCGCCGGGCAGGCCGACGAGGCCCGCTGGCATCTGGATGCGGTCCGCGTGCGGGCCCAGGTGCGGGGGCCGATTGCCGAGGTCACGATCGGGCACGTGTTCCGCAACGTCTCGACGGAGGCGCTCCAGGCGGAGTTCGTCTTCCCCTTGCCGCCGGGCGCGATGGTCTCCAAGCCGACCCTGCGTCACGGCAAGCGCGTCCTCGCCGGCGCGGTCCTGCGTGGTGCGGCGGCTCGTGACGCGTGGACCGCCGATCTGCGGCGCCGCAAGGATCCGAGCCTCGTCCGGCATCTCGGCAGCGACGTCTACCGCGTGCGCCTGCCGGCCATCCCCGCCGGCGCGCGCGCCAATCTCGTACTGACCTTCGAGCAGACCCTCGGCGCCGACGCGGGCCTTGCCGAGTTCGCGTGCCCGCTGCAGGCCACGCCGTCCTTCGAGATCGTGGTCGATCTCGAGACCACGGCACCGCTCGGGCCCGTCTACAGCCCGACGCACGCCGTGCGCGTTCGCCGCAGCTCGCCGACGCGTGCGCGCATCGAGTATGCCGGGGCCAGTTCGCTCGACACGCCGTGCCTCGGGCTCTACTGGAGCACGACGCGCAGCCGCATCGGCGCGACCCTCCTGACGTACTGGCCGAAGGAGGAGAAGCAGGGCTACTACCTCGTGTTGGCCGCCCCCAGCGTCTTGGAGTCGGCGCGCCAGGCACGCCGGGCGCAGAGCGTCACCTTCGTCGTCGACATCTCCGGTTCGATGAGCGGCGAGAAGCTCGAGGGCATGCGCGCCGCGCTGCAGTCCGTGATCGGGAGCCTCAGCCAGTTCGACCACTTCAATGTGATCGCCTACCACTCGCAGGTCGCCCCGCTCTGGGCCGCCCCGCGCCCGGCCACGGAGGCCGCCCGCACCGAGGCCCTCGGTTTCGTCGCGGGCCTGCGCGCGGCCGGCCACACGAACATCGAGGGCGCCCTGCGGACGGCCCTCACGGCTCCGCGCCCGTCCAGCAAGCCGTCTGTCGTCGTGTTCTTGACCGACGGCCGTCCGACGAAGGGCGAGACCGACGCCGAGAAGATCCTGACCTCGATCCGTCACGTGAACGAGAAGACGCGCACGCGCATCTACGTGCTCGGCGTCGGCGTCGATGTGAACACGGTGATGCTCGATCGCCTGGCCCTCGAAAACGGTGGTGCGCCCGCGTTCGTGCCCCCGCGGGGGAGCGTCGAGCAGGGCTTGATCGGGCTCTTCGGACGCATCCGGCATCCGGTCCTGATGGACATCACGCTGGAGGCGCGGGGCATGCGCCCGAGCGAGAACCTCGCCGCGCGGCTTCCCGACCTGTTCCAGGGCGGCGAGCTGATCCTGGCCGGGCGCTACACCGGTGGCGGCCCCGTCGAGTTGATCCTCTCCGGCCGCGATGGTGTGCTCGAGCGCGAGTACCACTACGCCCGCAAGGCCGCCCGCCGCGGCGAGGGCCTGCGCAGCGACTTCCCCGCCCGCGTCTGGGCCACCCGCCGCATCGCGGCCTTGATCGATGCGATCCGCCTGCACGACAGCCGCACCCCCGAGCTCGTGCTCGAGCTGGTGCGCCTCTCGACGGAGTTCGGGGTGCTCACCGAGTACACGGCCTTCCTCGCCGAGGAGGGCTGTTCCTCCTGCAGCGATGTGGAGGGCGCGAACTCGCAGCGCACGCGTCTCAACATCGATCGGCTCGCACCGAAGGTGGTCGGTGCGGCGGGCCTCGCCCAGGCCAAGGGGCAGGCCGAGCGTCGTGCGGCCTCGCGCTCGAGTCCGCGCGCCGGGACCTGGGCCGCAACCCCCGACGGCCGCGACGTGCAGCGCATCGAGGCCCAGGGCGTACGCGTCCTGGGCAACCGCACGTACTACTTCCGTGGCCAGGACCACGGTTGGGTCGGAGCGACGCTGGATCCGGGCAAGGCGCCCGAGGCCACGATCGTCCGCTGGAGCCCCGCGTTCTTCGCCCTGCTCGAGAAGACCACCCCGGCCGAGAACGCACGGTTGGCGCAGCCCGGTCGATTGCTGTTGAGCGTCCAGGGGCGCATCCTGCGTATCGTGGACCCGTCCTAGCGCCACGGGCGCAGGCACGACGGAGAGAACCCATGCCGATCGAGAAGCCCCGCGTCCTGCTTGTCGAGGACGAGCCGACCCTCGCCCAGGGCCTCGCCGATGCACTGCGCTTCCAGGGCTACGAGTGCGACATCGCCTCCGACGGCGAGCAAGGGCTGGCCATGGCGCGCCGCGGTAGCTACGACGTGATGCTGCTCGACCTGATGCTGCCGATCCTGAGCGGCTTCGAGGTCATGGAGGCGCTGCGCGGGGAAGGCTCGCGGGTGCCGACGATCATGCTCACGGCCAAGGGCGCCGAGGATGACAAGGTGCGCGGCCTCGAGCTCGGCGCCGACGACTACGTCACCAAGCCCTTCGCCATCCGTGAGCTCATGGCACGTGTGGGGGCCCAGCTGCGCCGGACCCGCCGCGAGCGCGGCGACGGCGAGACGTTCGAGATCGACGGCGTGCGCTTCGACCTCGGTCGGCTGACCGGCTTCCGCGGTGAAGAGGAGATCGTCCTCACCCCGCGCGAGGGCGAGATCCTGAGCTACCTGCGCGCGCACCAGGGCAACGTCGTCACGCGTGACGAGTTCCTGCTCGAGGTCTGGAAGTACCCGACGGCAAGCGTCGAGACCCGCACGGTCGACAACACGCTGGCCGCCCTGCGCAAGAAGATCGAGACCAATCCCGCCGATCCCCAGATCATCAAGACGGTTCGGGGGAAGGGCTACCGGTGGGGCGCCTGAGCGGCGGACGTCCCCGACGCCGCGGCATTCTCGGCCGCCCCCTGCTGCTGTTCGCGGTGCTGCTGCTCGGCCCGGCGGCCGGCTTCTGCGTGCTCGGCTGGAACAGCGTCGTGCGGGAGCATGTGTTCCGCGTGCGGGAGATGCACCGCGGGGCGCAGGACCTGCTCGCACGCCGGATGCACGATGCCGTCGTCGAGCTCGAGCGCATCCGCCTGGCCGAGACGGATCGCGACTACTTCGAGTACCAGAGCGAGTACCTGCCGCAGGGGCAGGTGACCCAGCAGCTCGGCTTCCAGGCCAGCACGCTCAACCGTGCCTCGGCCGACTCGCGCATCCTCGGCTGGTTCAGCTGGGAGTTGCACCGCGGCAAGGCCTGGAACAAGCCGGAGGTGTTCCCCGAGAGCAATCAGGAACTCCGCGACACGTTCACGCCCGCGTACGGCCAGGCCCTGCGGCAGCGCGTCCAGCGGGCGCCGAAGGATGCGGACCTACGCACGGGCCGTGGCCGCAAGGCCAGCTACTCCCAGCGTGTCGTCTCCGCCAACGAGGAGAGCGGGGCCCTTCAGGAGGATCTCGAACTCCAGCGTCGGGGCGCACAGGCAGAGGACCTCCAGTATCTGGAGAACTTCAAGAAGCGCGCGCGCGACGCCAAGATCGAGGTGCGCTACTCGCCGTTCCGCTACCTCGCACGGCCCAAGACCGTGCCCGGGCCGACGATGATCGCGTGGCGCATGGTCTGGATTCCCGCGGAGCAGAAGCGCTTCCGCGAGGTCAAGCACGACCGCTGGCTGATCCAGGGCTACATCCTCGATCCCGGCACCATGTTCCCGACGGAGTGGGAGTCGATGGGCACGTCGGAGATCGTGCGCGGCGATCGCATCGGCACGCCCCATGGCCGCGGCGTGTTCACGCGCTCGCTGGCCCTCGCCCTGGACGCGGAGATCGCCGGCGTCACGGCCCTGCCCGGTGGGCTGCCCTCGGTCTACGACCCCCAACTCGAACTCGCGGCCCGCGCGGACCTGGGGCAGGCCCGCAAGCGTTGGGTGAATGCACGCAATCGCTTCCTGTTCCTGGTCGCAGGCCTCGTGTTCGTCGTGGCGGTCGGGTTCTTCGTGCTCGTGCGCAGTGTGCGGCGGGAGGTCGTGCTGGCGAGTCGCAAGGAGGACTTCGTCGCCGCCATCACCCACGAGCTCAAGACCCCACTCACCGGCATCCGCATGTACGCCGACATGCTGCGCGAGGGCTGGGTGCAGAGTCCGGAGATGGCCGACACCTACGCCACGCGCATCCTGGAGGAGACGGAGCGGCTCGGCCATCTCGTCAACCAGGTGCTGGACCTGGCCGCCCTGGAGCGTGGCGTGGCCTCCTTGAATGCGCAGATGGGGGACCTCGGGGAGGCCGTCGCCAGTGCGGTCGCCCTGCTGCAGGCCAAGGCCGACGAGGCGGGGGTGGCCCTGCATACGGAGGTGGCCGAGGGTGTACCGGAGTTCCCCTTCGATCCCCAGCTCGTGCGCCCGATGGTCCTGAACCTGGTCGACAATGCGATCAAGTACAGCGCCAAGGCCGAGGTGAAGCAGGTCACGGTCGGCGTGCGCAAGGAGGGGGAGCGCGTGATCCTCTCCGTGGCCGACCGCGGCATCGGCATCGACCCGAAGGCACGCAAGATGGTCTTCGAGCCGTTCCAGCGTGCCGGCGACGAAATGACCCGTGAGGCGCCGGGCGTCGGAATCGGCCTGGCGCTCGTCAAGCGCTATGCCGAGGCCCACAACGCCCGGGTGCACCTGGCCAGCGAGCCGGGCGCCGGCACGACCGTCGAGGTGCGCTTCAAGCTCTAGCCAGCTTGTTGTGCGAAGCTTGCCCTGCGGGCCGCGGGCTTCTGGGGGTAGAACCGGGCCGTGCCGTTCGCAGGAGTCACGCTCGGAGTCGCCTCGTGGGATCAGGAGATCCTGCACGCGATCAACTGCGGCCTCAGCGGGCCGTGGGCCGATGCGATCCTGTTGACCTTGCAGCGTTCCGTGGTCGGCATCGCGGCCATGTTGATTGCGATCGGGCTCGTCTGGGACCGCGATCGGCGCGTGGGCCTGCAAGCGTTTGTCACCGCGCTGGCCGCGTACGGCCTCTGCATGGGGGTCGCGGACCTCGCCTGGCACGCGCACTACCGCGCCCGGCCCGGTCGTGCGGCGGACGTCGTGCTCCGCAGTCCAGCCGAGATCGCCACATGCGAGCGGCAGCCGCAGGCCGTCGTCGTGCGCAAGCATGTGTCGCGGCGCTCCGGCATGCCCAGCCGGCATGCACTCAGCTCCGGCGTCTTCGCGGCCACCATGCTGCTCGCCAGCCGCGGCCTCGGTCTGGTGGCGTGCCTCTATGCCCTGCTCGTGGCGATGGCGCGCGTCTACTCCGGGGTCCACTGGCCATCGGATGTCCTCGTCGGACTGGCGGTCGGGGGCGCCGCAGGCTGGCTCGTCTGGCGCAGCGTGCCCTGGGTGTTCGGCCGCTTCGGGCGCCGACGATGGGTCGAGGATCCAGCCATGGCGCCCGAATCGACGTCCGGCTCCCGTCCCGAGGACACCCCGGGGTAGACTCGGCGCTTCCCGTGGAACGGGGCGCATTGCCATCGTGGATGTCATTACCTGCCATCGGCTGAAGCTCCTGGGCCTCGACCCGGATGCCCTTCCTGGCAGCTCCCACGCGGAGCGCGCCCAGGCCATCTACGCCTCGTTCCTCGAGCGCATCCCGTACGAGAACCTCTCGAACAACCGCGCGGTGACGGCCGACCCCGAGGTGTGCGAGCGCTGGCCGCGAGCCACCGATCGGATGCTGCGCGAGAATCAGGTGCATGGGCTCGGCGGCACGAGCTTTTCGATGTCGTACGCCTTGCGCGATCTCATGCGCGGCGCCGGCCTCACGGCGCATTGCACGTTGGGCTACAACCTCGTCACCGAGCAGGCGCACGCCGCGGTCGTGCTCTACGCGGAGGACGGTCCGCTCCTCTACGACCCCGCGCTGCTCGTGTGCGGCCCCATCCCGGTGCGGCCCGGCGGGGTGCTCGAGGATCCCCTCGGCACCGTACGCCTGGAACCACGCGTCGGTCCGACGCTGACCGTGACGATCCGGATGCACTGTGGCGATCGCGCGCTGCGCCCGGGCGAGGAGCTCTTCGAGCCGCCCTTCGCCGGCGGCGGCGCACGGGCGATCTACTCGATCATCCCGATTCCCGCACCCCCGCAGAGCTTCCGGCAGGCCTGGCTCGCGTCCTTCTACCGCGGCCGGCCCATGCCCCTGCGGCTCGCCCGGCGGGTCGGGGACCGGATCCTGCGCTACGGCGAACGACCCGGGAGCATCGAGATCCTGGGCGCCACCAAGCGCGAGGAGGTGCCGGTGGGATCCGATGCGGCGCACCATCTGCACGGCATGTTCGGCATCGAAGAGGACTGCCTGCAGGCCTGGTTCGACCGCCGTCGCTGAGAGCCGGGCATCAGGCCCGTCTTGCGGGCCCTACTGGACCTTGCGGACGATCAACAGCACGACGATGCGGTCGGAGTCCGAGCCCGGCAGCGGCAGCGGTACGAGCAAGGCCGTGTCATCGGCGAGCAGTTCGCTGTCGCGTACGTCGCTGACCGAGCGCTGGTTTCCGTCGTACCAGCGCGGGACCTCGTACACGGCCTCCGGCCGGTCGGCCTGGGGGTAGCGACGCGGCTCGATGTCGCGCAGTCGTGCGGCCCGTGTCCGGACGCGCACGAAGCGCATGCCGCCATCGCGCTCGAGCATGGGCCGCACCTCGACGAGCAACCCCTCCTCGGCCATGCCACTTACCGGCGTGAAGCGCATGGCGTCGTCGGCCAGGCGGCGGACGTTGAGGTCCTTGTTGATCGAGCGCGAGCGCAGCTGCACGAGGGCGACCTTCTGCGTGGCGCGTGCGAGCAGGTCGCGGCGGCCCGCGAAGAGGCTGTCGGCGTCCGCGAGGGGGGCGAACTCCTCGACGAGCGCGTCGCGGGCCGAGGCTGCGATCGCGTAGTTCCCGTTGCCGTTGCGCCTGTAGCCCTCGCGGGCCACCCACGTCTTCCAGCGTTCCGGGTCGACGACGCCGCTGCGGATGCGGATCTGGTAGAGGTCGTTTTCGTGCGAGCCGAGCTTCGAGAGCGCCTGCTGCAGGCGCACATGGCCTTCCTCGCCGAGGGTGCCGGTGGCGCGGTGGTCCTGCACGACGATCGCATCGCGACCGCCGGGGCCTTCCGGGTCGACGCCGGCGAGCTGCATGAGGACCTCGGCCAGGTTGCGGTCTCGCAGGCGACGGCGGTCCGGGGCGAGAACGCCGTCGTGCACGGTCCGCAGCTCGGGCCAGGACTCGGGCAGGATCTGGTCCTCGACTTCGATCGAGAGGGAGCCGACGGGGTAGTCCCGCACGAGCAAGTCACTGGGCACCACGGGGCCGTCGGGCGTGAGCGTGCGCGGGGGATCGGGCGTCGGCGTGTCCTCGCGCGTCGTGCCGAGGAGCACGATCAGCTCGGGGTGGGTGGCGCGTGAAGCCGGGAAGGGATTGGGGAGCCCCTGGAGTACGAAGGTGCCGAAGTGGGGCACGGCGCGGTCGGCCTCGAGGACGCGCTCCGAGAACACGGGCAGGCGCGTGTAGGGCATCGTCGCGGAGGTCTTCACGATGTGCGAGAGCATGCTGCTGTCGGGCTGCTTGACGCGGGCCCGCACGGAGAGGGCGCTGGTGGGCGTCTTGTTGGGGCCCGCCCGCCGGCCGGCCATGTCCTCGACGTACAGGTCGAGCCAGAGGCCGTAGCGTGCGTCGGCCGCGCGCACCGTGATCTGGTCGGGCTTGCTCGGGAACTTGCGGTAGGCCGGATGCTCGGCCGTCAGCTGCGTGAACGAGAGGCGGCGCGACGTGAGGCCGTCGATCGCGAGCTGGGCGCCCCCGAGGTGCTTGACCTCCGGCACGCCGCCCAGGTCGCGCACGCAGGTCGTGATGAGGGCGTTGTGCGCGACGTGGTCGAGGCCCTGCTCGCGCGGTCCGGCGCTGAGCCGCAGGACGTCGGCGGCGCCCACCGCACCCGCGGCGCTGGCCGCGAAGAGCTGCACATCGATGCGCATGGCCGGCGGCACGTCGACGAAGTCGCCCTGCAGCTTGGCGATGCGGCGCTGCTCGCGCTCGCCGCACTCGGCGGCGATGTAGTCGTTGAGGCGCACGAGCATGTGGCGGCTGCGCCGGGAGCGGCCCCCGCCGCGGCGGTCCTTCAGGTCCGACCAGCCCGTGCCGATGTGCTGCCGGATCCAGCGCTCGGCCCAGCGGGCGCGGGTGAGGGTGCCGTCCTCGTCGTCGGCGTCGATTCCCTCGGAGAGCGTTCGCGAGAGCGAGCGCTTGGCGGCGCGGCCGCGCTTGAGCGCCGGGGAAAACTCGAAGAAGTGGATGCGCTCTGCGCCTTCGCGCGGGGGGCGCATCGTGTCGGCGAAGAGCGCGAGGGTGCGCGCGCGCACGCTGCCCTGGCGGGCCGCGAGATCCGGCAGCGGCGGCTCGGGCTCGAAGGAGAAGCCCGCCTCGCGACCGCGCTCGTGGGTTTGGCGCAGCCACACGAGGAGTCCCGCACGCTGCTCGTCGAGGCTGTGGGGGTCGACCGTGCCGCCGATGCCGAGGAAGCCCGACTCGTCGATCTGGCGCAACGCCTCCCGGTACTGGCGGTCGGCTTCCTTCCAGTCACCCTTGTCGAAGGCGACGCGTGCGGCGCGTCCCCGGCGTTCGACTTCCTCGCGGGCGCGGTCGTACTCCACGAGTTCCTGGGACTCGACCAGCGCCAGCAACTGGCGCCACATGTCGTCGCGGTCCGGGCTGCGCGCCTCGATCTGCGCGAGGATGGTGTGGGCGTCCGTGTTCTTGCGATCGAGCCCGAGTACGCCCAGCGCCTTCCGACGCGCCTCCTCGAAGTGGCCCGCCTCGAGGGCACTGCGTGCCGCGTTGAGTGCCGTCTTGATGCGGCGCTGCAGCTCGGCTTGCATGCGCTCGCGCATGATGCGGTCCTGCTCGGCCTGCGTGGTGCCCGCGGTGTCCACCTTGCGATGGGCGTCCTGCTGGCGCTGGGCCCAGTCGCGTAGCGACGGCTCGAGCTCCTTGTCGGTGCGGATGAGCTTCCAGTAGCGCTCGGCCTGGTCGATGCGGCCTGCGGCTTGATGGATCCGCGCGAGCGCGCGCAGGGCGAGGCCGCGCTTGACCGCGGGGACACCCTCGAGTTCCAGCACCTGTCCGTAGAGCCGCACGGCGTCTTCCGGGTTGCCCTCGATGTTCTCGAGGTGGCCTGCGCGGTGCAGCAGATCGTCGACGCGGCTCTCGTCGGCACCGGCCGCCGGGACGAGGGCGATGACGAGCAGGCTGGCGGCGAGCGCGATGAACGCGATGTGCGCGGCGAGCCGGGGTTCCTGCGTGGGCATGGGGTCCTCCGAGCGGAGCCCCAGCCTACTCGCCGCGTAGGGCGTTCCGCAGTGCGCGCGCGGCGGCCGCCGGATCGGCGGCCGCGAGGACTCCGGCGCCCACGGCCGCGCGTGTGGCACCTGCCGCCGCCAGCCGCGGGGCGTTGGCGGGCGTGATGCCCCCGATCGGGAAGAGCGGCAGCGCGCCGGCGGCCGCCAGGCAGCGCTGCACGAGGGCCGGGCCGCCGGGCTCGTAGGCCAGGTCCTTGGAGTCGGACGGGAAGCACGGGCCCAGCCCCAGGTGATCGACGGGCTGCGCATGGGCCTCCGCCACTTCCTGGGGGTCGTGCGTCGAGGTGCCGAGCAGGCGATCGGGGCCGAGCCACGCGCGGGCCGTGGCCGGCGGGGCGTCCTCGCGTCCGACATGCGCGCCGTCCAGATCCAGGGCTGCGGCCAGCTCCGGATCGTCATTCAGGAGGAGCAAGGTGTCGTGGCGTGCGCAGAGCGTCTTGAGTGCCAGCGCGCGACGGCGTCGTAGCGCGCGATCCCCGGAGACGTCGCGCAGCTGCACGAGGTCGATGGCGCCCGACGTCAGGGCGGTGGTGACGGGGGCAAGCTCGGCGTCGTGCTCGGCATCGAGCGTGACGATCAGGTAGAGGCAGGCCGTCTCGAGCCGCTGACGGCGCGTGGCACCATCCATCGCGGTCAGTGCTGCTTGCGGGCGCGTGCGGCTTCGCGGTGCTTGGCCACGTAGCGCTCGAGCAACTCGAACTGCTTGACGAAGTTCTGCTCCTCGAGGCCGGCGGGACTCTTGAAGTAGGCCGCCGTCCACGTCATCAGGCCGGACTCGTCCTGGGCCTGGGCGAAGGCGGCCAGGCGCACGAGATCGAGGACCAGCGGCGCGGCGAGCGCGCTGTCGTTGCCCTGCCAGGTGAACTGCATGGCCATGCGGGCGCCGAGGAAGCCCTCGAAGTGGATGTAGTCCCAGGCGACTTTCCAGTCGTCGAGGCTGGGGACGTAGTCGATCGTGACGCGTGAGTGCGTGTCCTCGTCACCGAGGATCTGGCGCAACGCATTGTCCTTGGAGCGCGTCTTGCTCTCGCGGGCGTCGGGATCCTTCAGCACGAAGCCGTCCCGGTTGCCGAGCATGTTGTAGCCCTCCCACGAGAGGACCCGCAGGGCACGGCCGGCGAACATCGGTGCGAGAGCCGTCTTCACGAGCGTTTCGCCGGTCTTGCCATCCGAGCCCATGTGCGGCAGGCCACGCTCCTGGGCGAGCTGCATGAGGGCGGGGATCGTGCTGCCGGGGGACGGCGTGAAGTTGATGAAGGGGTAGCCGGCGTCGAGCGAGGCGTACGCGTAGAGCACGCCGGCGGTGAGGCCGTCGCGCGGCTCGCCACTGGCGAGCAGGGTCCGGAAGGCGTCGAGACTCGCAAACTCGATGGGCAGGTTGGCCGGCGGCTCGGTGCTCGAGATGTTCACGACGACGACGGTCTCGAGGTCGTGGCGCGCCTGGAAGTCGCGCACGTCGCTCTGGATGCCCTCGACCACCGCTTGGGGCGTGGCGGCGGCAACGACCTTGCCGCGCTCCGCGAGGGCCTCGACCGCGGGCGTGGGGTTCACCACGTAGCCCGGGCGGAGGTTCTGGTCGATGGCTGCGAGGTCGTCCTGCAGCACGGTGAGCAGGGCGGAGTCGAGGATGCCGGCGCGCTCGGCGAACTCGCGCGCCGCGCAGTGCATGTCCGTGTCGCGGATCTCGTGACCCCCGAAGACGAGGTCATCGAGGGCGGGCAGCTCGAGCCCGTCGAAGAGGCGCGTCTCGGTCAGCACGCCGGTCGGGTTCTTCAGCCTGCGGGCGACCGCCCGGGCCCCGACGCAGGTGAGGGTCGCGACGGCGCCGCAGGCGCCGACGAACCAGACTCCGGTCTTGCGATGGCTCATGAGGGTCTCGTCCAAGCTGGAAGGGGAAGCAGGTCAGTCGATGCGTTGCAGGTAGCGGTCCACGAGGTCCCGCCGCCCCGCCGGCACGACAGGCCCGACGGCACGGCCGCGGGCTCCCGCGGCGTCCCGGCGACGCGCCTCGGCCCGGCTGGGATTGTCCTCGCCCGGGTCGAGGAGGCCAGCGAGGCCCGGACCGGAGGGATCGGCACTTCCGGCCAGGGCCGGATCGGCCCCGGCGGCCTTCGCCGCCGCGGCCCGAGCCCGCGGATCGGCCAGCGCACGCGCGACCTCCGAGGGGTCCAACGGACCTTCGGGGGGGAGGTTCAGGGCCATGCGGACGGCCCGGGCGGTCTCCCGCCGGCGATCCAGGGCCGCGGCCTCGCGCTCGGCCGCGGCGGCCCGCGGGGCCGCCCCCGTCGCGGCCTGGGCGGCGCCGGCCGGCGGCGGGCCGCCCGCGGTCGTGGGCTCGGCGTCCCCGCGCACCGCGGGCGCCAGGAGGGCGAGCACGCCCAGGAGGACGCCGGCGGCCAGCGGCACGAGGCCACGCGGGGGCAGCAGGCGGATGACGGGCGGCGCGCCCAGGGGGGCGCCCGCGAAGGCGGCCTCG
>Ga0316202_10001412_pt1 | contig 18818 bp, 11 predicted proteins | sample 3monrhotite_MG_FD_204934 | JGI IMG/M metagenome (GOLD analysis project Ga0316202, IMG submission 204934) | Microbial mat bacterial communities from mineral coupon in-situ incubated in ocean water Damariscotta River, Maine, United States -... | ecosystem: Environmental > Aquatic > Marine >... | reverse complement strand
GCCAGCCTCCGCCTGCTTCAAAATATTGATAATCTGGCTGTCCGTGTATCGTGATTTCTTCATCTGAATCTCCTCCATAAACATTACGAGAAAATTCTACTTTTGATCACCACTCTTTTTCGGGAGTATTACCAAATGAGAATAAAAACGAGTCCATTGTACGCCAAATAGCGGACTATATTTTTGACCTGTATTTTAGACGGTTATTGATCCAACTCGGCCATTAAAGGATGAGGACCTTTTTTCTGAACCGCCGACACCTTAATGCCTGCTTAACGCGCATCATAAGTCATTGAGATGGCGCGACGGGAGGTGCGTTGGACAATCTATTGCAGTTTTAAGAAAACGTCCGGCGGACCCGAACTGGGAGTATACCCACATTTAGATTTTTGTTATCTTTTGACCGAGAACTACCCAAGGTTTTGTTGCCTTGTTTCAGAACTGGAATAATATTCTCAACCAACGAAATGAGTGCTTCCCTTAATAATTTCTGGTTGGTTTTACCGTCTTAATTTTTAGCCCATAGGTACTTGTTGTTTATGTCTTCCGAACATGGCTTTAGATTTCGACAGTTCCTCTCTGATGCCTTCTCGCGGTTACGGGCCAAACGTGTGCCAACGCGGCTGCAATACCAAACCACAGAATGCGGTGTTGCGGCGCTGGCGATGATCCTGGCCTATCATAAACGGTTTGTTCCCATGGAGGAGATTCGCCAGGTTACGGGCGTTTCACGCGACTGCCTGAATGCCGGAGATATGGTTCGGGCAGGACGTTATTACGGTTTGGAGACCAGCGCCTATCGCCGGGAGCCTAATTCACTTCGTAACATGAGTTTCCCCTTCGTCGCCCATCTTAATTTTATCCACTTTGTTGTCGTTGAGGGGATGACGTCCGACAAGATTCTGGTCAACGATCCGGCAGTCGGACGTGGTGAAATACCGATCGAGAAATTCAATGAAATATTTACCGGTATTGTTATTACCTTCATGCCTGGCGAAGGTTTTCAGACCGGCGGGAGAGATGAATCCCCTTTTCTATCCTTGTGGCAGCGCATTGACCGATGGTCCAAAACCCTTCTGGCAATCGCTACGGTTTTAAGTCTGATCGTCGCCTTGCCTCTAATCGTTTTAGCCGCGAAATTTGGCGACTTGATGCTGCGCGCTACGATGGAGCCTTCGGGTTTAGTTGCGCCACAGACCATAGGGATTATGACCTTTATGGTCGGTTTGTCTTTGTTGTTAAGGGCGCTGCTCAGCCATTGTTATGCATCCATGCAATCCAGAATGTCGATCGATCAGGCCAAAAATACTTTGTCTGCGTTGCGTGCAAGCACCTATGCATATATAAATTACCGCCTGCCGAGCGAATTGAGCAAGACTGTCTACGATAATGACAGGATTGCCCGCCTCCTGTGCCACGACTTACTACCCATCATCCTAACTCTGCCGCCTGCCGCGGTCCTGCTTCTGGCTCTCGGGACCATTGATCCCGCTGTCGGCGTGGCTCTCTTGGCTCTAACGACGTTTTATGGCGTTGGCCTGGCAGTTACTTTTCAGTGGCGAAGCGGCGATCTCCGCAGATATCGCCAGCAGACGGATAATGACTTTCAACATCTGATCTCCAGTCTCGAAACCATCGAAACCGCCAAAGTTGCGGGCATGGACAACGATTTTGTCTGTGATGGAATAGGAAGTCACGCCGCACAGAATGTGTATTATCAGAACGCCTTGGTGAGCCGGTCAGGCACACAGGTCTTAACAAAAATGACAGGATGGGCCTTCCTTGGCGCGATAGCAATTTTTGGTGCGGCGGAAATGGTAACCGGGAGGTTGGGCATTGATGATATGATGAGCCTTTACCTGCTTTGCGGTGCATTGGCACTGACAGTCCGTGACTGGGCTGGAGCCCATGGTAAGTTTGACGCTTTGCATCATTTGTTATTGCGTCAAGAAGACCTCCAAAAGGAGAGCCCCAACCGGCCCCAGGTAACGAAGTCGCAATTGAAAGATGAGCCCGCGGACCCACCAGGCGGATCCTTCCACATGCGGTCCATCGTTTTTGGTCATTCCCGGACCCGCCCAGCTCTTCTTGACGAGGTTGATTTCGACCTGTTGCCGGGCGAGCAGGTTGGCATAACCGGTCCCTCGGGCGGGGGTAAATCAACGTTTGGTGGGCTCGCCGCCGGGCTCCACCTGCCTTGGTCCGGAACCGTCTGGACCAGTTCCACGCTTGCCGATGATAATTCATCCTGCCCGGTTGTCTGGATCGATAAGTCGCCGTTTTTATTTGAAGGAACAGTGCGCGAGAATTTATGCTTGTGGCAGAACGACATATGCGAAGACGATCTGCACCGTGCTGTGCGCGACGCCTGCATGGATAATGTGCTGGCCGCCCGACCGGGAGGTCTGGATGCGATGATTACAGCACGCGGGCACAATTTCAGCGGTGGTCAACGCCAACGGCTGGAGATCGCCCGCGCGCTGTTGCGCAACCCGACCATATTGATCCTGGATGAAGCGTTGGATGCACTCAACCCGGCACTGGAGACGCGCCTTCGTAACACGTTGCGGCATCGCCGGTGCGGGGTCCTGATCATTAGCCACCGCGCTTCTACCCTTGCGACCTGTGATCGGATTCTCCACCTCATCAACGGCAAGTTGTCGACGAGCCCCCCTGATTTCTATGTGTCGAGTGCCCAAGCCACGTCGGCATTGAACTCTGCCGAAGCAACAAATGAAGCAGAGTTCCATGCGGACCTCACTGACGGTGCCCGATTGGAAACAGCATTTCAGGTCTTGTGCGAAAAAATCGGATGCCGGCCTTTGAACGTTGGGCTGCGCGGACCAGTATCGGCGAAAACGGGGGTCTTGGCGTTAGCCCGCGCGTCAGGGCTGTATGGGCGCCGGATCCGTTATGTGATCAATGACTGGTGGATGCGGTCTCATTCTCCATTGCTCGGCTTCGCCCGTAAAACGTTTGAGCCCCTTTTGCTGGAACCCACGGCACAGGGGGAATTCAAAAAAGTGTCGCGGGATGCGCTGGAGAATGATGCCTATAGCGTATATCCGCCGCCCGACCTGGATGACCAGAGCATATTTTCGTTATTTCGCCGTGGCCTGAGCTCTGTGAGAGATGATATCGTTCGGGCTGCGATCCTCAGCCTCGTTCTTGCGGCGTTAATCATAGCTGCTCCGGCGGCTGTTTTTAGCCTTATTGGGGATACCCGTTTGCCGTTTACTGTGGATACCCAGCTCCGGCTTGGGTTCAGTTTTTTCGCAGTTCTCACGATTGCGGGATTATTGTATTCAGCCCGCGAGATCACATTGCTACGCATAGAGGGCCGGCTCGAAAGCACCGTAATGGAACAACTGTATCAGCGTCTGATCCGCTTTCGCCCGGCATTTATCCGTTCAATTGCACCGGAAGAATTGTCGCGCGCCCTGGCCACCATTCCGCGTCTGTTCGAACACCTGCGCGAAGGGACGATCGGGCAAGTCGGCGACGGTATGCTCGCAGTCACTGGCCTTATTCTACTGACTGCGGTTGATGCCCGGCTTGGTTTGATTGCCCTGGTCTTATTCATCCCCGCCATTGTTATACCACCCGCAATCGAGGCGACCGCCCTTGCGGTTCATAAAAAACATTTTCAGGAGCGGGTCATGGCACGGCGATTTCTATTTGATATGTTCCGTGGCATCGCCAGGCTGCGATCTTTCCGCGTTGATCAGCAGGCGGCAAGCAAGTGGGTGGACGTCTACGTCAGAGAAAAACGTCTGGAGCGCCACATAAACGCGGTGACGTCTGCTCGAACTCTGTTCGAAGATAGCTATATGTGGCTTGCACTGACGGCACTTACCATGGCACTGGCAATCGGATTGGGACCGTCTTCGATGTCGGCGTGGCAGGCAGCGATCATTTTTCTGGGGTTTTGGCCGGCCCTGACGGGCGCGCTTGGATTGGGGAAAGCAACGGCGGCGATCATCCATATCTCGCGGTTTGTTCCAGATTTGCAAACCTTGCTCGCCGCACCCCTCGAACCTAAAGGCGGTCCTGCTCTACCAGGTGGTGCCCTTGATGCCAGTCAAATCAGCTTTTCCTATGAAGGCACTTCGATTTTGGCACTTTCAGAGGTATCGCTGCGGATAGAGCCCGGTGAAATGGTCGCTATCGTTGGCCCGTCGGGTGGTGGGAAATCAACCCTTCTGAGGTTGCTGCTCGGGTTCGAGCAACCGCAACAGGGCGCCATTTCAATCGGCGGAACGGATTTTGGTGAATTGGATATGCTGGCTTGGCGCGCATCGGTCGGGGTTGTCCAGCAAGACGATAGAATTGAGATTGCTGGCACCCTGCGCAGTCAAGTTTGTGGGCTTGCCCCGAATGGACTCGATGATGCGTGGCGGGCGGTCGAACAGGCCGCACTTGTCGATGATGTCCTGGCCATGCCCATGGGGGTTCAGACGATTGTTGAACGTGACAAAATTTCAACCGGTCAGGAGCAACGCCTACTGATCGCCAAACAACTTCTCCGCCAGCCAGCCACACTTATATTGGATGAAGCGACCAACGCCATACCTGAAGATCGACAATCTCAAATATTCTCAAATATTCGCGGACAAAGAACAACCTGCATTCTGGTCACGCACCGCGAAAGCGCCATTGCACAAGCCGACCGGGTTTTGATGCTGGAGGCCGGTAGCATCACTTGGTCGGGTTCACCGACCGATTTTTTCACGCATCACAACCTGCTCAATATCGTCCGCCAGGAACGTCATGTAGAAGAAGGGGTACGATATGACGAAACCACCTGAACCGCCCAAACGCCAGCTGTTTCGCGCCGCGGCACTAGCTCTTTATCAGGGCCCTAGCGAGCACGACATTCCGGCCATGTTACCGGGTTGGAAGCCGGCCCTGCCCGTTATGGCATTTATCATCGCCGTCGCCGTGGTGCTTGTTTGGACGTTCCCTTAAAGGCACTGCCGCAGCCAGTCAATTGATGAGGCAAGCGATCTTGAACATGCAGATTTCTTCATATTTGCTCGTACGCAACCTATTCGATTTTTAATCCTCGCTGATTAATTTACAGAAAAATCCATAAATGCTTTCTGATAATTTTCGTCCCATACTTTGGTCCAAGGGCGGTCTATATGCCAGCCCCCAGAAGGCGGTGCCGTCGCTCAAGCCAGCTGTTAAATTAACCACCACCTGATCATTCAGTTCTTCTGCACGCCCATGGGTCACACCAATGACCGGAAACGGAGCATTAGGCCGAAACGCATCATCGATGTTACCGCGGTATTGCAGGCTAATGACGGGTTTCTGTAATGTGGCCATGGCCGCCTTGGCAGCTACACCTGACATACCTTGTGTCAACAATTGATACCCAACCCCAAGGTCGGGAATGGTCTCGAATTGTGCGAAGACATCGTGAAACAATGTATCAGGGTGATGCGTAGACGATACCCTGACGCGCATCGGGTATCGATTTGCAAACCATCCAATGGCAGATAAGGGATCGGTTCCAGAGAGCGGTAGGCGTCCATGATTTTCCAGCATGACAAGAAGACTATTCTCACCGGTGACCTCTTTCCAAGCCCAGGCGAATGCAGCAAGGAAAAGGCAATTACGCTCTGCTCCCGTGGCAAACCGATGTAGCAGTTGCTTGTTTTGACTTGGAGAAAGAGACATCTTAGCCGTGGGTTTGAATATGGGTAACTTGCCGTCTTTCGCCCTCCCGTTACTGGCACTGGTCCCGGTTTCCTCACTCGTAAGCCCACAAGCCGACCTCCAATAGTCGATTTGTCCGGTCACCGAGTCCGAACGTGCGTGATCATGTAACCTTTTCAACCATGGCCCGAACCGAGGCACTCCCGATCGGGAAAGAGGCACGGACCCCTGACAGGAATTGAGATAGGCGCTCTGAAACTGCGTGACCCAGATTGACAATGAAATAGCGTCGATCACAAGATGGTGGAACCCAATGACCAAAAGGCCACGCTGACCGACCCCCCGGTCAAGAAAAATTGCCTTGGCTATAGGACCTGATTTCAGATCAATTTCCGATTTCAGACGATCCAGAACGGTGTCGCGTAAAGTCATAAATTGTTCTTTTTTCTGATTGCTGACATCGATGCAATCAAATCCGATACCTGTCCCCGGGTTGCCATAGGCCTGCGACCAGGCACCTCCATCCTGGTGAAAACGAAGCGAAAACGCATCATGATGCCGGTCAAGTGCAATCAACGCCGCTTTGAGCGCGGCAAGGTCAATATTCCCAGGTGTACGCAGGAGAACCGTTTCTAAAAATTCTTCAGGGTTCTTGGCGTTTGACAGGTAATCCAGCTGCATCGGCGTCATCGGTACTGCGCCGGAAAATTGGGACGAAATTTCTTCAGGTTCGTGGTTATGCATAACATCGGCAGTGTTCTCTTGGGTGCGGATCATTGAAGCAAGTTCGTTAACGGTCAAATCCTGCTCCAGTAATTCTGCGGGCAAAGAGATGGCCAAATCCTGTTCAATCAGCAGCACAAATTCGATGCGCTTTAATGAATCCAGTCCCGCTGCAAAAAGATTGGTATCCGGATTGACGAATACGGATGACGACGACGTCAAGTTAGCCAGCTTCTCGCATAAATATTCGTCTAACTGTGCCATACGTTCGCCTGGCGTATTCATCGCATAATCGGATGCGTTTTTGGTTACGGTCAAGGGCGAGGATAAATCAGTTGTTTTCAATCGCGCCAACGGATCCCAAACACTGTCTTGATAGGCCAGCCGACAGGCATGGCGTTGCAACTTTCCGCTGGTCGTGCGGGGCAGGCCCCCCGGTTTGATCAGCACCACGTCATAAGCAGTGAGCCCGGTATATTCAGTGGTATTTTTAAGGATGGCGTGCAGTGTTTCCGGCCAATCCGCTGTTCGTCGCGCCTCGCGCCGGACCTCGCAAACCACGACCAGTTCTTCGTTGTCCTTAACCTCAATACTGAAAGCCGCCGCACCATTGTGAACCAAAGCCGGATGGCTTATGGCAGCAACCTCCTCAATGTCATGCGGGGTGTGGTTCTTGCCACGGATGATGATCAGGTCCTTGCGTCTTCCAGTAACATAAAGTTCTCCGTGCCACAGAAACCCGAGATCACCCGTCGCCAGAAAGCGTTGCTTTTTTTCACCGGGAAGCGCCCGAAGCGGGTTCTTTACCTGAGATGTATTTCCCGACCAGTACCCCTTGAATACAGCACGGCTCGCCAACCAAATTTCGCCAATGTTACCCGGCTCACAAATTTGATGCTGGTCAGTATCAACAATAACAAGGTCCATATCTGCGCAGGGGCTGCCACAACTGACAAAATTCAAAAATCCAATTTTCGTCGTGTTGGATGGGATATCAATCGGTGCAACCTGTCCTTGAGCAAGGTCTTCTTTAGAAACCTCAACAATCCGCGGCCTGTCTGCCTCTGGATCAGGACCCGTCGCCATTAAGGTCGTTTCTGCCATGCCATAGGTTGGATAGAACGCCTGCGATTGAAAGCCATTGCCGGCGAACCGTTCAGTAAAACGTCGGATGGAACTTTCACGAACCGGTTCCGCACCGTTGAAAGCCAGCCGCCATCGGGAAAGATCCAGGTCTGGTGGAGGTGGCGATTTCTCTGCCGCTTCGACGCAAAGATCATAGGCAAAATTTGCACCACCACTGACGTCGGCCTGAAACCGGTCAATTGCCTGCAGCCATCGCAATGGGCGCTGAGCAAAGTGTTTTGGATCCATTAAAATCAAATGGTATCCCGACCAAATGGCTTCGATGATCCCACCAATCAATCCCATGTCGTGATAGGGCGGCAACCAGTTGACCACGCAGCTATCGCCGTTAAGTGAAAACTTCTCAGCGATCGCAGAAAGGTTAGCGGCAAGATTCCCATGACTAATCATTACCCCTTTAGGGTCCGCGGTTGAGCCCGAGGTGTATTGGATCAATGCAACGTCCTTAGTATCTATCGCCGTTAACTGATTGTCGTCGCATTCTGCTACCGTGTCGGTAGATATCCAGTTCCGATAGGTCAGGCCCACCTGTTCGTGAGTGAACCAGGTCAGCTTCGAAAAAAGATCAGAGTGCGTCAGGATGACATCTGGATCTGCATCCTTAATCAGTCGTCCAAACCTTTGGGCCGACCTGCTGTTGACCCTGAATGCCGGGGTCGGGGTCGGAATCGCTGCAACGCCTGCGTAAAAGCAGGCACAAAGCGCCAATACAAAATCGAGGCCGGGTTCATGGACGATAAGTGCACGTTCAGCCCCAGGTGATTTCTCGCGCAGGGAGACGGCAATGTCCTGCGCTCGCGCGTTCAATTCCATAAAGGTTATCGTTTGGGTCAGCTCTTCCCCGTCAACAAGATAGGTAATTGCTGTAATATCCGGTTTTTGCTTCGCATGCTGGCGTAAAGCGTCAATGATTGTTAACGACAACACATCCCCCTTTGACCCCGACACCTCATCGTACAAGTCCCGTTATTCAGACTTTGCCGAAGCCAGAAGTTTCAGCATCCGGTCAAAACGATCACCAGCCATAGAAACTACATCCAGCAAGTTTTCATCGAGTTCATCTTCCAGAACATCATCCGAGTCCAGGCTGCCCGTTTCACCATAACCGAACCGGCTAACGGTTCCTCTCAGACGGTCGGCAAGAAAAAAGCACAGTGCTTTGTAGAGACGCAGGCCAAACCCGGGATCCGTTTCCATGCGGTTTTCCAGTTCCGCATGCGACAGCTCGAGCACAACACAATCGCCGTTGGTGATGACGCTGGCTGAGGGTGGTGCATTATCGACAAAGGACATTTCCCCGACGATTTCTCCAGAGCCAAGCGTTGCCAACGTGCCAAGTTTTGAATCGACAATATTCAGACTGCCTTGCAACAGAATATAGAGATGAGATCCCCTAACTCCTTCGCTGATGACAGCGACGCCATCCTCTATTGTCCGTTTTATACCAGACCGAGCCATCCACTCCGCGTCGGTATCGCGCAGCTGACCTAAGATAACCAAAACTTTGCGCATGTCGGCCTCCTTTTTCGAGTTGCCTAAACCAGTTGCCGTTTTGCCATTTCAGAAAACGGACCGTCTGTTGAGATGAGTTCGTCATAGGGGCCTTGCTGAACAAGCCGGCCGCCTTCAATTACAAGTATTCTGTCAGCAGCACGCACAGTCGATAGCCGATGGGCGATGATGACACGGGTTGCATTCAATCGAGATAAGGACGCCATAACGACATCCTGTGTTTTGTTGTCTAGGGCGCTGGTTGGCTCATCCAGCAGCAATATACTGGGTCTGTGTACAAGTGCGCGCGCGATCATTAACCGTTGCCGCTGACCTCCGGAAAATGTATTCACGCCTTCCATGAGCACCGTATGCATGCCCATCGGCATGGCCTCAATTTCTTTGTCGAGGCCAGCCAGTTTGGCGGCATACCAGGCGTCATCCTGAGTTAATGTTGAGTTGCCGACGATGTTGGTAAAGACGCTGCCTGTTGTCAGTTGACTATTTTGCATGACCACCCGAACCTGCTGGCGAACTGACGTCATATCAAGACATCCGATGGGGGTGCCGTCGAATAGAACCTCACCCGCCTCACTGCGTTCGAAACCAAGCAGCAAGCGGATCAATGTCGATTTACCGCTGCCAGAAGGTCCGACAATAGCGACAAATTCATTGGGTTCGATGGAGAGCGTAAGATCATTGAGGACGAGAGGGCCCGTCGCGCCGTAGCGGAAATCCACGTGATTGATCTCGATGCCGCCACGCAAAGTTTCCGCCGCTTTGTCCTGGACCTGGACCTCAAGATCCGCCTCGATCACCGGACGCAGCCGCTCGAACATGGGGACAACTGCGAGAGCCCGGGTCAGTGCCGTGGCAAGGGTTGTCATTGCGATAAGAAACTGTCCAAAGGCAGTGTTGAAAGCGATGAAGTCCCCCGTCGACATTGGCGTCAGGGCATCCTCTTCTTTGGTGCTGACAAGCGCTTCCAGCTGAATGTTGGTGGCGTCGTTTTCGAGAAAAACAGATGCCATGATAAAGATCAGGCCTGTCGCGACGACGGGGAATACGGAATGGAAGATATCCTGTTGATTGGCAAAAAACTGGGCCTGTACAAATCGCCTTTTTTGCTGGGTAAAATAGCCGGCCCATCGGGCATAGGCCCGGCTTTCAGCGGCGGCAACCCGTAGTTTCGCAATCCCGGTCAGAAACTGCACGACAAACCCTTCGGCTTGACCTTGGTGCGCAATGCGCTGGCGCTCATGGACCAGTTGTTTCAGGCCGAGCCATATGGTCAATGACATGGCGACAATAACAAGCGCGCAGGCGACCAGAGCCAATTTCCAATTGTAATAAAACAGCAGCGCCAGACTAAAAAGTGAGAACGTCACGCCGAGTAAACTTTGCACGGTTGTGCCGGTCAGCGTCTGGCGGATGGTCTGGATGCCAAGCGTACGATCCGCCAGATCGCCTGAGGTGAAATTGCGGAAGAACGCTGCTGGCAGGCGCAACAATCGGTCAAACATCGCAGACTGCAAGTTCAGGTCAGCCCGACCTTCGATCCTGAGCAGCGCCACGGCCTTGACAACTTCGAAACTGGTGCCGCCAAAAGCCACCATGATGAGGGCGAAAATGATCTGCTGAAACTGCTTGATGTCGGCGCGTGGTAGAACTTGTTCAATCAACACGCCCGTCATTACGGGAACTGATGCGGCAATCAATCCACCTGCCAGCCCCATCAAAGCGACCCGCCTTAAATCCTGTTTCATCGTCGGCATCACGAAGCCGATCAAGCCCTTGAGCTGTCGACAGGTTTGGGATAGAGGGCGATACAACATTATCGCCTCACCGTGGAATTTATCCGCATCCGAATTGTTAAACCGATCCCGAGTGCCCGTGCTCGGGTCGTAAATCTCATACCCGCCCTCAGGCCTCGGCAGTAGTGCAACCGGATGGCGCTCATTCTCCGTATACGCCAGCAATGGGCCGACATCGTGATGCCACCACTTGTCACGCAGAATCACCGGTCGTGTCCGCAGCCGGTAGGTCAACGCCAAGGCATCTACGGCCTCTGCATTTCGTGACCGAGCCGGCCTTAACGCTGATTTGGTACTTTCAATATTGAGGTGACGTGCAACTTCAAGGAAGGCGCTATGGAGTGGATCCTCAGTCACCGGGGACTTGTTTGAAAATGCCTTTTCTGGTCGCACCGTCGCGGCCATATCCAGGATTGCGGTTTTAAGGGCGGATTGACTGACATGTTGTCGGGCTTTCTGACGCGTCGCGGCTTCTGCTTCCATTTCTTGAATTGTTCGCCGCAGCAACTCGGAATAGACCCGCAGAAAGTCAATTATTATGCCACGCCAATGATCGCTTTGAATCAGGGTCTCTGAATTAAAACCAGATACGCTCATAGTATCCTGGCAGCCGATCCAGACGACAGAAGAGGTCGGCAGGACGGTGGCGCTTAGGTCTGCTTCACCATAGAACAGGATGTTCTGGTCCGGGCGCGCAGAAATCCACAGCGGCCGACGCGTCGCGGCAAAGGTCGGCATATTTCTGTAGATTTCCGTCTCTTGACCGGCCTCGACGACGGTCACCGAGGCTGAAGGGCGTGTTCGCGGAAAGGCCGCCAGAAGGCCCCCGATGAACCGATCCAGCAGCGCCGCCAGGTGCCCTGGCTTCAGGCTCACCAAGGCATCGACGGCAATGTCCTTGATCACTTTAGTGCCCGCAACACCAACAGCCATTAGAGCTAGCTCACTGCCGCCTGTCGGCTCCGTCGTCGTCGGCATACCAAACAGGATTTCTCCTGTGGTCGCACGAAATAGAGAATGGCGCTGTCCCACAGGTTCACCATCTTTGATTTCGACCACAAAGACATCGACATGACCCTCAAGGACCAAAAGGGCGTCGTCCGAGTCATTGAGCAGGATTGGCGCGTTTGCACCAATCGCACAGTGTTCGCCCTCGAACGCCGCCACGTCGGTCTCGTTTAGATATTGTTCGAGCGTTCTTCTGGACATGCGATCTAACCTTCGGCACCAATAAGGCGCGTGTATTCGCCGTCGGCGGCAATCAGGTTTTCATGGGTTCCACGTTCAACAATCCGCCCCTTGTCCAGCACAATGATTTCATCGCAGTCGCGGATGGTTGATAGCCGATGCGCAATGATCAGGCAGGCGCATCCGCGACGGCGTAAATTATCATCGATCTTTTTTTCGGTGGTGGAATCGAGTGCCGCCGTCGCTTCATCCAGAATCAGTAAAGTCGGATCCCCAACCAGGGCACGAGCGATCTCAAGGCGTTGCCGCTGGCCGCCCGAAAAATTGATTCCACCTTCTTCAACAAGGCTTTCAAACTGACTTTCACGGGCCATGATGTCGTCATGGATTTCGGCGTCCTTCAAGGCACGCGTCAGGGCGGCGTCGGTTACCGTATCGTCCCAAAGCGTCAGATTGTCCCTGATCGTCCCGGAAAACAGAAAAATATCCTGATCGACATAGGTGACTGATGAGGCAAAGGTCTGAGGCGGAATCTCTTCGGTAGGGTATCCATCGATTGTAATCGTTCCTTCCCATTTCGTCAGGATCCCCGCGACCAATCTCCCCGCCGTTGATTTTCCGCTTCCGGAACCACCAACAACGGCAACGCGGGTTCCCGGATCAAGATTGAGCGATATATTATCAAGCAGCGGAACCTCGAGAGGGCTGTAACCGAACCGCAGGCCCTCAACCATCAATTTGCCACTGAGGACAGGCGGGCCATACCAGGCTTCACCGTTTTGTGGCCCGCGTGGCGGGTCCAGCGAATGTGCGCTGACATCTTCAAGCCGCGCCAGATCACCTTTAATTCGTTGCAGTTGACCACCGAGGTCAACCAGTTGTCCAATCGGTTTGGTGAAACTCGCCATTAAGGATTGGATCGCAACAATGGCGCCAACGGATAGAGAGCCTTCCATCACTCGGAACCCACCGACACCGAGGATAGCCGCAGTTGTCAGGGAACTCATGAGGGAAGGAAAGGCCGTTAGCAACGCGCTCGATACCCCCAGCCGCCGTTGCGACCCCAGCATCTTGGCCTGATAGCCCGCCCATTTGGTGAAAGCATCATTCTCTAGCCCCGCAGCCTTTAGGGTCTCTGCCGAGCGGATGGTGCCGATTGTCGCGGCAGCAAGTTTACCGCCATCAACCAGCAGCGCCCGACTGGCATCTTCGCGACTGCGGTTGACTGCTTTCAACGCCAGTATATTCATCAGGGCCAGAGCCAGGGCGATCGCCGCCAGGGTCCAGTCAAACAGGGCGATCGCCGCACCATAAAACACGACGGTTGCCAGATTCATCGTGTTGGTCGCCAACTGCCCCGAAAGCAGCGTCGCCACACGGTCATTCGCCGCCATTCGGTCGCTCAGGTCTCCGACATGGCGCTGGCTGAAAAAGCCCATTGGCAGGTGCGCCAATCGCCACATAAATTTAGACGCCATGGAAAGAGCCAATCGGGTTTCCATGCGCAACAGATATTTTTGCTGTAGCCAGGTAAGCGCGCCGCGAAAGAATGCGGCCGTGCCGATGCCCAGGATCAACGGGACCAACCAGTCGCTTTTTTCCGCGATCAAAATATGATCGACAAATATTTTTGTAAACCCGGCGATAGCAATGCCCGGAATGACCATCGCCAAACTGGCGAGCACAACAAAGGTCAACGCTTCATAGGAGCCGACCAACAGCTTCGACAAGGACCTCATAAGCCCAGGTCGGCGGCCTTGTTTTTTGAATTCAGCCGCCGGTTCCAGGGCCAACACAACACCGGTGAAAAATTCTCCCAGCTCGGCCATGCTGATAACACGCGGCCCCGATGCCGGATCGTTGAGGTAGGCGCGGCCCCGCCTGAACCCCTCAAACACCACATAATGATTGAAATTCCAGTGAATGATCGAGGGACAGGGAAGCTCACTAAGTTTTTCGGGGTCCTTCTTGAACCCCTTGGCCGACATGCCGTACTGTCTCGCCGCTTTAATGACATTGCTGGCCTTGCTACCATCGCGGGTAACACCGCACGATACCCGCAGTTCCTCCAGCGGTACCCAGGCACCGTGATATGCAAGCACCATCGCCAGCGACGCCGCCCCGCATTCGACGGCCTCCATTTGCAAAATCGTTGGTGTTTTGACGCGTCGGTGTGCTCTCCAGAACCTTGGCTTGCGGGCACCGGTTTTGGGCGCTGTCATTTACTTGGTAACCGTTTCAGCCCAGAACCCGACGCCCGTGTGTTTGCGAACGAAAGGAATGATCAGATTGATCGGCGGCTGTTCGTTCACCGTGATTTCCGCTTCTACAGTCGTCCCTGTCGTAACCGCAATGTCCGGGCCTTTACCGGAGGTCCATTTGAACCCGCTATGAGATGACGGGTCGAGGACAAGATTGATGCGGGCCGCATAAGGTGCACCTGCGTCGGAATACTCTGAAACCAGACGTTCGTTCTGTAAAACGCTTAACATGCCCTGTTTGGTCGCGGGAAAGGCCGATACTTCGGCGACGGTGCCAATAATCGTCCCGTGCTCCTCCTTCTTGGCCGTTGACGGGGCGATGCGAACGGTCATCCCGGGGGCGACGCGCTTGCCGTCTTTGGTCGGCACATACAAAACCACCTGGACGGCGCTGCCGGATGTGGCGACGCTGACCAGTGAAGCGCCTTTCTGGACAATTTCGCCTTCAAACGTTTTCAGCTCGCTAATACGCCCTGATGCGGGTGCCAGAACCCGCCCATTGCGAGTCAGCCTTGAATTTATCTCTCTTAATTGACGCCCGGCTTTGGTGATGCGCTGGTTGATCAGCGTCAGGTCTTTCGCGTGGTCTGACGTCAGCGTCAGGCGCTCCGCCTCCAATTCCAGAATGCGATTTCTGGCGGCGCTGATTTCCTGCAGGACCTTATTATAGTCTGTCCGGATTTCCTCAACCTTATCGCGTGGCAAAATCCCTTTTCTTGCCAACGCATCGCGTTTCTCCAGGGTGCTTTTCAGATAGGTCGATCGCTGTGCCGCTGCCTTTACAATCTGACGCTGAGAGGCCGCCTGTTCGGCGAAGTTTTTTTGTTTGAGCGCGAATTCCTTGGCGAAATTGGCCTCGGTTTCGACCTTTTCAGCCTGAAGCTCTTTCAAAGTTTCTCGCGCACTGCGAAACTCTTGTTGTAACGCCGTTTGCTCAATCAGCACAATTTCCTGGCCTTTTTCGACATAGGAATTTTGCGCCACGGTTAATTTCGAGATGGTGCCGGCGGACGGGCTCATGGCGTCAAGCACCCGCCCGCCGGCGCTGACCAGAATTCCCTTGCCCTCAACCTGCTCCGGAATGTTGCCGAATATTCCCCAGCCGACAATGACCGCCAACAACGTGGTCAACGTCGTTAAAGCGAGCCACCCCAGCGGGTCGGAAACGGCAACCAGACGATCAAGTTGGTCAGGCGATGACAGACGGTCCAAAGCCGCTTGGCGGAAAATTTGGCGCTTTGGAACATCCGTCATTTCAGCGCCTTAATCTCAATCTGTAAGTCCGGTATGGATATCAGGTGCCGAGTTATGGCTTACGCGCCTTGACTACTAATGCGCGTGGGCTGACCAGCAGAAACCATTTCCAGCTCAAAATCCGACAGTTCGTCATTGTCATTGGCAAAGGCGGCGTCAATATCACTCTCGCTGAATGTAAACCCGTGCTGTTCACCCAGTTTCACAGCAGCTGGCAAATCAAGCATACCATCGCTGCCGAATAGGCCCCGCACCACGGCTTCAAGTTCGGAATTGTTTTTAATTTTTTCCCGAAATTCGTTTACTGATTCTATCGTCATTGTATATCCTTATCGCAATAAAATTTTTGTTTTGTATAGTGATCAACCTACTAACCGGTGCCCGAATCTAGCCCTGGAAGATCTTCGATTTACACATCGTTGCTGGAAAATTAGTGCCTCTTGGCCCTAAACAAGAGCCAGGTCTTCTCATAGGCCGTCGTTACCACTTTGCAATGGCGCGCCTGCCGACACCATTTCCAGTTCGAAGTCAGATAATTCATCATTGTCGTTGGATGCCGCGCTTGTGATGTCTTCTGCCGTAAACTGAAAACCATGCTGCTCACCAAGAGCGACAGCCGCAGCCAGATCAAGCATCCCATCTGAGCCGAGCAAGCCACGCATTGCCTCCTGCAATTCGGTATCGGCACTGAGTTTCTCACGAAACTGGTTCAAAGATTCTATTGTCACTATGTTAATTCCTTTTTCATGTGAGTGCATTGCTGGTTAACCAACAAGCAGGTTGCTCAGCTCATCCTGGTCACACCACTGCTGCAGTTGATTGGTAGGCCAGCCGAAACCATTTCCAATTCGAAGTCCGACAATTCGTCATTGTCGTTTGAATACAGTGCTTCGACATCGGCTTCGCTGAACTCATACCCGTATTTTGCACCAAGCTTGGCCGCTTCCGATAAATTAAGCAGGCCATCGTCGCCCATCAAGCCACGCAAGGCTTCTTCAAGCTCCGGGTTGCCGTTCACGGTTTGCCTGAACTCGTTTGCAGCTTTGATTGTCATTTTGTTAATACCCCTAGTGTAATTGAAGATTTATCCTGAATGAAAAGCCACGATCTAATAATTCGATTTCCTCACCCAAAGGCTCTTAGAGCCATTTTTTTAGTCTTCCCTCGCACGGCCGACTTGGCTGGCGACAGTTTACACGACGGTCTCCGGATCGTTTTGACTGTTTGTCCCAAATCAATTGTCCGAGTGTCCAGTGCCGGCGACCCAGTGGGCCTGCCGGTTATGAGGTAAATGTCTCAATAGCGTTCTGGTCGCCACACCTTACCTATACATCCATTTTAATTTTATCGTCCGGTTTACGCAGCTCAATATCGACGGTGATGAACTGCTGCTTACGGTCGTTGATGCAGATTTGGTGTACACATCTTTCCGTTTGGTGCTAAATTTTAGAAGCAATCAAAAATACACCGTCTGCAACACGGTTGACCTCGGGAACAGCCCTGAAAGAATGATCTATTGAATGCACCTCATCCGCCAATTGTTCAGACAGTTCACTTCAACACACAAGATTTTGAACCTGAACACCGCTTCGATGCGTGGCGGGAGAATATCGGCGTGTTTTTTGATCTGTCGTCAGCCGATGGTGAAATTCCGAATAAGGATATCGACGCCCGGATCGACGCCTGCAATCTGGGGGAAACGGTATTTGGGGTCACCCAATCAGAATCCCAGCTGTTTGAACGTAACGCCCGTCGGGTCGCCCACGACGATATGGACCATATTCTGGTCCAGGTATTCCTCAATGGCGGGGGACTGGCTGAAGGGGACGAGCGCGTCGTTGCCGGCGACATGTTGGTTATCGATATGGATCAACCCCATGCCATGGTCAATTCCGAATTCGAAAACCTGACTCTGGTCCTGCCACGAGAACTTCAGTCAGACCTGTCCGAACTGCTGGCACCGCTGCACGGAAAGCGCCTGTCGTCGGAAAACCCCATGGTCCGGTTTATGGGTGAACATATGCAAGCATTGTGGAATACGGTTCCAGACATGGAATTGCTTCAAGCAGGCGGGGCTTTACAAGGAACCCTTGGACTTCTAGAGGGGTGGCTGTCGCAAGACGGACGCCTGCCTCAGGAAAACAACCGCGATGTTTCCTCAGCCCTTGGAAAATCCATACGCCGGTATATAGAACGCCATTTGTCTGACCCCATATCTCCTCAAGAACTGGCGACAACGTTTCGCATATCACGATCTCAAATTTATCGAATCTTTGAGCCTGACGAAGGTGTAACCCGCTACATCTGGGAGCGTCGCATGCTCCGCAGTCTGCGCATGTTAAGCCAACCCGCATTCAATCACCTCGCCATTGGCGCCATTGCTTTTGAATGCGGTTTTTCCAGCGAATCACATTTCAGCCGATCCTTCAAATCCCGGTTTGGTCATTCCCCCAGCCAATTGCGGGCCCAGGCCCTGGGGATTCAAAACGACAAGGAAAGCCTACTCAGCTCTTCAAACGACGAAACCGCCCACTTTTCCAACTGGATACGCGACCTGTCGACAACAATGCCTTGACCTGTCAATTGTTCTGGCTTTGCCGCCAGGATAACGCAATGGTGTTGGGAACTGCATGATTCAACCTTTTGGGTTCGTAAAGTAGGGAGAATATATCAACTTAAGTCAATTTTGGCCACTCGGTGTACAAGAAACCTTTCGACCGACTTAGTGCAAGAAATGCATTAATCTTTCAATAAGGTTGATAAAGTTAATCGGACCATGATCTTTGGAAAATGAAAGACCGGAATACGTCGATCGGTACGAATAATTTTATCCGAGAACGATCATACCCTCCCTTGCGGATAACTCTTATCAAATAAGGTCAATGCGCAAGACGCCATCAGAACCCCCATCAAATCGCAAGAATTTTAAATATTTCTCACAATCGACAGTCCAAATCATCACAATCACTAATTAACAACCCAAAACTTAGGCCTGATACGTATCGCAGATCAGATTTTAGCGTTAATTCCCGGAATCATTGGCAAAATTCTCACTTTATGGTTCCGTATTCTCATTTTATGAGTCCCGGTTCTCATTTTATGAGTCCATTTACAGTTCTTGTGGATGGACACATAACGTGAGAATAAATTTTGGGGCTGTCCTAGATAATGCCAAATAGGTGTTATCATGGTTGATATGAGGAAGAGTCGGTTAAGTGTCTACAAGCAAGATCGTCTTGTTGAGCATTTCGTGTCTGGATCCACGGCCCGAACGGCG
>Ga0316202_10001411_pt1 | contig 18821 bp, 35 predicted proteins | sample 3monrhotite_MG_FD_204934 | JGI IMG/M metagenome (GOLD analysis project Ga0316202, IMG submission 204934) | Microbial mat bacterial communities from mineral coupon in-situ incubated in ocean water Damariscotta River, Maine, United States -... | ecosystem: Environmental > Aquatic > Marine >... | reverse complement strand
TCATCACGGCTGGTGTTGCGCGTGAGTTAGTGCGTTGTGCTGAATATACAGTAGCCATTGTTCAGTCTCCTTATTCGCTACACGCGATTTCGACAACTTTGGATTCTTCCATCCGTGTCGCACCGACAGACTGACAATAGTAAACCTGAGTTGCGTAAGATTTATCTGCGCGTTCATCAATACGGGCTGCTGGCTCTTTGCCAATAGCACATTTGATGCCGTCAGATGCAAACGCAATTACTTGGCGGTCAGAGTTGCTATCTGTACCCAAGCGGTTTGAAACGATAAAGTTAAAGCCAACAAACGTGTTGATCTCACCCATCGCCAAAGCCTTGACAGTGTTGTAATCGCTAGAGGTTACAGTTGTGTTGTTCAACAGATCAGAAACCTGCTTTGGAGAAACAAGAATGTTACGCGCGATAGAAGGATCTACGTTGCCACTGTCAAGGATCTCTTTAGCTTCAACCAACTTAGCAATTGTCAAACCGGCAGATCCATGTGCGATCTTTTGGTCTGCTGGCAATGCTGTGGTTGTTGAACCGTCTTTGCCTGTTGAGGCGTTGCCGAGAGCAGCCGCAATGATGACATCGTCCATTGCGCGACCCATAGCTGCGGCAGCAGCACGGCTGTAGGTGGAAGTCGGATCAACAAGCAACCGAACTTTGTCCTGATCGTCGATCAGATCGGCATACTCATAGTCAGACATAGTAACCATGCGGCGTGAATGTGGTGTGTCCACAATCGGTGTGTCCGCATGACGTGAGGTGCGCAGGACAGCGGCTGCTGATCCCACTTGGTCAAAGAAAGCTTTCTCGCCATTCACGCTTTCTACATCTACCGCATTACGCAACAGAGAACCCATTTGCTGTGACAGCATCTGGATGTTTGCAGAAAACTGATTGACAAAAGCTGTAGTGATTTGAGTAGACATTTCGTCATCTCCTAGCTTCGTTTCAGTTACAATTGCTGCGCGTGGTTGTCCCCGAGGGGGCCGTGCTACTGCTTGGGGCAGCTAATCCGCTTGACGCACAAGCTTGATGTCGTGGGCCTATCGGTTATCCACTATGACATGAGCGCGAATAGTCGCTGCGCTTCCGCAACATACGCATCATGCTCTGGATGCTGTGCATCCATATACGGCCCGTCTTGCCGCATAACCTCTTTCAGTTGACGCTGCGCCTCTTCTGGCGTCATTATCAACTCAGTCGGTTCACCGACTAGGTTATCCTCTCCAATCTGATCTGCCAAGGCAGAAAACATCTTTATGACCTCTGGGTGGTCTCCAAGCATGCGGCCATCAGAAAGCTCTACGCTATCAAACATGTCCATGCCCTTTTCGCCCAAAAGCGTCCTAGCGGCGTTCTGAGCCATTCCTAAGCGCTGTTGATATGCTTGACCGAACTCCTGCCGCAAAGATTGCTCTCCCTCTTGCGTAGCGGCCTCTCTGCGGCTCTGAGCATCGCTTTGGGTGCTGGTCTGAGCTTCGGAAATAAACTGCGCAAGCCGCTCTGCCTGCCGTGGCTGCAAACCAGCTTCCCACATTGCTTGACGAAACGCATTTACGCTTTCTTCGTTTGCGCCTTCCCCCATGTTAATTTCATAAGCATCAGCACTTTCAGGCCGGCCAACAGAATTGTAAAACTCATTGTACTGGTCATCCGTCCAGCTCTTACCAGGCTTGGCAACCTTGTCAGCGCCGATCAGACGCTGGGCATTAACGTAACTTTTTGCCAAACTGGTTGGATCTGTGAACGTGCGCAATGACGGCTCGCCCCTCAATTCTTCTGGCAAGCTGTCCAAAAAACCTACTGGAGCAGCTTCTGCTCCACCTGCGACTTCTTGAGATCCAGAATCTTGGATTGCCTCTTCGCTCATTGTCTTTCCTTCTCTTCGGTCAGCATACGGACAATCAGCAGCACCGCTGCGCGCTGACCTTCATTAAATGCAGTTTCATAAGGATTGTCCGAAAACGTAGTTGTCTCGTAGCCAAAACGACTTTTAAGATCGCCCAATACCCGCACACCGTCTTCAGTGTTAAACGTGCGCCGGTATGCCAGCTTTAAATCTTCAATCTGTTTCATTGCTCAAGAGACCCCGCAGCCTTAACCAATGGAGCCACATTGCCAGCAGCCTCTGCCGCCATCATCTCACGCTGCATGCCCTCTTGCACACGCGCTTGCTCGGCCTGCTCGCGGCGAACCTCTGCAACCTCATCAGCGCCTCGAATAACCCGAGCAGGCAGACCCGCAGTCTCAACCAAATACTGAACCATCTTGTCACCGTCCAAGTAATCAGTAACAGGCGCAACCTCGCTAACTTGCAGCAAAATCTCAAACCCGCGCAGCATTGCCTGCAAGTCTGTAAGCTTCTGAGCCTTAGCCAAAGGAGAAACGTATTCAATATCAATCTCTTGACCTTGAAGCTCTTCTGGCGGTTGAGGAAGCAAGCCGGCGCGAAGCAACAAAGCAAAGGATCGCGAGATCAGTGGCTGCAAAAGTTCCGCCTGCAACCGGCCTAATACTGGCCCAAGCAAGCGCATCTTTTCTTCGTTTCTTTGCAGAACCTCTGTCGCAGTCATCGTTGGGCCTTGGCCTAAAAGCAACTGGTCAACGTAAAAAGCTTGGCGAATAGCATTGCGACGCTGCTCTTCCATGTTCAAACCCAAAGGATTGTTTGCACCAATCTGCAATGGCTCCAACCTATCGCGCGTTCCCGAGCGATAAAAATTCAATGCCCCAGGCGTAGTCCGAACAGGCATAACAAAACCATCGTCAGGAACCATCAAGGGCGGATCAATCTGCTTTTGAGCCGCCTTGATTGTCGTTTCAGACATCTTGTTCACCATCTTAACGTCAGGCAAAGCAGTCATCGCCGGTGATCGGCCATAGTTAGACACGCTGTCTTTTACAAAACGCGGACACATGAAAGGAAACTCGTCAAAGCCACCCTCGGAAAGCAACTCCTTTTTGTCAGCCAAGTAATAAATAGACGCAACAGGCTTATTCTTTGCAAGCTTACCCTTAGCCTCAGCCCTCGGGAAAACAGCATGAACAACTTCGTGCTCCTTGTAGGGGTCTTCCTCTAAATCCTTAGCAACAGTGCGGGGCAACGTGGCATCAGGAAACTGCATCGCAATAGCACGAGCAGACAACTTGAACTTCCGATAAACAGTATCAACACGGCCATCAGGGCTTTCGCTAATACAAACCTCGGCAATGTGGCGACACGCAAAACGCAAGCCGTCTTCCTCAGCCTCAACGTAAAAAGAACCAGTGCCAAAGACAACTAAGTCATAATAAAGCTCATGGATCTCTTGCTGAAAGTTAGAACGGTTAAAGTGCTGGTACATCTGATCCATGCACATTTCTAACCACTCATTCGCAGCATCATCGCGCTGCAAGCCAGGATTGCGGTATCGCATGGCAAACCAAGGCGTACTAGGTGAAGTCAACATCCCATGCAAACTAGACGCCAACAACTCAACAGCATGAATAGCCGTGCCGTCAAAGATCAACTCAGTGCGCTTGTCGCCCTGTGTCCGCTTCTTTGTAATGTCAGCCTTCCGAGGCAACATAAAATCAGCCAGCTCCTGCCAATGCTTTTCCCAATTGGAACGCTGGCTTTGTAACGTCTTGTATCTCTTATCTAAACGAGCAACTAGCGGATTTACCTGTACCATTATCTCATCCCATAACTTGTCATCAATGTGCGCTTCGGACGCATTTTCGGATCTTTAACACCCTCAACCGCACCACCCTGAGTCCGGCCAGCCATCTTTTGCTGCGCGCGCTCTAAAGGATCAACAGTCATCTGACCAAGCATCTGGGCAGGCTGCGAAGCATTGCCACCCATCAAACCCGCAATATTAGTCAGCTTCTTTTTCTTAATAAGCATATTACGATCCAATCAATGAACGGCGCCGGCGGGTTGTTTCATCCTCACCAGAACCAAGCAACCCACCAGGCTTTGTAAGAATAGTGGATCTGCGGCCACCCTCGCCAGCCGTAACGTCAACGCCGTCACCATCGCCAAACGCAGCGTCAGCCGCAGCACCCAAAGCAGAAGAAGACGGCGCAGAAACTGAAGCCCGTGGAACACCAGAACCGCCAGTAGACGCACCGCCACGCGAAGCAGCCATGCGCTCAGACTTGCCTTGATCCTTAATGGCAGCAGCCATTAAATCTTTATTAGCCGCCGCTGCCCTCTCACGCCGCTCCGCAGAACGGGAATAATACTCAGTGTCCCGAGGCCGAGCGCCAAAGTCCATCATAACGTCATTAACCACCGCGTCAAAGCCAGTGCGCTGGGCGGTTGGCCTGTCTTGCATGGCAACCCTAGCCTCACTCTCACGGCGATCTCTGCCCTCAGCAGGCCCACCAACACCGCCGCCACTAAAGAAAGACGAAATTGAAGAAAAAATACTCATAGCTTACCCCCTAAGCCGCAAATGGATCATACTCATTAACAGCCTGCTTCTGAGAAACCGCCATGCGATCCCTGCTCTCACGCAAACCAACAGCCAAATACCGAAAAGCATCCGCAGCATGGCTCGACCAATCATGCACAGGTGAAGACCGAAAGCTCCGAGTGCGCTCATTATACGCCCGGTGATACTGACGCAAACACTCCAAACCATGTCCGCACTTCTCCCTGTCAAACCATAAACGCGGGATCAACATCTGAGCCGCATGTATGCCGTCTTCAATCGGCAACTTAGGAACAACTCGAAAGTTTAAACCTAAGTCCCAAGCAACCTCCCGCCGGCTCTTACCAGATCCCAACTCCCGAACCTCAATGTCATGCGGCGCGTTGTGATCGCCATACAAATAGTTCTTAGACGTTAAAATCTTGCAGTAATGTGGCAACCCTTCACCACGAGCCTCGTAAAAGTCTATCACATGTATAGCACGGCCAACCGTTTGCGTAAACCATATTGCAGTGCTGTCGCCAACACCCAAGTCCCACCAAGTGTCAACACGCGCAGAAGGGTCATAAGGAACATTGGAAATCCGCCCATCTAACTGAGCAACCTCCATCTCCTTGCCATAAACAGCACCAGGCACATTAGCATTCCAAGAACACTCAAATTCCTGCTGATACTGGTCGTGCGTCATCATAGACTTAGCTGCGTCCAACTCCTCGTCATCCAGCAAGCCAGTCTCACTAGCCTTGTAAACAGCAGCCAACCAATCAGGATTAGAAGCAGCCTCTTCATACTTATCAAAGAAAGCATTGTGGCCCTTTGGCGTCCCAACAAACACACACCAACCCTTGCGATCAGATAACGCCGGCCTCAACACCTCGGGGAAAACATTCTCAGGCATGTCGGCAACCTCATCCATAACACACCCATCAAGGTAAATACCCCGCAAGCTGTCTGGATTCTCAGCACCTAAAAGGCTGATCCTCGCCCCGTTAGGCAAATCACAACGCAATTCAGTCTCGTGAAACCGAACATTCGGTATCTTGCCAGCAAACTGCTTTATATAATCCCAAGCAACATTCTTCGCCTGACGATAGGTGGGCGCCATGTAGGCATACCGGGGGTTCTCTTTCCCAGACATTAAGGCATCGCGCAAAACATGGTTGATCGCCCAAACCGTTTTGCCAAAGCGGCGGTGGCAAACAACAACGCCCCAACGCTTCAAAGACATCTCATTGTGCAGCTTTAACTGCAACTCCCTCGGCTCATAAGGAATCTCAATGTGCGTCAATGCTCAGTCACCCTTTTCTGATCCTTGAATATCAATATGCCGTTACTTTCAAGGATAGCTTCGTACAAATCAATAAGCAATATGGCCGACTCAATCTGCTCAGACGCGCTGCGGCCAGTAACAACTGTGTCCCTCAAGGCCTCTAGGTGGCCGAGCATGGCATGCTGCGAAGGCGACAGAGTGTAAGTCAAAGCGTTTCTAGCTCCGGTGTAATATAGAGGTATAAGGGCGCGCGTTTTAGCGGGGGGTGGGGGGGTCGGTTTGCGCAAAACGCATGGCTTAACCATAGTTGCATAAGAACTATTATGTTAAATAGATCGCAAGCCATTGTTGTTGCTGTAGAATTTCTGCGCGACTGCCATGCAATAAACGCAAACCACAAGATGTTGTGCCTGCCCTGCCTCGCCGCCACGGCACTGAGGTATCTGTGTACCCCAGCCTCACGCGCGTAGCTGTCAACGACAGGATGTGTTGTATACACAAGATCCGACATCAATGCTTGGTCACTCTCTCTTCCTTTTGGTCAGGCACAACCTCAGTTGTATTGACCTCGACATCACCACCAGCCCAACTGATTGTGAACGTCTGAGCTTGTGGCTGGTCTTCCTTCTTGTCCCTGACACCCCACGGCATGTTCCGTGCTAGCGTCCACTTCAACGTGTCGATCTCCAACCTACGCCGCTGGACCTCGGCGTTAGCCAGCCTGTTGTCCTCAAACGTAGGCAATGGAGAGACTGCCAAGTTGTTGATGTGGTCAGTGAAGTATTCTGATTGCATGACCCTACCTCTTCGATAGATCTCATACAGCTCATCATCACGCAGCACAGCTTGCATGACACCTTGATAGGTCGGCATGCTTGCTGACTTGAGAATGTTCTTGAGCGTCTCGCCTACTGCCAAGCGGTCAGCGATCTTGTGCATCAGCTCGGCGTCAATTTTGATTGGTTTCTTTGCCATGTGTGCCTCATGTGTTTTTTGGGATCATAGCACAAAAAAGGCCCAGCGCAATAATGCTGGGCCAGTTGTTGAGTGTTGAGCTGTGGAAACAGGTGGAAGCAGCTCAACGGGCAATTACTTTCTATCAGAATGGAATGTCATCATCAAACACTTTTGGCCTTGCTCGGATGTCGATCACCTCTGCTGCTGGGAATGATTCTTTGACTGCCTTCTCGAACTCTCCTGCTTTGTGGTCTCTGAAGTTTCGGTATGCGAGTGCCACCTCTCTGAGCGTGAGCAGCTCTAGATCTGGCCGTTGCTCTTTGATCTTTTGCCACGACCTTCCGTCTTTCATGATGCCAAACGTCTCGCCATCCAGCTCCATCTCCCAGATGTCTGTTGATGCTCTCTGTGCGCCTAACCGCTCTGCTTCTGCATCCATTGCTTTGAGGCCTCTTACAACAATCTCTGCTCTGACCTTACATTCTTCTGGATTGTTTTCTTCGATAGCCTTGTTCATCTTTGCCATTGCCGATCCGTACTTCTGTGCTGTTTCGACGCTCACTAATTCTGGCAGCATATCGATGCCCCACTTTGTGTCCATCTGTATTGCCAGCCGATCCATTGGAGCTATTGCGTAATCACACATGATTTGATCCTTATGCGCTTGCGGGTTGAATATTCTGTCTGCCTTCTTTTGGCGCCTTGGCCTTCTGGGCTTCTGCGTTGTCATCATCATCTCCACAGTTAAATCACCACAGTTTCATATAATCCACATTCCACCACAGTAGTATGCATATACATACAACTACTGTGGTGGAAGTATTTGTGGCCTTTTCTTCCACAGTTCCACAGTTCGTCCACAGTTCAAAAAAACAACTGTGGAAGTGTGGACACAGCATCAAACCTCCTCCCAATTGATCCACTCACCGACCACCACGCACGGCACATCTCTTCCGCTTCGGCTGTCTCTTATTTCTGCGACTTTGAGGTTGCCTGTGCTGATCCACTTCTTTGCGATTGCTTTGGCCTTTGCTTTGTCGCCTGGTTTGTCGGTGTCGAGGTCTAGCTGCTCTGCGACTGCATTGCCGATCCAGCTTTTTGCTCGGATGTCTGATCGGTATGCCTTGCCGTCTTCCTCTGCCTTTCCTACTGCTCTTTGGACATCGTATAGGTCTTTGGTTGTCACGCCGTCGAACAGATCAGGCAGCTTAAACTCTGTTGCCACACCGATATGCTCTCCGTTTGCGATCTCGACTGATATCATTTTTCGGTATGTTGCCTTGTCTGACGGTGGTGCTAGGTTTGCTTTGCCATCGTCTTGTCGGAATATGCCGAGTGCTTCCTGTTCGTCCACGCCGAGTGCCATTGCGTCTTCTGGAGAGATCCTGTTGATGACCCTTGCCGCTCTTGCTGCACCGATTAGGCTACCTGCGCCGCGAACTGAGTCCACGGTTGCGTCTTCTCCGTTGCCTTTTCGGATGTGATGCACAAGCTGGACTGAGCTGTTGGTGTCTCTTGCCAGCTTTCTTAGCATTGACACGACTGCCTGGATGCTTCCGTTGTTGTTCTCATTAACCAGATGGGCTGATATGAATGGATCTAGTATCACGACACCTATGTTGTTTTCTTTAATCTTGCGGATCATGAATGCAAGCAGCTCATCGTTCTGGATCAGGCCGTCCCTTCCTTCTGCTGCCAGCGTGATCTGCATGGTGTCCTCACCATCCATAAACAGCTTGCCTTTGATGTCATCTGGCGTGAGGCCATAGTGCTGCATGGCGGCTATGGTTCTCATTTGAAGTTCCGAGATAGGATCTTCTAGGTTGATGACCCATGTGTTGCACTGTTCCTTGACCCTGACGCCTAGCAAATCTTTGCCTGTCGATATTGCCAGTGCTTCCACAATGATTGCGGATGTCTTGCCGATGCCGCCGGCAGATGCTGTTACGCTGATATATTTCTTGATGTAGTCGTATCCATACACCCACTCCCTGCGCGGCAGCGTGAGGGCATCAAACATTTCGTAGGGCGTGGGCCAATCATTGCCTGTATCGGCCTCTGTGTGGCTCTGTGTTGGCTCTGCGGCTATCTGCAATGTTTGGTTCTGCTGCTCCATGCGCTCGGCTGCTGGATCAGGTGGCGGCGTCCATCCTTTGTTTCTGGCGCCGTCAATTGCCTTCTGCACTTCTGCCCTTGTTTCTTCTACTGTGTATCCGCCGAGGGTAAAGCTGTCTGTGATCGCGTGGATCTCTTCGTCGGCTAGGCCTTTGTTGACGTATGATCCTACCAAGCGCACCATGTTTCTGTGCCAGTCTTCTCCTGCTAGCACATCTTGGACTGCCATCTGCCTGTCCATTGCTTGCTGGCCGAGGTCTATGTTGATTGTGCTAGCAGCCTGTGGCTCTGCCTTTGGGAAGGCGCGCATCATGCGTTCAAATTCGACAGGCTCTCTGTCTGTTGAGAACTCTGTTCGCATTGTGACCAGCTCTGGGACGTAGCCTTTGTCCTGTTTCCTTTGGTTGGGCCATGAGACTGTGCCTGCCACGCGCATAATTCTGCTTGGGTTTACGACTGCCGCGTCTGTTTGGAGTGATGCGGCGATTGCTTTTTGTACGTCACGCCATGCCTGTAAGTTTTGCACCGGCTCTTCTAGCTGCCAATATGCGTGGCCTCTTGCAAATGGGGTTGTGCCTGTCTTGATCGACATCGTGAACTTTGGGCCGGCGAAAGACAGGATGTTTTCCATTGCGCCTGCTGTGTCTGCGTCTGCGAAGCAGTAGAACGCGGCGAGGATGTCTGTGTCTTTGGCCGCTTGGCCTGCGGGTATCTCTATGATTGGATCAATTGGATTGATGCACATGTATATGTTTTGCTTTGCGGCGTTCATTGCCTCGGCGTGTTGGGCTGCGTCTTCTATGTTTTTTAATGCAAATCTTGCAGCGTTTGCTGATCCAGATTGCGATATAGAACGTATCTCTATCAGCGGTTGACCGACAGTGTTCCAATTTTCTGTGATCTGTGCTATGAACTGCTTAATGATTTCGGTTTTGGGAGCCATTTCCATTTGTTCTTCCACTTCCATTTTCATTGTATCCTCCCCTGAACTGCCCAGCGGCTATGACCGCTGGGCTTTTTTCATTTAAAACTCTGCGTCTTCAATAACTGGTGCAGGAGCTGGTGCAGGATCTGGTGCGGGTGCGGGTGCAGCTTCTTCGACTGCTATTCCTGCGGCGACACCTTCTTTCAGGCAGTCTGGCTTGTCTACCCACTTTGCGATTTCAAAGATCGGGTAGCATGTTGAGCCTTTGGTGAACTTAATCTCCTTGGCTTCTATCATTTTAATGAGTGGCATTTGACCGTTTGTGCCTTGGCTTAGTTTCGGAGCAAGGTCTGTCAGTGCAGCCCAAACGCCGGCGCCTGCCTGCTCCCACATGGCGACCTTGCCGCCACCGATAGCACACTTAACCGAGAAGCCTTTCTTGTAGTCATCGCCAGGCTTGCCCATCATTTGATTGACTGTCGGGTTCCATTTCCACTCGGGAGCTACGCCGATCATGCCGTCTGACTTCTGCCAGCCTGTCTTCAAGGTGTCTAAGTCAATGACAAAACCGTTTGTTTGCGCAGCTTCGAACTCATCCTTTGCCGCACCATCACGGGTGTAGAACTGCTTGGCGCGGACGGCGCCGTCCTGTGTGCCACGGGCTGACCATTGCAGGAATGTGTTAACGTCAGAGCCTGATGCCCCTAGATCTATTTCAAACATTTTGTATCCTTTACGTTGTTTGATTGTTGGAGTTGTTGTGCGCGTGTCCCTGCGCAGGGATTAATCATCTTCAAGTGCCTCAATCATCTTGCGGTGTTCCACGAGTGCTTTGCCGCGCTTAAAGCTGCTAATTTTGTGTGCGTCTTTGTGCTTGCGCCACAAAGATGCCGATTTCTTTTTGAATGACGGTTGAGTTTCCGTCACAAACAACTGAGGCTGCAAGTCGTAGCGCCAATTATTAATATCTCTCATGCGCCGTATGCCACCCGCTGTTACACCTTGGCAGTAAAATCCCATAGCCTTCCAAAAGCCGTTAGCTGCAATGTCTGACCCGCAGCGCAGCGTTATTGACAGCCCATCATATGCCTGCACTAAACTTATCAAGTGACGCACAAGTTCTGCTCCGTAAAGCTGTCCGCGCAAATCGTATTCAATACAAGCTTGGTGTATCTTAACCTGTTGAGACAATGCACCATGATAAATGTATCCAGCAGGCTCATTATTTACGCGCGCCAGCAAGATGCGAAAGTTCTCTATCTCACGCTCGAACACTTGTGATGGGTAGAACGCAAGATCTTCTGCGTTTTTCTTTTGCAGGTGATCGACGTAGCTCAAGTCACTTGGCTGGGCTGGTTCAACTGTAATATCAAGATTAGATGCCATACATTTCTTCCCGCAGATCTTCTGCCCCGTTCCAATAAAACGAGTTAGGGTTGACGGGTATGACCTCTCTAATATCTTCTGCGCTGCCTGCGCGCAGGAACTTTTCTAGCCGAGCGATCTGCTTCTTGGCCTTGCCAAGGATCTCTGTTGGATCGCCGTCTTCAAGCATGTTGGTTTTCTTTGATGACACATAAAGAAACTTGACCACTTGGTTGCCTCGGGCCTTCTGATAGATCGCGCGTTGCAGTTGATGCTCTGGCGACATAGTGCTTGGGATGCGGCCTGTTGTTTTAAGATCAATGACCACGCCGTGATCTGGAAACACAAAATCTAAATAGCCGATCACAGGTACAGACCAAATTACCTCTCCATCGTCATTTCTGTCTGTAGCTGTAATACTGATCTTGATCTGTCCCTCTTCAGGAAACTCAGGCTTACCGTAATGCTCAAGCTCTTGGAGCGTAAGCTCCATGCATGGCTCAATCATGGCGCGCTCTTTAGTAATCTTTTCGTCGGCCATAAAGAACATGCTGTCAAATTTTTCCAATGCCTTTTCCAGCGCACCAGACTTGTGCATCTTGCCGGTCAGCGTGTTGGCAACGGCATCCTCTGTGCAGATGCCACGCATTGCAGCGGCGCCCATAGGTGTGCGCTTCTTAAATAGGTATGACGCAACCCAAACGTCTGGCGCGTTAGTCCAGAGGTTGATTGATGATGCTGACAGGTGCTTGATGCCGTGCTTTTCAAAACCGTTCATGCTGTTAGCTTTCCGTATAGGGCCAAAAGACATGCCTCACTTCTGCCATCGTCCTTGACACGTTTAAACAGGTCAGCCTGTGCAGGCCATCTCTGGCTGGCGAGAGATCGGCTCAGACCTTTGTCTTTGTTGAGGCCAAGGTATGACTTCCACTTGGCCGGCGTGACCATTGTCATTGGCAGCTTGTGCGCTGCGATAGCCATCTGCGTGGCGCCGTAGGACTGACCGAAACGAAACATGCTGCTGACACCTTGACCTCTCATGGCCGCGACCTGCTCCAAAATAACGTGGTGCGGCTCATCGCCCTCGGGTGTGAGTATCTCGTGCAGCTCGTACAAATTTAGCTCTGTTTTGCCTTTGATGTTTTTATAGACCGGCATGTCATGCACCTCGACGCGGTTGCTGTCGGGCCAGTAGAATGCAATCGCACCAGTGAAGCCGGGGTCTATGCCAACAAAGACTGTCATACTTGGTCTCGGATCTTGATGCCGTTAAAGTTAAGAAAGAAGAAGATTGCTTCTTCTGTAAGATCGCGCAGGGTCGGGTCTTGCCCATCCATCTTTGCCCGATTGGTTTGCAGAACGCGCATCCCGTCAGCAAGCTCACACTTGATGCGGTGGTTCCACTGCTCTTTCTTCTGTTTCATCTTTCCCCCAGAGTTGCTAGTCGTTCCCCATACATAGTGCTAGCAATTATTTTTATCAAGTGTAATTATTTGCTAGCAAAGGTATTGCAAAGTTGCTAGCAAGATTCTATATGTAATTTATAGACAGAAACAAAGGAAAACACCATGACAACATTTATTGCATATTCACCGCGCCTTTCCCGCAGTCATGAGATCAAGGCTGATTATTATGTTGAAGGTAATAACTCTCACGGCATACCGACATTTACATTCTATCGTAATGATAAAAAAATATCACAGGTAGAGACTGAGTATTTTAAGGTCAGGGAAGTTTAATCATAACGGGGGCCACGCGCCCCCACAACGCTCGGGAGGGCATGACATGACCAATTCAAACTTTAAATACAATGACGGTGGCCGCGCCGCCTCTGGCCACAAAGGCCTTACGGGCGACTGCGTTTGCCGCGCAGTCGCGATTGCCGCTGATCTGCCATATGACGAAGTGTATGCGCGCCTATCGGAGGGCAACGCCACTCAACGCAAATCAAAATACTCCTCAAAGGGAGCGCGATCCGCCAGAAACGGTATCGACACAACTCGCAAGTGGTTCAAAGATTATATGGTGGAGCTTGGTTTTGAGTGGACCCCTACAATGAGCATTGGCTCAGGATGCAAGGTGCATTTACGATCAGATGAACTGCCAGCAGGTCGGTTGATCTGCAATGTCTCTAAGCACCTAGTCGCGGTGATTGATGGCGTGGTTCATGACAATCACGATTGCACACGCAACGGGACACGATGTGTCTATGGCTATTGGGCCAAGTCATAACGCAACACAGGGAGAACCACAATGAAACATAAGTTAGAAATCGCTGCCGAAATCATATTCCTCTTGGCTCTGTTTGCTGTGCCACTCTTCATCAAGAGTGCCATGCTATGACAGCCAAGATTGATTGTCCCGAATGTGATGGTGATGGCACGGTTGAGCGTGAGGTTTGGGTTCGTCAAAGTTCCACTTGGCATGGCGACTTTGGATGCGAGATTGAAACCTGCGACAACTGCAATGGTGATGGGAAGATTGAGCCTTTGGAGGAAGACGAATGACAGAGCTATCTCCTGCCGATGAGGCCATACTGCAATACCTGCGCACTCAAGTAGATCGCCTGCAAGATGAGCGGTATCGGCAGGACGCAAGGCCGAGCATTGCCAATGAGCTTTTTATTGCCCAGCGGGATCTAAAGGAATTTACATCTGACCTTAGAAAAAAAGGATACAATATATAATGGTCAAAGTAGTAGACGTTGAAATCAACGCCACCGCGTTTAAACGAGCATTCAAACGTGACCCGACTGAGGCAGAGATAGGCGCCCTTATGCGGTTGAATGCCAAAAGAAACGAAGGTCAATCTGGTGGCAAGAATACAATTGAAAAGATTGACAGGCGCATAGCGTCAGCATCCAAGGCTCGTGAATACATTAAAGGCCAGCCCCTCAAGCGCAACATTGTCGTGACCCGCACGGCTTGGTCTATTAACTACTTGCTCAAGCTAGACTTGAACAAATCACAAATCATGGACGTTCTGCACATAAGCGAAAAAGCTTACGACCGCGCAGTTACACAATACAACCTGCCTCGTGACGGAATTGAAAGGAACTTTAAGAATGACAAGAGATGAAATATTAAAAGAAGCCGCGCGCATCATTAGCTCAGATCGGGCAGACGATTATGGGCCGGCGGATGAATCGTTTGCGCGGATTGCTCGGCTGTGGACAGCATATCTTAATGTGGCTGTTAGCCCGATGGATGTTTCCAACATGTTTGTACTAAGCAAGGTGCAGCGCACCCTTACGTCACCAGCGAAAGAGGATAACTGGCTGGACATATGCGGGTATGCGGCATTGGCAGGGGAGATGATGACGAATGAAAAGTAAATTTACAGAACACGAGGTTCACATTGCCGGCCTGATCGGCGCCATTGTGGGCTTCTTATCTGGCGCAGGCCTTATGACTTTGGTTGCCATTGTGTTTTAGGTGATCGTGTGAGTGGCCGCTATAACGAATGTGACGCATTTGGTAGAGCGCGACCAACAACAAACCGACCAAGCCCCGTGGCATCGAATGGTTGTATGTTAGTGGAAAGCCACCCACTAGATATTTATAACAGCGCATAAAATTGCTTCAAGCTTTTTATGCGCTGTTTCTTTTTTTATTCATCATTGAGATCCGCTTGCCTTTGGCGACAGCCTCGCTCTTTGACGATGCACCCCAAGCCTTCAAGGATTTAAGAAGCGGCGTGTCCGTGCCGTCCTTCTTCTTTGTCGGCCCAGGCATCTTACCCATGCGTTGCAGGAAGGCGGCTCGCCGCCCACTGCTGCCGGTTCTTTCTGGTGACGCGGCCATGTTAGGCAGTCCTGTTCATCATTGACTTCTTTTTCTTAGCGGTCTTCTCGCTGTCCTTAAAAGCCTGCGCAGTTGGTGCGCCTGGTGATCCAGGCTTGCGCATTTTCTCACCAGATCCAGCGGCAATGCGCTTTTTCTTTTTGTGAATATTTGAGTACAAACCATCTTTAGCCATTTAACCATTCTCCTACGTTAAAACCTGGGCAAGCTTTGCTTGCATAGTCATTGTGTCCTGAGACTGTTTCAATTGTTGGGTGCTTTTCTTTGTATTCTGCAATTAACTTGCGCAAAGCTTCGTCTTGTTCTGGTGTAAAGTTGTCTTCAAACTTGCCATTGGCTACACCGCCGCGACCACCGACTAGACTTACGCCTATAGTTGTAGAGTTGCGACCAGCAACGTGCGCGCCCTTGCGATCATCTGATCGGCCATGAGCAACTGATCCATCACGATGCACGATGGCATGGTATCCTATATCAGACCAGCCTCGTTCCTCAGTGTGCCACCGGCGAATCTCGTCAACGACATCTTTTGCCGACTTGCTTGCATACCAGTTAGCATTTGTTGCTGTGCAATGCACAACGATTTCATTTATTAGCCTCATTTCATACCACCTTTCATATCCATAATCCCGTTATGGTCACGGTTAATATACTTCAAATCGTTTTCAATTAAAGAAACTCTTTGCTGCAACTGCGTCACCTGACCAATCGAGTTAGCTAAGTTGGCTAGTTCATCCCAAACTTCTTCAATCTCATCGAAAGCATATTCTAATTCCATAGCGTTGTCTTGAACGTCCCGCTTCAGGTTCACGTTGTCCTCAATCGCCATCTTGGAACCGATCTGGCCCACAGTCTCTTCCAAACTTGCAATCGTAGCCGCTTGCTGTGATACCCACCACACACCAGCCGCGAGTTGCACAGCCATCGCTGCCACGAGGGCTACAGGTAGTTTAAGGTTTTCCATCACTTCCTCTTAAACAAAGCCTGCGCACCGCGCACACCGAAGCTGGCGCTTATCGCGATACCTAACGAATAAAAATACCAGTCCGGCGCTTTGGAAAGCTGTTCAAACCCACGATCTACCCAGCCTTCTGCACCGGGGATGAAGGCTAAAACAAGCGGAATTGACAGCACAATTACGAACCACTCGTCTTTCCAGCTTGATTGAGAACCCTCGGCCATGATGCGCTCCCAATCGGCAACGCTAGTCTTCTCAGAGAGAAGTATTTGTGCCTTAGCCTTTGCCTCGGTCAACTTTAACTCGGCAGCGGCAGCGTTCTTGTCAGCTTTACCTTGCAACCACGAGCCTGCGAGGTTAGCTACTGGACCGATCAGAGCTTGAAGCATTTTTACTCTCCATTGCGTTAAAACCAAAATAAGCTGCGGCAATGCCTGAAGCGCCAATTACATACACAGCCGCGATTTCAGCCATTAGTTTTGCAGCGGTGTCTAGCCCCGCCACAGAAGCCCCTAGAATGACCAAAGGGTACAGGATCATACCAGACAACGCAAACCACGTCATACGCCTCTGCGCGTCTCTCTTGGCGTCTGCGTCTTCCATTCGGCGGCGGCGATCTTCAAGCATGATTTCATATTCGTTTGGATCAATCTTGCCGTTCCCGTTCAGATCGTACTCATTCGGCATCTTCTAAACTCCTTGCGTACTCTACAGCATATCGTTTGTGGTGGGTTATTATAACAACTTTTTTGTTTTTGTCATACACAACGTAATCACCCTTCTTATTCTGGTATAACCTCAAAACAATACACTACCGTTGTGCTGTTAGTTATTAGAACCTTGGCGTCCTCAAGCGCCTCATTGCACTCCATTTCAGTGGGCAACTGAGCAAGCTGGTAATGCTCCAACTTATTATTTGTGAACATAAACCAAACCAAGAACCACAATTTACCATCTCCCCTGATAGCGACCCAAATAAAAAAAACCTGTCACGACCCCAGCCCCAGCAATCAGGAATATAACTGAGCCAAGAACAAAGTTGATAGCGTTGTCAATCATCTCTTGTTTCTTGTATGCCTCTTCCTTGCGGATGCGCCGCATCTCACCTTCAATCGCCAAGACCTCATCCCAAGCGGAAGGGCCATAAGTCCAGGAGATGTGATCCTTAATCTCTTTGCGCATGGCCTCCATCTTCTTTTTCTGGGCAAAGATTTCAATGGCATTGGCGCTGTTATCGCTCATCATCTTATAAAATGGTGGGTTCTTTGTTTTGTCTTCCGCATACTGGAAGTCAGAAAAGGCAGCACCCCATTTGGCTAAAGTGCCGCTCATCTCTTGGATATCTTTGCCAGCGCTGATCCCCTGCTTGAGAATATTAAAAGCGCTTGTGGCGAGACCGACCGCTGTGAAGGGATCGATCATTTTGTCAGCCCATTTTCGTCAGCACTGCGACCAAGAGGGCAATGATTGAGCCTGTGGCTGCAAGCATGATACTTTCCATGCGCTTGACGCGGCCAAACAAATCTTTGAATTGTATTTTCATCTCGGTTTGAATGGCGATTACCTCTTTCTCAAGACCGTCAATGCGCTCATGCGCTGATGCCACTGTACGTTTGTCCATTATATTTGCCTCTATTTATTATGGCTTCGTCGGCCAATCGCCGTCGCTGCCGTCAATGTCTGGGTAGACTAGATTTGGCCAGTTGGCATGAGTTGTAATGTCCCGAAGCGCCTGACGGTAGGTTGTCATGGCGTCAGACATGGTTAGGTCGGACAAAGCCAAGTAATCCGTTTCCGCCAGCCGACGATCACGTTCTGCACGGTTTCGTTTAGCCGCAGCATCATTAGCCGCCGTGACCACAGCCGCCTGTTCGTCAGACGAAAGGTCAACCACCCTGCGAGTGTAGACCTTGCCGTCATCCAAGTAAGGATCGACACCCTCAATCCTCTGTGTAGCACTATCGAAAGCCAAGAACTTTACGACTTCTGCACAACCGTTAGCCGCCAGCCATGTTGCGTCTGGGCCTGTGCTGGGGAATGACACGTTAGGGAAGAGTGCTTTGTGGTCAGCTATCTCGCCAACCGTTGATCCATCTAACTTTGCGATCTTCATATTTACTGTCCTTTATCTGCGAATGGTTCGGTTGGCGGTGTGAAGTTGGCGGTATATCTAGCTACTTTGCTAATGCGGATATCATCTATGTAGCCTTGAAATGGCTGACCCCCGGAAGCCGTGGCCCCTACGCTCAAAGCATCTGAAGAGTTTGGCAAAGCACCACTAACAGTAGAAGAAACAACCGATGTACCATTTAGGTAAGCAACAAAAGAATTTCCGTTTCTCACAAGGGCAACATGCGACCATTGATTAAGTGGAACCGCAGTTGATGATACATTGTCAACGATACTACCTACGTTAGTAAGAAATCTTAAAAACCTAGAACTGTTATTGCTTAATTGCAAAGCCCAAGAATAACTACCAGACCATTGCCCAATAATCAGTGGTTGGTTCGGCGAAGCTGTTGGGTAAATAAAACACTCTGCAGTAAAGTTGCCAGAACCGTAATGCCCAACAGTTATATCTGTTAAAGTTGCATAATCACCAGTGCCATCCAAAGCCAAAGACGTACCACCGAACTTAGCCTGCGTATTACTAATTTTAGCATTGCCAACCAACGTCAGATTGTTCTGCGCTGCGCTGTCGATTGCTTGTCCGTCTGCCATGTTGAGCAGGAGCTTGGTGTTGGTGACTGCTGTGAGGGGGGACGTTGGTGGGGTAAAGTTAGCAGTATAGACCGCTGTGCCTTTGACTGCACGGACATCAGACATATAGCCCTTGAAAAGATAGGTGTTGGCATTGTAATCTGCTGAAACCGTAAGACCTGTGGTCGAGGTATAGTTGTTGCTATCAGAGTAGGTGGCTCCACTAACACCATTGGCATATATTCTTGTTACGCCGCTTGAGCGTACAAGTGCCACATGGTTCCATTCGTTATAATTTATCG
>Ga0316202_10001410_pt1 | contig 18823 bp, 17 predicted proteins | sample 3monrhotite_MG_FD_204934 | JGI IMG/M metagenome (GOLD analysis project Ga0316202, IMG submission 204934) | Microbial mat bacterial communities from mineral coupon in-situ incubated in ocean water Damariscotta River, Maine, United States -... | ecosystem: Environmental > Aquatic > Marine >... | reverse complement strand
ACGAGTCAAATAGACAAGGCAGTCTCGGTCAGTACTGCCGCCGTGGCGGCGGCGCAATCTGCCAAAGATCGCCTGCCGATGCACGAAGCGACGGGCACAGCCTACAATATCGCCATGGCAGTGCAGCATCTCGCACTGGCGCAAGCAGTGTCATTCACCGAGCAGCAGGCGCATATCGAGCTGGGACAGAGCTACCTGAATACGCTGCGTGACACGAGCGGTGATCTCTCGGGTACTGCAACGCTGATCGATGCAGCCTTGCGGTCTCTCGCACAATAAAAAAATAAAAATCGTAAAGAGCCCTGCTGATATCTCCCGCGCTATTTCAATAATGCCCTTTGCTTTTTAGTGCGAGATTGTCGCTGGCTGGCTGTTATCTTGGGCTGTTGTGACTGGGGTGGGGACTGTCTCTGTTGGCATAGCCTGAAAGACCTGCTCTTTATTCTTTTCAATTGCTTGTAAATGGTCGAGCATATGCGGCTGCTGCGCCAAGATATCTGAGCTGGCTGTGTCGACACGCAGTGTCTGCACGGGATAGGGAATATCAATGCCAGCTGCTTGAATATCCTCAAATATCTGCTGGGTGAGCTCACTTTGTGTGACGACCCATCGGCTCTTACTAGCTACCCAAAAGCGACATTTCAATATCACTGCCGAGTCGCCAATAGTATCGACTACCACGACTGGAGCTGGCTCCGGCTCGACGGCGTGATGCTTTTTAATAGTATTTAAAATAATATCGCTGGCAGTGCGCAGATTAGTTTTGTAGCCGACGCCGACGGTGATTTCGCGGCGACGAATCGGATTGCGTGTAAAGCAGGTCACTTGCTGCGTGAGCAAGTCGATATTTGGTACGGTTATTTCCGTGCCTTCGATACCGCGCAGGCTCGTTGCTCGACTCGTGATATCTACGATCGTGCCCTTTGCTTCGCCAATGGCGATAAAGTCTCCGAGATTATATTTATCCTGCGTGAGCAGCGCGATGCCCGCGATAAAGTTTGCGACGGGGCTCTTAAATGCAAAGGCCAATCCGAGACCGAGCGCACCAGAAAACATCTCCAGGGGCATGCCCGTGACGATGAGTGCCATGAGCACGCCAGCGATGAGCACGGATGTAAAAGCAATGCGCCCATACAAAATAACGAGCTGTTCATGCTGATCTCCCTGCTTTTTGCGAATGGCATATTGCACCCATTTTTTGAGGCCGATGGCCATTATAAAAGTAACAGCGATGAGTATGCATGCAATAATTATCTTGCCTATGATCGCTGCAAAATCGAGTGCGCCACTTTCGGCGGCAGCGGTCGTAGCAGCATAGGCTGTGGGTATGAAAGACATATTTTTGTGTTATTTTTTATATAGATTCTTTTCATTTTACCATAAAATACCCCCTGAAACAAATGGTGTCTATTTTACGTTTAGATATTTCTTCACGGCAGCGGCGAGGTTTTTCTCTATCACTGTCTTCCCAAAGCCGAGCTTTTTGGCTTCTGCTTGCCGTTTTGCTAGTTGGCTGACCGAGCGAATCTCGCCGCTGAGACCCAGCTCGCCAAAGATGGTGAGATCGGGCGGCAGTGGCCTTTTTGCCTTGCTGCTGGCGATGGCGAGTGCGACGGCTAGATCGGCCGCGGGTTCGCTGATTTTTAGCCCGCCGACGATATTTACAAAAATATCCGAGCTATCCAGTGACACGCCGGCGTGGCGCTGCAGGACTGCTATTAAAAGATTCAAACGATTGAGATCGAACCCACTGGCGGTGCGGCGAGGATAGCCAAAGCTGGTGGGAGCGGTGAGGGCTTGGACCTCGACTAAAAGAGGGCGGGTGCCCTCGAGCATGACGGTGATGGCAGAGCCGATGGGCTGCTCGCCGCGCTCGGAGAGAAAGGCTTCGCTGGGGTTGGCGACTTCCGCTAGTCCTGTCTCGGCCATCTCAAATACGCCGACTTCGCTGGTCGCCCCAAAGCGATTTTTCATCGTGCGAAGCAGGCGCATGTCGCGGTAGCGATCGCCCTCCAAAGTCAAAACTACATCGACCAGGTGCTCCAATACGCGGGGACCGGCGACTTCGCCGTCTTTTGTCACGTGCCCGATGAGCACGACGGGCGTGCCAGTTGTCTTTGCAAAGCGCATGAGGCTTTCTGCCACGGCGCGAATCTGCGGCACGCTGCCAGGGGAGCTATTCGAAATAGTGGACTGCATGACTTGCACCGAATCGACAATCAGCAGTCGCGGTCGTTCGACTTCGGCAGTTGCGAGAATGGCATCGATATCGGTGCTGGCGATGAGGCGCAGCTCTTTGTGCGCACGGCCAGTTCGCGTGGCTCGCAGCGCGATTTGCTGGGCAGACTCTTCGCCGCTGGCGAGCAGCACCGTGCCGAGCTTTTCAGCGATGCTGGCTGCGAGTTGCAAGGTCAAAGTCGATTTGCCGATGCCGGGTTCGCCTGCTAGCAAAATAACACTGCCTGGCACCAGCCCGCCACCGAGCACACGGTCGAGCTCGTCGATGCCCGTGCCTTGTCGTGCGAGTGGCGTGGCGGCGAGCGAGGCGATGTCCTGCGAGCTGATGGCTGTCGCTGCAGGGCGTGTTGTCATGCCGTTACTCAAGGTGGTGGGCGCGATCACGCGCTCTTCCAGCGTGTTCCATTCGCCGCAGCTCTTGCATTGGCCGACCCAGGCTGGGTGAGCGGTGCCGCAGCTAGCGCAAACAAAACTTGATTTGGATTTCATGGACACATTCTAAAAGCAGCTGGCGGCTGGTGTCCCAAAAATTACATTTTTTGTTTTTTAAATAATGTGCTGAATTTTTTTATTCAGCTTCATATTGCTCGTGCAAATTGCTTTGTAATTCTTTGGTGCATTGCGGGCGGTGTGATCATAAATCATGCCGCCAGCTTCGCGGATGATGACTATTGCCGCGGCGACATCCCAGATTTTGGTGCTGCCAGAGAGATCGATATAGGCATCGGCTGCTCCGCGGGCGACGAGCATGTTTTCGTAGGCGGCAGCACCGAGGCTGCGCACCCGAAAGACATTCTTGAGTATTTTGCTCATTTTGCGCACAGCACGATCGTGCTGGCTGCCGTAGCAAAGACCCGGTATGCCAGCGATTACGGTGGCATTTTGTAGGCTGGCATTGTCGCTGACGGCGAGTTTTTTACCGTTTAGCCATGCACCGCCGTCAGTGCGGGCGCTGTGCAGCTCATCGAGCACGGGGCAATAGATCACGCCGAGAATGGGTTCGCCGTCTTTGAGTAGCGCGATGGACACGCACCAAATTGGCATGCGCGCTTGGAAATTGCGCGTGCCATCCAGCGGATCGATGACCCAGCAATAGTCCGATTCCTTCGTATTCGCGCCAGATTCTTCGGCGAGGATGGCATGTTCGGGAAATTCTTTTTTGATTGCTTTAATAATTAATTTTTCACTGGCAAGGTCAGCATTCGTTGCGAAGTCATTGCAGCCCTTTTGCACGGCTATTTTGCTTTTGCCAAAGTGCCGCAAAAGTAGCTGCCCCGCATCGCGGGCGATTTGCTCAGTGAATTTTTGTGCAGCTTTGAGTGCCTTTTGGTTCATATTGCTAGTTTAGCACGCATAAAAAAACGACCCATGCCAGGTCGCCTTCTTGTCCGATAAATATTGAATTTAAATAGCTAGTCGCACGAAGCCGCTGATTTCAGCACCGTTTTCACTGAGGAATTGCTCGACGGTCTTGCTGCTGTCCATTGCAAAGGGCTGTTTTACTAGCGCGCTTTCCTCGCGGAATTTCTTCAGCTTGCCTTCCATTATCTTCTCGATCATTTCTTCTGGCTTGCCTTCGTTCTTTAGGATCTCCAGCTGGATGCCGCGTTCGCGCTCGATCTCTTCATCAGTTACTTCGTCGGGGGTCAGATAGCTCGGGCTCATCGCTGCGGTGTGCATGGCGACCTGCTTTGCGATGTCTTCGCTGCCGCTAGCGAGCATGACGAGCACGCCGATCTTATTATTGCTGTGAATGTAGCTGCCGATGATCGCTGCTTCGACGACTCTTACTTCGCCGAGCTGGATGTTTTCACCGAGCTTTTGAATGGCACCTTGCAGCACCTCTTCTGCGGCTGCGCGGGCTGCATCTTCGCCATCGGCGAACGCCGTGGCTGCGAGTGTGTTGCCTGCGGTGCTAAAGTTTTCATCGCGGGCGACAAAGTCGGTTTCACAGCGGATCTGAATAACGGCTGCCTTGCCATCTTCTTTTGCCATAAAAATAGCGCCTTCGCCCGTCTCGCGATCAGATTTCTTTGCTGCATCTTTTTCACCTGCTTTGCGCAGAATATCGCGCGCTGCTTCCAGATCGCCATTTGCTTCCTCCAGCGCTTGCTTGCACTTCATCATGCTGATGCCAGTAGCATCGCGGAGTTCTTTTACTTGTTGGGCAGTGATAGCCATAGAAAAATAAGATTAAAATAAATAATTGTGAATTTAAGACTCGTTGTCGTTCTTTAGACGCTCTTCATTACTTGCTTCCTTGGCAAATAGATTGAGTTGGCGGCTCCAATCAAAAATAGTGGGAATGCGGAACCATTGCCCCTGAAAGGCGAGCGCAAAGCCGACGATCCATGCGACGAGCATGACAATGATCGTAAATGCGTGAAACCACGGCAATACAAAGCCAAAAAGTCGACCAATGATCTCGGCGATCATGAGTATAACAAAGACAACCAGCGCTTGCGGACCGTGATGCCGACAAAATTCGCTGTCGCGGCGCAACAGCAGGGGAATGAGCGCGAGGATGCCGATATAGCCCATGGCAGCAATGAGCCTTTCTCCTTTATCTAGCGCGAGGCCATCGGGGCGCTTGCCTGTGACTGGCAGGTCGCTCGGGCTAGCGACGACGCCGGGCTGGGCGACGGCAGGCTCAGCTGTCGGAGCTGCTTCGGCAGGGGCTGGCTCTGGCTCGACTGCTGCAGTCTCGGGAAAGATTGACTGTGGTGTTGGCTCAGTATCGACCTTATCGCCAGCACGCTCAGGCGCACCTTGAATGACTGCTTCTGGCGTAGCAGGGGCTACTTTGATTGGTGCTGATTCTTGTCGCACTGCTTCGACGATTGGAATCGGCTCAGCTACCGGCTCGGGCGCTGCTTCAGCTGGCGCTGGTTCTTGCGCTGGCTCGACAGCTGGTTCTAATTCAGGAGTTACTTCAGCGACGGGGGCTGGCTCGGGGGCTGTTTCAATGATTTCTTCCACGGGGCTGGTCGCCGCTTCGTCGGCTGCTTTTGGCATGCCAAAAGCAGCCTGCTCGGGAGCGGGAGCTGCTGGCTGTCCGTCTGCAGATGCATCGGGCACGGGTGCTGGAGTAGGGTCAGACATAATAATTCAATTAAATTGGATTATGCTTTCTTTTCCTCGGCAGACTCTTCTTTTTTAGCTTCTTCTTTTGCTGGCTCAGCTTTTCCTTCGTCATCGGCAGCTGCTGGCTTCTCCTCTTTTTTTGGTGCAGCTTTTTCTTCTTTCTTTTCTACCTTTGCAGGATTCTTTTGCCCTTCCTCGATGGCGTTTGCCACAGCAGTCAGCACATAATCTATCGCTTTTACCGCATCATCATTGCCAGGAATGGGATAATCGACAGTATCAGGATCCGCATTGCTATCGCACATGCCGACAACAGGGATCTTGCGCAGGCGCGCCTCGGTGACAGCTAGGCTGTCGCGTGCGGTGTCCAGCACAAAGACCACATCGGGCAGCTTGTCGAGACCTTCGATACCCGAGAGCCACAGCTCCAGACGTTCGATCTGTTTGATCTTGCGGTTGCGTTCGCTTTTTACATATTTGCTAAAGGCTGTTTCATCGCGCTCAGTTTTTAGATCGCGCAGTTCTTTGATGCGGGCTTTGGTTGTTGCCCAGTTTGTTAGCATGCCGCCAAACCACTTTTCGGTGGCGTATGGCAGACCGAGGCGGTGTGCGATATCTGGCATGATATCCAGTGTTTGCTGCTTGGTCGAGATCAGCATGATCACTTTGCCAGCTGCTGCCATCTTCGTTAGATAGGCGCATGCTGCGGTCAGACCATCTGCTGTTTTTTGTGCATCAAAAATATGAATGCCATTTTTTTGGCCATAAATATACGGCTTCATTTTTGGGTTCCATTTGGCAGTCTTGTGACCAAAGTGCAGGCCAGCGGCGATGAGGTCTTTTACCTCGTGTTTTGGGGTGGGCATGAAAATGGGGGTTACCTTGGGGTCATAGCTCGACTGCAGCCCACGACGCGAGGGAAGGGGAGGTATGTGCAGCTCCGCTGGAAATAAAGTGAAGAGATTTTAGGGGAGTTTTGCATGCATTACAAGTCAGAGATATGCAATGCATGGTACTGGTGTTTATTTAGTAATAACTTGTATGGATCTGAAGTGATCAGGCTGGTGCCGCTACACATATTAGGCGTATTTACATTTCAAATGTAAATATAGATATATTGCCTGCCTCTATAAGATTGGCTGTGTCATACTTTATATGGTGCAAGTCACGATCGCGCTAGCACGTCTCGGCGATCGGGCGTAAAATCAACATACTTTCTTATTTTTATATTCATGATATACAAATCAACCTTATTTATGAGTGTGCTGCTCAGCAGCGTCTTGCTGACGGGATGTGGCGAAGCTGCGCCGACTGAGGTAGCACCAGTCGAGCAGCAGACAGCCTACGAAACACTCACGGGAGTCATTCGTTCGCTGGGCGTGAGCATTTATCAGGAGGGCACGCATCGACTGGATGTCGATGGGCAGCTCGTCGCGCTGCTGACCACGAGTAGCGATCGTATTCAGCTCGAAAGCTTTATCGGCACCGAAGTGGATGTGCAGGGTATTATTCGACCCTCAATCGAAGGAGATATAGACGTCATGCAGGTGGTCGTGATCACACCGCGTGCAGTAGCGCCCACGGGGACAGTGAGCTACGAGTCTTTTGCCGATGCTCAGTATGGCTTTTCGGTCTCGTATCCAAATACACTGTCCGCTCGCGAGAGTCGCACAGGGGTTAGCTTTCATGACGGCGAGACAAAGATCATCGAAATAGCTGTACTCGAAAATAAGCTGGCGCGCGAGCTTTCAGATTATCTGATCGATCAATACGGCTACACGGCGGACCAGCTGACGCGCATCTCGGTCGGTGGTATTGCCGGTTACCAATTTGAAAATGCGACGGGCACGGTGATATATCTCGGGCATGATACGCAGATATTTGCGCTGGCATGGCTCGATGTCGATGCAGCGGAGCGGGCACGTAATAAGCGCTATTATCTCGAATTGGTTCAGAGTTTTGCTTTCACCGATGCGACACTCGCTGAGCAAATCCCAGGGCAGCAGCTGGCTGCATTGGGCGAATTTTGCGGTGGTATCGCAGCGATTCGCTGTGCGACAGGACTTTCCTGCCGCTACGATGCGCAATATCCCGATGCGGGTGGGACCTGCATGGCAGCCGAGACTGGCTCGGCTGGCGAAGGTGTATCGGCAGTGACGAGCGCAAACACACCAATAAATATAGATTTGCCAGCCGTGAGCGAAGTCGAGACGTTCCGCGGTTGGTATTATGGTGATCTCGATGGCAAAAAGACAGACACGCCAGATGACTGGCTGCTCGTCGATGCCGGCACTCGCTTTGCCATGTGGCGTCGGCCAGATACCCTGCCCGAGGCGCAGGCAGTGCTGAGCCCGACGACTGCGACTGCGGATGCACTCTCATCCGATCAGCGCACCGTATTTGATTATATTCGTGCCAATATCGCGACGATCGCGCCGACACCGCCGACGAGCGGTAATTGGGAGGTGATCCAGCAGGCGTTTGCCGCACCAAACTATGTCTATGCTATTTACACAGCAGCCGAGCAGACGCGCAAGATATTATTGGTTTACACGGTGCGAGATGGCGCGGTGACACTGGAGCCGACGGGCTACTTTCGCCCGGGCGTCAATCGTGATTGGATCACGACGGAGGGTGTCGACTCGGCATTTGGCAAAGAGCAGACCATCGTAGATGCGACAGGCGCCGTGGCAGCGACTATCCTCGAAGGGCTGCGCGAATACAAAAATCGCCATATCGGCTACTCGCTGCAATATCCAAAAGATTGGTATTGGCAAAATATAAATGGCGGACAAACTGTGGAATTTTCAGATCTGCCATTTCCACGCGGTCTCGTGCGTATTCGCGTGTCGATAGCTGCGGGGAGTGACTTTTATTTCGATGAGATCCAGCCGAGCGACGTGCCCGATGAACAGCAGATTTATGTTCGTTTTACACCCGAGCAGAGCATGCGGATCAGTGGCAGCAAGGAATATGCGCAAGAAATGCAGCAAATGGTGCTGACATTCAAAAAGAGCTAAATCATGCGTGTTGTTATCCTTACATCGCATCACAATCCTGGCGCTAATATTGCCGTCAAGACATTGCTCGAGCACACGGCGCTGCGCAAGCACGCCATCGAGATAGTCGGTATTGTGTCAGTCGGCAGCTTTGCCTTCAACCAGCAGGGTTTTCGCAATTTTTCGCGCATGATCCAGCGGTCAGGCATTGGCTTTACGGCACGGCTCGTACTCGGCACAACAGCAAAATCTATTTTCACGCGCCTGACCAAATGGTTTGTGCCGCGGCGGCATCGCAGTCATTTTGAAATAAATGAGCTGGCAGCACGGCACGGCGTGCCGTTTCTCGCGGTGTCGGATATTAATGCTGCAAAAACGCTCGGCTGGGTGCGCACCAAGAAGCCCGATTATCTCGCTTCGGCGATTTGTATGCAAATACTAAAAAAAGCTTCATTAGCTATCCCAAAGTCTGGATCTATCAATTTTCACCCTGCGCTCACACACCAGCATCGCGGGAGTTTCTCGGCCTTTTGGACGCTGGCAAATAGATGGCGCACTGCCGGCGCAACCGTTCATTTCATGACAGAAAAGCTCGATGACGGCGAAGTCATTTTGCAGCGGCATTTTTTTGTGCACCAGTCGGATACGATCGATTGCCTGAACAAAAGATCAGCAGCACTCGGCGGACGACTGCTGGCGAAGGCGCTGGTAAAGCTAAAGAAGCAGCGACAGCATCAGGCTATCAAGCGGCGGCTCGGGCGGCTCTTTAGCTCGCCGACGCGTGCGGATGTCCGCGATTTCGATCGCCGCGGTGGGCGCATATTTCGCTTTTGGCGATTATTCAGATTTTAGCCAAATAATTTCATCGGCAAAGCTGCAGTTGCGAAACCAGGTTGTTTGGCGTTTGGCATAGTTTCGCGTGTCTTTTTTTATTTCTACTACGGCCGTGTTGAGGTCTTTTTCGTCGGCGAGATAGTCCAGCAGCTCGCGGTAGCCGTGTCCGCGCAAGGCAGGGCAGTGGCGATCATATTTTTCTTTTAATATCCGTACTTCATCCAGCAGACCAGTGGTCATCATCGTGTCGACGCGAGCATTTATCCGCTCGTACAGCGTCTCGCGCTCGGTCTCGATGCCGAGCAGGAGTGGCTGGTATTTCCGCGGGGCAGTGCCTTTGTCATGCAGCTTTTCATTTTCCGCTAGCTCCAGCGCACGAATGAGATGATGCTTATTTTCTTTTGGAACGGCTTCAGCCGCTTCAGCGTTTCGCGCGGCGAGCTGCTGCCACAGATTTTTAGCGCCATCTTTTTCACCATATTCCATCTCCAGCTCAGCGCGGCGGGCGGTGTCTACCGCGGCATCCGCGGGAAATTGATAATTCTCGACAATCGCGGAAATGAGCAGAGTATGACTGCCGGCGAGGATGGGCACTTTGTCGCGCTGCAAAATATCTTCGATCGCTGCTTCGGCGCGCTGCCGATACGCGGCGACCGAGAGCGCATAGCTGGGTTTGATCTCCGAAATGCAATGATGCGGCGCTGCTGCCAGCTCGGCTGCATCGGGCTTGGCGGTGCCGATATCCAATTCTTTATAAATAGCGCGCGAATCTGCCGAGACGATCTCGCCGTCCACTGCCTGCGCGATTGCAATCGCCAAAGCCGTCTTGCCGCTGGCGGTCGGGCCGAGCACGGTCACGAGCGGGCACGCGGGCTGGGTGCTCAGGAATTCTTTTACGAGCTGCACGGCTTTTGTCTGCATGAATAGTAGTTTAGACTAGTTCCATGAAAAAGATGATTCTCCTCGCCATTCTGCCGCTGCTTGCTGGCTGCAGTCTTTTCACCGCTGCACCGCAAGATGACAGCGCCGAGCTGGATGCCCTGCTGGCAGATGCCGTTGTTGCGCCGACCGAGCTGACCGAGGCGAGCTTTATGCAGCTCTCAGCCGAGCTGGTCTGCCTGCGCATTCGCGATCCCCAGGCGACTGATGCCGCATTGCAGGCTGCTGCGCTGGATATTCTCGATTTGTATGCAGTCACCGAAGCATCTTTCGATGCCTACCAGGCCGAGCTGACCACTGATCCCGAGCAGGCACGGCGTGTGGCTCTCGGCATCGTGGGGGAAGTGCAGGCACGCTGCCAGGGCGATCTAAGTCAGCCAGCCCCGACAGAAATATAATTTGACTTTCGATTATTTTTCTATAAAATCTCTTCACATCTTGGGTCAGAGACAGTGGGTTCGGATAATTAATTATCTGAATAATCCCCACCGAGACACACACCAGCCGCTCCGCGGTCTTCCGTCTGTCTTTGATCCAAACTCATCAAACGACAGATTTTTTTAAACTTCATTCCCATGGCTGTTACTCGCACTCAAAAAGAAGAAATCCTTGCCGAGCTCACCGACGAGTTCAAGACTGCTGGCGCCGCTGTATTTCACAGCTTCATCGGTACTACCGTCGCCGAGTCGCAGACACTCCGTCGCGGCCTGCGCGAACAGGGTGTGCGCATGATCGTCGCCAAGAAGACGCTTATCCAGCTCGCTGCAAAGAATGCCGGTCTCCCCGAGATCCCAGCTGAGTCACTCACCGATGCAGTCGCTGTCAGCTTTGCTCACGAAGATGAGCTCGCAGCTGCACAGGGTGTCTACAAATTTGGTAAAGACAATGACAAAGTCCAGCTCCTCGGTGGTCTGATGGACGGTGCGATGGTCAGCAAGGCTGATATCAATCAGCTCGCGACTCTCCCGAGCCGCGATCAGCTGCTCGGTCAGCTCGTGTCTGTCCTCATCGGTCCGGTTCGTGGCATGGCTGGCATCGGTCAGGGCATCATCTCTGGCTTCGTACGCGCATTGTCCGAGGTCGAGAAAAAGAAAGCCGCCGAGGCTGCATAAAAAAGGTACAAATGTCATTCTGAGCGGAGCGAAGAATCTCAGTAGCATGAGTATTCCACCCGTCCGAGATCCTTCACTGCGTTCAGGATGACACATCCATTTATTCTCATCATTTTAACCCCCCATCATTATGTCTGACGAAAAGACACCTATCGAGCTCTCAGCTGAGACTCAAAAAATCCTCGATGCCGTAAAAGAGCTCAAGGTAATCGACCTGGCTAACCTCGTGAAAGCTATGGAAGAAGAATTCGGTGTATCTGCGGCTGCTCCTGCAGCTGCTGCTGCTCCAGCTGCTGGCGGTGACGCAGGCGCTGCTGCAGAAGAGAAGACATCATTTGATGTCGAGCTCACTGCCGCTGGCGACAACAAGATTGGCGCTATCAAAGCAGTGAAGACTATCACTGGCGCAGGTCTCGGTGAGGCAAAGGCAATGGTCGAGGAGGCTCCCAAGGTCATCAAGACGGGCGTCCCAGCTGCCGAGGCAGAGGAGATGAAGAAGTCTCTCGAAGAGGCTGGCGCAACTGTTACTCTCAAGTAATTCAATTGCTTTTCACAAAAGACCCTGCTCGAAAGAGTGGGGTTTTTGTTTTGAAGTATTTTTTAAATCTCTGCTATCGCATCGATCTCCACTTTTGCGCCAGCAGGCAGCGCAGCCACGGCAAAGGCCGCACGGGCTGGCTTGTGCGTGCTGAAATATTCGCCGTAGACTTCGTTCATCGTGGCGTAGTCAGCAATGTTGGCGAGCAGCACTGTTGTTTTCACGACTTTGCCTAAATCACTGCCTGCAGCTACGAGCACGGCCGTGAGATTCTTCAAAACTTGATGAACTTCTTCTGCCACGCTGCCGTCGATCAGTTTTTGCGTGGCGGGGTCGATGGCTATTTGCCCCGAGCAAAAGAGCAGGTTGCCAGACTGAACGGCTTGCGAGTAGGGGCCGACGGCGGTGGGTGCGGATGGCGTGGAAATAGGGGTTGGCATAATTGAAATAGTTAGTTGAGTAACTACAGCATACAGAATACGGGAAACTTGTTAAAATCCTGCCAATGCATCGAGCAAAATACTATCTCCGACGACTCCGGATCTGGCAGTGGCTGCTGGGTGGCTTCGTTGTCTTCGTGCTGGTCATGACCTCCTTTGTGTCGATGAGTCTCGGGCAGCTGAGTGATCTTGGACTGCTGCGGCTGACGGGCTTTCCGGGCGGGCAGGATTATCTGGTTGTCTTCCAAAATGATGCCGAGCGACGACCGACGGGGGGATTCATCTCGGCGTACGCGACGCTGAAGTTTCGCTTTGGCATGCCACTGATTTCTTTTGGCAACGTCTACGACGAGAGATTGATTCAAAAAGGCACACAGTTTCCTGATTCGATCGTGCAAGATTTGATTGGTGGGCCGCAGTATCCGGGGCACGGCTTTCGCGATGGCAATGCCGATCCCGACTGGCCGACGAGCGCGAAGGAGCTGATGCGATTGTATCAGCTGGGCTATCCCGACGCCGCGTTCGATGGGGTGATCGCGATCGATTTCACCGCCTTTGCGGGGCTGGTGGATGCGGTCGGGAGTATTCGCGTGGGTGAGCAGACCTTTGCAGGGGATACATTATTCGCGCAGATGGAGCAGGAGATTCAGACGATCGACTTGCATAATCCTGCCGAGCTGGCAGCGCGAAAGGGGATCCTGGGGCAGCTGGCAAAGGGTTTGATTCGCAATCTTATCTTCTCGCCAGGCAAGCTAAATGATATTACCGATAGTCTCGTCGCGAGTCTTGCGAGTAAGCATGTCTTGTTTTATTTCACCGATACCGAGATGCAAGCACGCACGTTGGCACGCGATTGGGCGGGGGAGCTGCCGTTTGTGACGGCGGGGGATATGCTGGCAGTGGTCGAGGGGAATTATGGCGGCATGAAGAGCAGTCGCTATCTGCTGCGGAGCACGAATTATGATGTTCGTTTGACCGACACGGCTGACGGCAGTTTTGCTGCGCGGGCGGAGCTGGATATTGCAGTGGAACATCGCGGGGATGCAGCCGAGCCGATCTCGGGCTATTACAAAGGCTATTGGCGTGTCTTTGCACCGCTGGGTAGCCAGCTGATAAGTGGGCGGCATGACGTGACATTCGACGATGGCACGCGGCAGGTCTTTGGGCGGGTGATCGAGATGAATCCTGCCGAGGAGCGCGATATATCCCTGAAGTATGATTTGCCTGACAGCGCGGTCAAAGATGGCGTGTATCATCTGAGATTGGTGAAGCAGCCGGGCAGCGCGGCAGATCACATTCGCGTGACGGTGAAGGCACCTGCTGGGTATCTCTTTGCGAGTGACCAGTTCGACATTCGAGAAAATCTCGCCGTCTTCGAGACAAATCTGGCGGAAGACACCGAGCTCGCGCTGGAAATAGTGCCCGATACGGTGCCGCCAGGACTTGCTTGGCAAGAGTTCCGCGGGGGAGTCGGTGCGACTGGCTTGCGGCAGATCGACCTGCGCTTTGGCGAGCCACTGGATTCAGCCAGTGTCGCGGGGGCGAGCTTTCGCATGGCTGATTTGGATTATCGCAATGACCGAACAGACAGCATCAGCGTGCAGCGCGCGGAATTTATCGCACCGCAAAACATCCGATTGTATATTTCGGGCATTCGCGAAGAGTGCCGCGAGTGGTATGCCCTGACGATCGATGGGGTGGCTGACCTGCACGGCAATGCGATCGACGAGCGGACTGTGACGGTCGTGCAGTCGCTGAATAATGCTGGTCAGCTTTGCGATCCCGAGCGGGAGCTGTAGTTTTGCCCTGACGATCGCGGACTGAGCAGAGGCTGTGATTATGCCAATCTAGACGCCCGCAGATGCTGGTGGTGCGGGTGGCGGCGTCTGATCGGCGCCCTTTTCGACCTTTTTTGGTGTGCCATTTTCTGCTTTTGGTTCGGCGAGCTGCATGCGAAAGTCACCATTGAATGCATCAAGAAAGCCTTTCATATCGATGACATCGGATGGATTGACCCGATTGGATAGCACTTTACTGACTTGCTTGTCGCGGCGCTCGATCTTTTGTTTGAATTCACGAACACCCATCACGACCATGGTCGAGGTGTTGCAGTGGGTGCAGGTCGCAGCAAAGACGCCTTTATTGCCGATGATGTCGACGACGTCGACGCTGTGCTCAGCAAAACCGTGCTGGCACTTTGGGCAGGTGAGTGTCTTTTGGACATTTTTTACGATCTCGTTTAGGTCAGTGAGTCTCATATTTTTGAAAGGAAGCTTTGGATAGATAAAGGATATGCCTGCTTGACGAACTTGTAAACGGATAAGAGCATACTTTACTGGCTATTTTGCATGCTGTCAAGTTCTTTTGTAATCCGTTGTATTGAGCGTGTTTTACCGAGTATGGCAGCTACTTCGAAGGTTCCCGGACTAAATTTTTCGCCAGTCAGTGCGACGCGCAGCGGCCACAGCACCTGCCCGTTCTTCATTTCCGCGGCAGCGATGGCGGGGATGAATGCTTCTTGTAGCGATGTTTCATTCCAATTTTCTTCGTCTAGCTCTTCCAAAATAGGCAGGCTGAATTCGAGCGCCTTCAGGGCATCGGGCAGCTCGACTTTCATCTTTTTGTGCGGATAGAGCGCAGGGTCGACATCTGGCTCGATGAAAAACATGCGCAGCTGATCGGGCGCTTCGCTCGGCAGCTTTAGTCGGTCGCCAGCCAGCTCGAGACAGCGTAAAAAGAAGGCATCGTCCTCGATCGGAAAGTCGCAGTGCGGGCGCACCAGCTCGGCGAGCTCTGCCTTTGGCAGCTCGTTTAAATAGTGCGCATTGATGAATTGCAGTCGCTCGAGATCGAAGATTGCGCCCGACTTTTGCACGCGCTCGAGACTGAATTCAGTAGTCAAATCATCCATCGAAAAGAACTCGCGGGTGTCACCATCGCCAGGATTCCAGCCGAGCGCCGCGAGATAATTCACCACTGCGGCGGGCAGGTAGCCGTCGGCTTTGAGTCGCTCCAGCGTCATCGGGCGACCGCTGTCATCGCGTTTGCTCATCTTACTCTTGTCGGCATTTAGCAGCAGCGGCAGGTGAGCAAAGGCTGGTAGATCGGCACCAAATGCCTTGAAAAGTAGGATATGCTTGCTCGTGTTCGAGATGTGATCTTCGCCGCGGATGACATGGCTGATGCCCATCTCGATGTCGTCGACGACGACGACAAAATGATACAAAAACTGCCCGTCGGCCTTGCGCACGACGAAATCTTTGATATGTTTGCCTTGCTCCTTTATATCCCCACGGACGAGATCGGTGAATGAGATCTCGGTGTCTGGCACGCGGAAACGCCAAACGGGCTGTCGACCTTCGGTCTCAAAAACTGCGATTCGTTCGGCAGAAAGATCGCGGCAGCGACCGCCATAGCCAGGCGCCAGTTTTTTTTCTTTTTGCTCAGCACGCTCAGCATCCATTTCCTCCGCATTGCAATAGCAAGGATAGATCGCACCAGACTCTTTTAGCTTCTCGAAATAGCGTTCGTAGATTTCATAGCGCTCGGACTGACGAAAAGGGCCGTCATCCCAGTCGAGTCCCAGCCATTTCAGCCCTGTCATTATTTCTTTCTCATAAGCTTCTTCGCTTCGCTCGCGGTCGGTATCTTCGCTGCGGAAGACGATCTGCCCCTTATTTCGTTTGGCAAAGAGATAATTAAACAGCATCGCGCGGGCGGTGCCGATATGCATCGGGCCAGTCGGGGATGGCGGAAAGCGGACTTTGATATTCATGAGCTGATTTTAGCAGGACGAGAGGTCTTATGTACTTGTTTTTTAGGCTGTTTTGTGATAAAATGATCTGATGAAAACACACAAAACATCGCGCATTCTGCTGAATCTACGGCGTCTTGCGGCTGGTCTGCTGTGCCTGCTGGTCTTTGTGATCGCAGGCGGGAATGCGTGGGCAGATATTGATATAGATAAGAGTGGTGTGAAAATTAGCTCTCTTGAGCAAAAAACACGTCTTTATCAAGAAATAAAACAGCTTCAAGATGATAAAACAAAGAAAGAAGAAGAACGAAAGAAGCTGGAAGATGATGCCGATGTTCAATTAAAAGATGTAAGAACAGAGCATGAAAAGTCATCCAAAGCAGCTCTTGATATTGTCAAGAAAAATATAAATGCAAGAAAGAAGAAAATAAATAATAAATATGTAGCAGCGCAGGCTGATTGTAGAAAGAAGACTTCTGAAAATACTGCCTGCATGAAAGCTGAAACGGAAAAACGAGATGCGGGTTATGTAGATGAAAACAAGAAACTAGAAAAGGCACAAAAAGAACAAGATTCTAAATTAAAAAAATTGGAGGATCCTGTAAGAGAGAAGCTCGGAATATCCAAAATAAAGAAAGAAATTGTTGATCTGGAAAAAAAAATAGAAACACGGAAATTAAATATCGAGAGCATCGAGACGAGAGAGGCAGACATAGTCAAGGCAGCTAATAAAGCTCGTGGCTGTCCCAAGCCAACAGACTCATTTGAGGTAGAGCTAGAAGCCGGTTTTGAGCGTTTGCCATCACAGCTGACAAAAGATAGTAAAGACGGAAAGCCAAGAAGTGGCGTTGAAGGAGAGAGGCAGCTGAATGAAAGCACTGGCACGTGTTTCATCTGGCATGGCAATGAAGTGCATGGTCGTTGGTATCAGCTAGTCGAAGGTGGGGATAGCACGGGTATCATGACTGCTTTTGCACGGCAGATTTATACCTTTCTCGCTGGGACGGTCGGCCTGCTATCGGTGCTCATGATTATTGTCGGCGGCATTCAGATATCTGTCGCAGGTACAAATCAAGAGGGACTCGAAGCAGGTAAAGACCGCATATTAGCTGCGATGACTGGTCTCGCGCTCTTATTTCTCTCCAGTCTCATACTTTACACGATCAATCCATTATTCTTCGGATTTTAATATGTTTCAGCGGATATTTGCCAGTCTCGTACTCATGCTCATGCTTGCAGCTTCGCTGCAGCTAACTTTTGCAGATAATACAGTTGTAGATACTGCTGCTAAGGAAAATATTGTCACTCGTTCATCATCAACGAATTCTGCTGCCAGTGAGGATGTTATTCAGTCGACAGAGCTAGCGCCAGCAGAAAAACTAACTGCCGAACAGGCTGCAGCAGAGCCAGCGCCAGCAGGTCAGGGTGTGACTGCTTTAGAAAAGAAACAGCATTTTGATATTATTGGCGGTGATCTATTGCCAGGCACACAGCAGGGTCTAAGTGCAGCAAATTCAAAAAATATCGAAAGCTGGCTGCGTGAAGGTGCACTAAAAAAGTTTGCCAATATCTTGATCGGCTGGACAGCGGCACTTGCCGTAGTCTTTGTCATCATCGGTGCATATCAGTATCTCACGGCGATGGGCGATCAGGAAAAGCTGGGGCAGGCTCACAAGACGATTACCTGGTCATTACTCGGCGTTGCTGTGGCGCTCCTTGCTTTTGCTATTGTGCAGATCATCATCAATATCCAATTTGCCGGCACCGCACTGACCGATGCCAAGCAGCTGCCTGCTGAGCCCGCTGCCCAGCTATGCCCAGCTGATATTCAGCTCTTTCAAGATGTTGGAGCAGCACAGCCAAATGTGGATACCTGCACATTCGTCGGATTACAAAAGAAGTGCACATGGGAAGATGTGCAGGTCGAGCTGGCGCTGGCAGAGGTGCCACATAAGAATCTGAAAACTGGCGAAGTGAACTGGAAGCAGGAAGATTTATTGAATGCGCACCAGCCACCTGCGACACTCGGTAGCTACGATGAATCTACTCAGGATGTTTTTGAGAGTTATGTTGGTGCTTATGTCGGAGCAGGTATTTGTCCGCAGATGCCACCAAATGCCTATGCCAATATTCGGCCAGGCACACCGCGAGCAGACCGCCTGAGGGATATGCTCGTGGCAGCAGGCTTAGCCACATTGCTTGGCACATTATTTGGCACGGATGACACCCCAGTATTACAAAATCCGCCAACTCCGCCAACTCCAATAACTCCGACTGTGCCGACCACTCCGACCACTCCGACTACCCCGACCACTCCGACCACTCCGACTACCCCGACCACTCCAATAACTCCAATAACTCCAATAACTCCGACTGTGCCGACAAGTCCCAATCAGCCGACTGATGACCCAGGACCAGCATTTACCGATGGTCCATATCTCTGGCCAGATACGCCGAACGGCTCACCCGATGGATCTGGCGGCACCTTCGTACCGCCGATCACGCCAAATCCGATCACACCAGGCATGCCAGATGATATACACACTGGCGGTGGCACATGGACACCGCCATCACAAACAACAGACCCAGTGCCAGATGAGCAGCCAGATGCCGATACCAATCAGGACCATTTGCTTTCCCTGATCGACAGACTAAATAACAGTGCAGATCGCACAGTGCCATTCGGTGGCGCACCAGTCATCAATCCGCCAAATCCGAGTGCAGTCGCTATTTCTAATGATCTTTATGAGACAGGGCCATCACTGTTTGATCCTGTATTTCGCTTGTTTGCAGATATTGATCCGCGTCAGCTGACAGCTTTTGTCAGCGCTGATGATCCGCGTAGCCAGATAATTCCGTGTGCCGTTCGGGGAACATGCGGCAGC
>Ga0316202_10001409_pt1 | contig 18830 bp, 11 predicted proteins | sample 3monrhotite_MG_FD_204934 | JGI IMG/M metagenome (GOLD analysis project Ga0316202, IMG submission 204934) | Microbial mat bacterial communities from mineral coupon in-situ incubated in ocean water Damariscotta River, Maine, United States -... | ecosystem: Environmental > Aquatic > Marine >... | reverse complement strand
CTGTAGCATTTGAGATTTAGGCTTTTAGTGTGCGTCATATTCATTTTATGGCGAAGCGAAATGACAAGCAACAGCCAGACTATTACGAGGAACTTCAACGTGACCATGGAATAAAGAGGGCGTGCAATAAAACCTAAATCTCAAACGCCACAGGTATATGTTGCCGTTGTGCTCAATAACCAGTAGTCGACTTTACGACTCAAACCAATCCTGATGGCAGGATTAGCAGGTACACTGAACTTGATTAAATTGCGTATATGCGTACGTGGCCTCAACCTAAGCTAAAAAAACCATTTACATCTTTACACTGGCCTCTTTCCCCAATAGTTCATGCAGGCTTTCTAAAATAACACCTAGCTCTGCATCAAGCTCAGCGGTTGAACGGTTGCTCTGCTCCAATTGACATGTTGCGTTATCGGCAAGTTTTAAAAGTGCTTTTTCCTGATCTTCTTCCAAGCCAAGGCCAAACAACATTTCTTCTAATTCGGATACCATATTCTGCATCGTGTTTTGTACTATTTTTTCGTGATTTATTATTTTTTCACTCGTCAGGCTTATCTGACATTTTGCTAAGTCAATGATATCATTAATCAGAAATTTACGCTGGCTATCCATGGTTGATTGAAATTGTAACGTCAGCAATCGATTACTCGCCATGTCGGCAAGTACAACCAAATGATCTTTCAATCGTCCATACAGGTTTTCATTTTCAACTGGCATATTTTTAATCAACAATACGATTTTTTCACTTCGGACTATCGTTCGAGCACCTGCACTGAAAATACGTTCAGGCTGACTTTGAAAGTGTTGCATCAGTTTGGCTTCGAAAGAACTTTTCTCACAATTCATATGAATTACATTCTCTCCCGTCAAAGTAACGCAAACACTCAAACCAAACTCTTCAATCATTTCATTTATGGCTTTTGCAACAGATATTTCTTCCTCAAGATCATTTAATATTTTAACAAACTGAATGATGCGCCCTAACTCACTACTTGACGTCATGGCCTCCATGGCCACATTCATTGCATTCATCGCCTCTTTTTGAGCATTGGCAAGCAGATGTTGTTGTGCAAGACGATATTTTATTTTTTCAAGCAATTCATCTCTATCGACAGGTTTTGTTAGATATTCATCACCACCGGCTTCAAAGCCTGCTAGGCGCTCTTTAGGGTCATCTAGTGCTGATACAAAAACAATCGGCAAAAATTGAGTTTCAGGCTGGCTACGTAGCTCTTTACAAACGTCGTAACCGGATATCCCCGGCATATTAATATCGAGAAGAATCAAATCAGGTTTTTTTTCGCTAACCAGTGCTAAACAATTTTTTCCTGAGTCCGCTTCAATCAGCAAATAATCAGCCTCAAGTATCATTTGTAATATTAGTCGATTTTCTGCTACATCATCGACGATCATAATCGTTATAGGATTATTCATAGTTTGTATTTTGGTGTTTAAATATTAATTAAGAATTTGATAAAGATATTTGTTGCGATAAAGCTATTTCACTCAATGTATCAATCGCACTTTTTGTGTCAAACCGACTGATTTGATCACTCAATTGAAGTAAGTTTTTCTGCTGATCTTCGGGCAACATTGGGTGTAATGCCATAATTTCTTCAGGATCAATATAATCTCCCCGCAGCATATTTTTTACTAAAACATTCATATGTGTACCTAGCGATACCGGCGTTATTTCGGAGACAGTCGTAGTTTTTAGCGATAACGGTGTCTCTTGTGGCTGTTTATTCAGTTCCTGCTGAAAACACTCAAGTAGCTTTTCATACTGCTCAAAGAATGTTGGAAGTAGTTCTTCAAGCCGTTTAATATCGCTATTTCTTCCAGCTTTTTCCATTTCTCCTGATAGTCGCTGGACTATATGTCCACTTAAATTACCAGAAACTCCTTTAATGCTATGAGCTTGAGCACCAGCTTCATTAGGATGGTTATTGTCAATCGCATGTTGTAATTTTTCAACACGCTCAGGCATATCGCTCATAAACAACCTGATTAACATCGACAGGTTTTTTTCTTTACCTCCTATACGCTCCAGCGCTTCCTCTTTATCCCAAATCAATAAGCATTGAGAATCATTGATTTTTAACGGTACATTGCCAACCATTTCGTTTGGCTTAAAAACTAATGGCTCCATGTTTTTATGTACATTGTTGTTTTTCTCTTCGCTCCGCAGCTTTTCCACAAAATCTTTATCATCTAACTTAGATTCCAATTTATGTGAAAGCCATTTAACAAGAATATCTTCCAATGTATGATTGTTTACCGGTTTCGCCAGATAATCATCCATACCCGCCGACAGGCACTTTTCCTTGTCGCCCTGCATAGCATTAGCCGTGAATGCGATAATTGGTGTTTTTTCCAAGCTTGTATTATTTTCATACAAACGTACTTTTCGGGTAGCATCAAAACCATCCATTTCTGGCATTTGACAATCCATAAAAATCAGATCAAAACTGCAGCTATTGATTAACTGTAAAGCCTCAAGGCCATTTCCAGCAGGAGTTACGGCACATCCAAACCCTTCCAGCATTTCAGTGGCAACCATCTGATTAACGGGATTGTCTTCAGCCAATAAGACATGGGCATTAACAAATGAGGGTTTTTTAATAAAGTTAGACTTTTTATTCTGGATAGTATTTCGTGTAACCAACGGAATACTATCCCCTCGCTGTTTTGCCAAAAAAATAGTAGAAATAATTTTTGGTATTTCAGTTGGATAAATAGGTTTTATTAAATAACCATCGACACCCGTTTCTTTCAACCATTCTTGATCGCTTTTCCTTGAGGAGGACGCCACAAAAACAAGAGCGGTATTTTTTATTGATTCATTTCGTAGAATTTCCTGTACCAACATTTTCCCATCCATTTTTGGCATATGGAAATCCGTTATCACAAAATCAAAGGGAACCTTTCTCACAGCAGCTGATGTTAGCTTGGCCATCGCAGCACTCCCTGACTCAACGGCTTCAACATTTATTTTATATCTGGAAAGCTGCTCCGTTAACATTATTCGGGCCTCTTCCATATCGTCAACGACCAGAATTTTTAGGTCAGAAAGCAGTGAATAATCATCGGACACGTAATTTATCTTAGAGACATCAGTATCTTCCTGGAGTCGTAGCGTAAATGAAAATGTAGAGCCTTTTCCCTCCTGGCTTTCAACTTCGATAGCCCCTCCCATCATTTCACATAATTGTTTTGAAATTGATAAACCCAACCCTGTACCACCATATTTACGCGTCGTTGAACCATCCGCTTGATCAAATTGGTTAAATATAAAATCTTGTTTATCTTCTGGAATGCCAATGCCACTGTCTTTAACAGAGATACGAACAACCTTTGTATTATTTGATGACGTGGTTTGTTCTAATGTAAGTAATATATAACCTTGCTCAGTGAATTTAACTGCATTACTCAGAAGATTAAGCATAATCTGCCGCACCCGACCTGGGTCACCAATAAAAAATCGGGGGGTATCCATTTTATAATGCAAAAGCATTTCCAGATTCCCACTCCGACATTTAATTGCCATCAATTCAGCAACATCTTCTGCCATGGATTGTAAATCAAAGGTAACTTCTTCCAAATCAAGCTTACCGGCTTCTATTTTGGAAAAATCAAGAATATCATTAATCAGGGAAAGCAAAGCATTAGCAGATCTCATACTCATTTCTGCATAGTTACGTTGTTGTGAGCTTAAATCAGTATCCAATAACAAGCCTGTCATTCCAATCACACCATTCATCGGTGTCCTTATTTCATGACTCATATTGGCAAGAAATTCTGATTTTTTCCGGGCAGCTTTTTCTGCCAGGTTTCTAGCAACAATCAATTCTCCTTCTATCTCTTTTTGCTTGGTAATATCAGTACGAATAGCAACATAATTTTTTGGTTTTCCATCTTCCTTCAAAAAAGGAACAATAGTGGTGTCCACCCAATAATAGTGCCCATCTTTAGCTTTATTAAAGATTTCACCATGCCAAACACCACCCTGCGCAATAGTTTGATACATATCTTTGAAGAACTTTGGAGTATGGTATCCAGAATTGAGAAGGCGATGGTTTTTTCCAATCAATTCCTCATTACTATAACCACTGACCTCTGAAAACTTATCATTCGTAAATATAATGGTACCTTTAACATCGGTAATTGCGACAATTGCATGCTGATCCAGTGCAAATTTTTGTTCTGCCAAGTCGTTTAATGTTGACTGAGCTTGATCGGTACTTTTTTTCAGTGCATTTTCATACATCACCCTTATCTTCAACATATGATTAAATGCTTCCGCCAACTGTCCAATTTCGTTCTTCGCATCAATCTCAACCTGCTGACTCATGTCACCCGCTGCAACTTTCATACTGGCCTGGGCAAGAACAATGATCGGATTGGTAATACGTCGCGCTAGAAAGACTGCAAAAAAAATAACAACCACACCAGTAATTAATACCAAAAGCAACGTTACTCTTCCAAGCCAATGAGCAAACTCCAAAGCTTCGGCCTTATCAATTTCACTGAACAGTGCCCACTTAACTCCCGGTAATCGCAAAGCATTGCGCAAACCAATAACGGGCTCGCCATTTGGGCCTATGTACTCAGAAGCGGTTTTCTCCCACTCATTCATTGGTGTTTTATTTTCATTGCCATGTTCCAGGCTCCATAACCTGAACTGTTCAGTATGGATAGTTGTTTCTAAAGTTTTGTTATCGTTATCGTTATCGTTATCGTTATCGTTATTGAAAATAGCTGTTCGCAGTCGTCCATCCGCACCAACCAAATAATGTGTTAGCGATGTTGATGTTCTTACGTTCTTGTCCAGCACAGCCATTACTCGGTCGAAGCTGATTTCCATAGCAAACACGCCTATTTTTTCACCAAATTCATCCAATAGCGGAGCAGTAAAAAATCCGGTAATAATGTGATTGGATGGCGCATAATGCTCTAGGTCGGAAAATATTGCCTGCCCGGTTTTCTGCGTATGCTTAAAACTACGAGCAAACTGGGTGTCTGCAAGGTAGCCAGTAAGCAGGTTAGTGCCCAAATCAGATTCTTTGGCTACGCTATAAAGAATATTGCCTTCTTTATCGATAAGGAACAGGTCAAGAAGATAATCATATTGGTGAGTCAGGGCAGGAAGATCCAGTTGCGCGGCATCTTCCAATGAAGCCCACTCATAACTTTTAACAAAGTCATCCAGGCTTTTGTCACTGAACTGCCAGCTTTTTTGCAAGGCCATTAAAAAATCAGCATTATGCTGTGATTCAGCCTGGCTATTGAGATCCATAAAACGGTATTCAAACCAGTTTTGAATATATTGCACACTCAACCTTGCTGAGTCTTCCAGACTTTTTGAGGCTGCCTGAGCAAGGCTGGCATTTGCCTGCTGATAGCTAATCCAGGACACAATAGTCAATGGCAGCAGTGATAACAATAAAAACCACAATACCAAACCTTGGCTTAGAGAAGTGTATTTCTTTCCTAAAACCTCGGTATTGTCGGGTGTTATTGACTCATTCATGGACGATTCCTGCAAGCCATTCAATGTTGTTTTTTCAGTTTGCCGCACTATCAAAGCGGGTATCAGCAAAGGCATCAATATCCACGGGTTGTTTCAGGATTCCGCCTTCCACTGCCAAATCCATAATTTGTTTCAACCCACCTTTATCGATGTTCAGATGCTGATAGTTGATGACGCGCAGCCCAGGATTTAGGCTAGCAATAATAGCTTCACGGGTATGTGCCGGTATGTGCTTACGCACGATATCGACAATCGCCTCAAGCTTGGCACCACCCTCATTTCTGGCTTGTTCAATATCTTCTCCAGCTTGCTTAATATAGGCCATGACCTCTTTGACAGCCTCAAATTTTTCAGCAATTGCCTTATCGGTGGCCAAGGCAATACATTCCACATGACCATGCCGCCAAGGCATGACATCTTTGGAATACCAGGCGACCTTGCCAAAGCCACCGGTTTCCACCACATCTGCCCATGGTAATGATTGCTCAAAAGCAGCGGGGATAGCCCGATTACTTTTGCTCTTGATAAAGGTCGGTGATTTGGCAGGTGACACGGCAATAGCCAGCACTTCGACATCGGTATTGGGTGTTAAACTCAAACGCAATTTTTGTTCTTTAAGATAGCGGTACAGCACCACACTGTGGGTAGCCAATAGATGAGGCATACCAATTTCAGTTGAACGCCCCGTTTGCTGGTAAACTTTTTTTAGTGCAGCAGCCACTTTGTAATCGGGTTTGCGATCTTTGCGCAATGCTGCGACCTGCACTTCTGCATTGAGCAAATCATTGATAGCCAGTGCATTACCATCACGGTGCATCAATCCCACCCAGCGAAAATGTGGTTTCTCACTATACATGTCCATCGCCAGCGGACTCATCACATAAGCCATATCTGCCTCACCAGACTGAAAATAGGCACGCAACAAATTCCAATTTTTCATTTTTCTAATCATAAAATCCGCATATTTCATTTTATGACGATATTTTTCATAAGCCACCAAGGCCGCGTAATGATCGGCCAGAGGAATATAGAGTGCCTGAATAGTTTGTTTTCCCGGTGTTACCGGGACAGCATGAGCGCTGTTCCACAGAGAATTTAAAATCAACACTAGAACAACAAGCCCTAAAAGAAGCGGCGATGGCTTTATCACTGTTGTGGGGTGAACTTGCCTGTTCATATTAACTCCATTGAGTAAAACAAATTTATTTCTAGCTATGCATACAGACACCTGGGCACTCAATAAAGAGGCTTGCTCCCATTAATAAGAACTAACCGACCTCCACCTGATTGCGGCCATTATTTTTTGCTTTATAAAGTGCCTTATCGGCACGATTAAAAAATGACTCAAAACCTTTATCTTCTGGGCTATATTCAACAACACCAAAACTGGCCGTCACAAGAATAGTTTGCGGTATCAATTGTTCAATCTGCTGCCGGAGTCGTTCTGCTTTATTCTGGCAATCACTGATATTGCAGCAATCAAGCAAGAGGATAAATTCTTCCCCTCCCATCCGGGCTGCTACGTCTTCTGCTCTACAGCTACTATCCAGTATGGCTGCAATTTCTCGCAACACCACATCACCAACCGCATGTCCATGTTGGTCATTTATAACTTTAAAATGATCAATATCCAGCATAATCATGCTTAGCGCATTACCATGCCTTTTTGCCCTGGCCATTTTTTTGGCTGCGACATCCAGCAGATAACGACGGTTGAAAATTGCCGTCAATTGATCCCGTATCGCCAGATGTTGAAGCTGCTGATGCTGCTGAATGATCGTTATATGGGTTTTTACTCGTGCCATGACGATGGCAGGCCTAATCGGTTTGGTAATAAAATCAACCGCACCTAACATTAGGCCACGTTCCTCATCGTCAGCCCCGGTTTTCCCAGTAATAAAAATCACCGATATGCTATTTGTTTTTTCATTATTTTTCAGTCGTTTACAGACTTCATAACCATCCATATCAGGCATTACGATATCCAGCAATATAAGATCGGGGCCTGTCTGCGCTAACTCCAAAGCCCTTGGTCCATTGTTGGCCACTTTGATGCAATAGTCATCCTTTAACAGTTGAGCCAACAACTGGAGATTGCTTGCGGCATCATCAACAATCAGTATTACTGGCTTTTGCGCCATGAATAGTTACCTTCCAATATATCTAAACTTGGGGGAGATAGCGGCATTGTAGGGGAAACATTTACATCTAAGGCTTGGGATAATAACAATGTTGCTGCTCCATGATGCTAACCTCAGCGAAGTATCAGGAGAGAGGGGGTTAACAATCATTTCGCCAGTTTTGTTGTTTCTAATAAAGCCCCAAAAACAATAAAGCCCCAGTTAATGGGGCTTTAAAGCGTACACTTCATATTTAAGTTTATGGTAATTCTTAAAACGGAATATCATCATCAAAATCACCCATGCCGCCTCCAGCCGGTGCAGCAGCGGGTTGCTGTTGCGGGGCAGCACCTGAGGATTGACTGGGTGACTGATTGAAATTACCACCACTTCCTCCCCCACCACCACGGCTGTCCAACATTTGCATTTCGTTGGCAATAATCTCGGTGGTGTACCGGTCGTTACCACTTTGGTCCTGCCACTTGCGAGTTTGCAGCTTACCCTCGATGTATACCTTGGAGCCTTTTTTCAGGTATTCACCCGCGATTTCTGCCAAACGACGGAAAAATACCACACGATGCCATTCGGTATTTTCCTTTTGCTCACCCGTATTTTTATCTTTCCAGCTTTCACTGGTGGCGATGGTGACATTAGTCACCGCACCACCATTGGGCATATATTTCACTTCGGGGTCCTGCCCCAAATTACCGATCAAGATGACTTTGTTTATGCCACGCGCCATTGTTTTCTCTCCTGCTTGTAAACTGCTTTATTCAAGAATAATCGTAACTATTCAACTTGGTTTTTCAAATATACGGTAACGGCTCAGATTGTCTTTGATTTGCTCGGAGACTTTTTATTCGCAGACAAAAAAAGCACAGCGTTTACCGGTGCTATTAATAATCGCTCTTGACGCAATCATCAGACAAATCAGCGGTAAGCTGAGTCGCCATGAATCATTAGTTGTCTTGTTTGTCTGCATTGTCAATAAATTCATCATCCGCCGCAAAGGCTTTAAGCGCCTCGCGATCCAAAGCGTGCAAGTCTACTTTCAAATAAGCGACACCGTCCTCGGCAATCACCACCGCTTCGGCAACACCGGTCACTCTGGTGAATTCACCTACCAGGTGTCGGGCCTTGTCTTTGCTGACGGGCCCTACTCGCACTAGGTGGCTACTGAGATAACGCGGGCTTTGCATGGTGGCTGCCACCAAAAACCACACAGCTGCCATACCTGCACACAAGCCAAATACCGCTTCAAAACCCAGAGCACCGTACAGCCAGCCACCCAACACACCGCCAAAAAAAGCACCCAGAAACTGTGAGCTGGAATACATTCCCATGGCCGTGCCTTTGTTATCAGGCGAGACCATTTTCGCCACCAGTGAAGGCAATGAGGCTTCCAGCACATTAAATGCGGTGAAAAAAATGAACAATCCCAGCACGATGCTGGTAACCGAGCTGTACCCAAACATGAAAACCAGCTGGCCAACACCCAACACCAACACCGAGGCGGTGAACACGGTTTTCATGCGGCGCTTTTTCTCGGCAATGATGATAAACGGCACCATCAGCAGCATGGCAAACACCATCACCGGCAGATAGATGTACCAGTGCTGCTCGGCTGCCAGTCCTGCATGATCACGCAAAGCCAGCGGCAATACCACAAACGTCGCGGTAAGCATCATGTGCAATACCATGATACCAAAATTCAGTCGCAGCAATTGTGGATCGCGAATCACGTTTTTAAGCTGGGCGGGCACTGTCTGTGCGTCGCGATGCAAAACACTGCGCACCGGGTTTGGCACCACAAAATGCAGCACGGCGATGGCGACCAGTGCCAGCACGGCAGTCAGCCAGAAAATGCCATCCACACCAATCCAGTTGCTAAACAATGGCCCCATCACCAACGACACGGCAAAGGCCACGCCGATGCTCATACCGATGATGGCCATGGCTCCGAGGCGTTTTTCTTCGCGAGTCAGGTCCGCCACCAGCGCCATTACTGCTGCGGCAATGGCACCTGCACCTTGCAGCGCCCGACCAAAAATCACGCCGTTCATAGTATCTGCGGTGGCCGCTACTACGCTGCCAATCGCAAAAACCACCAACCCAAGAATGATCACGGGTTTGCGGCCAAAATGATCCGAAGCCATGCCGAAGGGAATCTGCAATGCGGCCTGGGTCAGGCCGTAAATACCAATGGCCAGACCGATAAGCGCGGGCGTATAACCTTCCAGCGTTTCCGCATACAATGCAAACACCGGCAGAATCATAAACAGCCCCATCATCCTCAGGCCATAAATACCCGCCAGGGAAAATACGGCGCGACGCTCGGTGGGTAGCATGGCGTCATCTGTTGTCGTTTTATGGGTGGTTTTGTGGGAGGCGGATTGCGTCACTACGATACTTGCTCAACGTTAATTTATTATTGCTGGTTTTTGCGTCGTTCAGACAGAACGGCGTATGATATCAGGTTTGCGTTCCACCGGAAAAACTCAACGTACCTTTTCGACTCGCGCGACTCGGAAAACGTCGATGCCTGGAGCGTTAACGCCAATGCCAACAACGAGATATAGTCAGTATGGATTTAATACGTATACAAGGTGCTCGCACTCATAACCTCAAAAATATCGACGTGGAATTACCACGCGACAAACTCATTGTGATTACAGGGTTATCAGGCTCGGGTAAATCCTCCCTGGCCTTTGATACTATTTATGCCGAGGGTCAGCGGCGTTACGTAGAGTCACTTTCCGCCTACGCACGCCAATTCCTGTCAATGATGGAAAAACCCGACGTAGACCATATTGAAGGACTGTCTCCAGCCATTTCCATCGAGCAAAAATCCACTTCACACAATCCCCGCTCTACTGTGGGCACCATCACCGAAATTTACGATTATCTGCGATTACTATTCGCTCGCGCCGGTGAACCACGTTGCCCTGAGCACGATACCAGCCTGGAAATGCAAACCATCAGCCAGATGGTAGATCAAGTGCTAGCCCTGCCGGAAGGCACAAAAATCATGCTGCTGGCACCGGTGGTACGCAATCGTAAAGGTGAGCATCTCAACGTGTTTAAAGATTTGCGCGCCCAGGGTTTTGTGCGTGTGCGCGTTAATGGTGAATTATTTGAGCTTGGCGGTGTGCCGGAGCTGGACCTGCGCAAAAAACACAGCATCGAGGTTGTTGTAGACCGACTTAAAGTCCGTGATGACCAGCAATCACGACTGGCCGATTCCTTTGAAACCGCGCTGGCGCTCACCGATGGCATTGCCTCGGCGGTGTTGATGAACGATGCTCAAGGAGTCGATAAAGAACGGGAACTATTGTTTTCTGCCCAGTTTGCCTGCCCGCAATGTGGCTATTCATTACCGGAACTGGAACCACGCATGTTTTCCTTCAATAACCCGGCAGGCGCCTGTGGTGGTTGTGATGGTCTGGGCGTAAAACAGTTTTTTGATGCTGAGCGTGTGGTGCGCCACCCGGAACTATCTCTGCCCGCGGGCGCTATTCGTGGCTGGGATAAGCGTAATGCCTATTATTTCCAGATGATCGGCTCACTGGCAGAACACTACCACTTTGAGTTAGACACACCCTTCCATGAGCTGCCGGAAAATATTCAGCACATCATTCTCAATGGCAGCGGTAAAGAAGAAATTGAATTTCGTTATTACAAAGACCGCCATAATAACAGCGGTACTTTCACCAGCCGCACTCACGCCTTTGAAGGCATATTGCCCAACATGGATCGCCGCTATCATGAAACTGATTCTAATGTGGTGCGCGAAGAACTGGCGAAGTATCTCAATACTCGCTCCTGCCCCGATTGCAGCGGTACACGTCTGGCCGAAGGGCCACGCCACGTATTCGTAGCACAATCAACACTACCCGAATTGACCGCGCTACCGGTAGGCCGGGCACAGACTTTTTTTGCTCAATTAAAATTAGCAGGCCACCGAGGGCAGATTGCAGAAAAAATTGTCAAAGAAATCGGCCAACGACTGGATTTTCTGGTCAACGTCGGCCTCGACTATCTTTCGTTAGACCGTAGCGCTGATACCCTGTCCGGTGGCGAGGCACAACGCATCCGTTTAGCCAGCCAGATCGGTGCTGGGCTAGTAGGCGTAATGTACGTGTTGGACGAACCCTCCATCGGTTTGCACCAGCGTGACAATCAGCGTTTGCTCAATACACTCACGTATCTACGAGATATGGGTAACACTGTCATCGTCGTCGAACATGATGAAGATGCCATCGCCAGTGCAGATCATGTACTGGACATCGGTCCCGGTGCCGGCGTGCATGGCGGTGAAATTGTCGCGCAAGGTACACCACAGGAAGTCATGGCTAATGAAAATTCATTGACCGGTGCCTACCTGTCCGGACGCAAGGCTATCGTGATCCCTGAGCAACGTACTCTGCCTGACGCAACACGACAAATTTGTATTCGCGGCGCATCAGGTAACAATCTGAAAAATGTGGATGTCGATGTCCCTGCTGGACTAATGACAGCGGTAACCGGCGTGTCGGGTTCCGGCAAATCCACGCTGATCAACGATACTTTATTTCGTTTTGCCGCGCAGCAAATCAACAATAACCAAGAAGCGCACGCGCCAATGGAAAAGATAGAAGGTCTTGAGCAATTCGACAAAGTGGTGGACATCAACCAAAGTCCCATCGGTCGCACACCGCGCTCAAACCCTGCCACCTATGCTGGTCTGTTTACACCGATCCGTGAATTGTTTGCTGGCACCCAGGAAGCTCGCGCACGCGGTTACACACCAGGACGTTTCAGCTTTAATGTTAAAGGTGGCCGCTGTGAAGCCTGTCGTGGTGACGGCGTTATCAAAGTGGAAATGCATTTTTTGCCCGACATCTACGTGCCCTGCGATATCTGCAAAGGCAAACGTTATAATCGTGAAACGCTGGAAATTAAATACAAGGGACTTAACATCTATGAAGTATTAGAGCAAACGGTGGAAGACGCGCGTGATTTTTTTGATGCCATTCCATCGGTAGCACGTAAGTTACAAACCCTGATGGATGTCGGTCTCAGCTATATCAAGCTAGGCCAGGCGGCCACTACATTGTCCGGCGGAGAAGCGCAGCGCGTAAAACTGGCTCGCGAACTATCCAAGCGCGATACCGGCAACACATTGTACATTCTCGATGAACCCACTACCGGCCTGCATTTTTATGACATCGAGCAATTGCTCGGTGTGTTACATCGGTTACGTGACCACGGTAATACTATCGTAGTCATTGAGCATAACCTGGATGTCATTAAAACGGCTGACTGGGTTATTGACCTAGGGCCGGAAGGTGGTGAAGGTGGTGGCACAATTGTCGCCTGTGGTTCACCAGAAAAAATTGCTGCGACAGAAAACTCTCATACTGGCCACTTCCTGAAATCAGTTCTGGAACCCACCGCATTCAAGGCAACGGGTACGCATTAACCTGAATCCTGCAAGTATTTTCACCCGCCCAACATGAGTGCCTAATCCATAGCGTGTATGAAATTTTACACGCTACGTTGTCATTCACTCTAAGTAAATTACTATCTCATACTGCGCAAGCGCGACCACTCGCGAATTTCAGGTTAACAATAATCTGCAAAAGCCAAAAATTTTGACTACTATATGTGCCATCAGCCGTAATGAAGTCAGGACATTGCTACCGATGCATTACCGAGCACCCTGAAAATACGCAACAAACACAAAAAAACAGGTACCAATTCAGGATGAGCCTACCTCAGGATCACGTCGCGAGACCGGAGCACGACAACGCTGATGCTAATCAGCATACGGAGAATACCTTCATGAGCGAACCTGCCAATAAGATACACACGCTTTCGCCCGCCACTCCATCCAATATAACCGAGCAACAACCTTGGTACGAAGAAGACAGCATCAACCTCGTTGATCTATGGCTGGAACTTGTCAAACATCGCACAATAATTTTTACGTCAGTGGCCCTGGCTCTCATCGCTGGTTTGCTTGTGGCCTTCCTTTTGCCACAAAAATACAACTATACAACTACTATTGAAATCGGCAGCACATTGACTCAAACCACCTCCGGTACAGTACCGCAATTAATTGATCCTCCTGAAACCGTACTGGCAAAAATACAGGAAAGCTATACTCCGTTAGCACAGCAGCAATTCCACAAGACTCATCCTGATAACAACACCTTCTACAAAATTGATGCACGCATTCCCAAGGACAGCCAATTAGTGGTACTAGAAGCTAAAGGCGCCGAAAAAGACAACGCAAATTACTTGCAACAGTTGCAAACTATCACGGAATATTTATTGCAAGACCACCAAAGGGTGATGAATGTTTATCAGGCCCGTCTGAACAATCAACTAGCCCAGGCCAAAATAAAGCTGGATGAAATTACCGACCCCAGTACTCTGGCCACACAACAAAAACAACTGGAAAGTAAACTCAACAGTGCCCGCATTAAACTGGATGAGCTGCGTGACCCGCGCGTGTTAGCCGTGCCACGGCAACAACTGGAAAACAGGCTCGCCCGTGAAGAAAAACAATTAATCGATTTAAAAGATCAGGCTAAGCTGATCAAGGCACGCTATCAAAGCTTGGATGAAATCGACACCCTGTTAAAGCAACAAGTCACCGACTTGGAATCACAAATTAATTCCTCGCTTACTCAGCGCAAACGCGCCATTGGCAGCATGCAAAGTGAATCAGCAGCCATGGCTATGCTACTTATTGATAATGGCATCCAGCAAAACCGCACACGGCTCGCCGCCTTGCAGGAGCGTCTCTTCATCGGTCAACAAAATCTGCGACTGGAACTGGAAGAAAAAATCGCCACCAATCTACGCAGCCAGAATATACAGAACAAACTCATTGATAAAACCAACAGCGAACTCAGCCGCCTGGACATTGGCAACCAACGTGCTCTACAACGTCATCAGCCCGAAATCGGCAAGCTCGAAGAAAAACTCACCAAACTCTCGGCTGACACCCGACGTTCCATTGAGCGTCAACAGCACTCCATTACCCAGATTGAAGCACAGTTGGACAACTTGAAAGCCACTCGCGCCATTGCGCCACCAATGCAGTCGCTACAACCCACTGGCCCCGGTAAAAGCCTTATCATTATTCTGTCTTTAATGCTCGGTTTGATGCTCGGTGTTTTTGCCGCATTCTTTGCCAGTTTTTTACATAAGGTCAAACAGCAAAAAATGGTCGCAAACCCGAGCTAAGAGAAGTTTCCTTTTGTTTAGGCGAACGTGATCGTCAAAAAACCACCCTCTGTATCCTGACAATATTTGCCGTATTTACTATGGCCTACAAATAATACCCTAGAAAAAACAATGGCCTGCACATTAGAAACCCACGCCTTATCCTTAAATATTATAAGCATATTTTGACAAAGCAAAGTGAAATCCGGAGAATGGAACCCGGTTCTACAAAATAACAACAAACCATTGGCAACACCTTTTGTTGAGTTCCACCTTGGAAACTCGTCGTCAAGGTACACGATGCAAAGCATGTGGGAGGCTTGTGCAAACACGGGTACCGCAGCAGTAGATGGAGAGAGTTATGAGCAATACACAGAAACAACACGAAGCCCATGTAGATTTTGATGAAATGCTGGCATTAGCCAAGACCGACCCAGCCACCTTCGAAGCCAAACGCACAGAATATATCGAATCATTCCTGGCCTGCATCCCAGTCGAAAAACAAACACGGCTAAGAGGGCTGCAATGGCAAATCGACCAAACACGTCAACTCGCCCGTACGCCTATGGCCTCGTGCATCGCCATTTCTGGCATGATGTGGGACTCCCTACACCTGCTGGGCAATCAACAACGTGAGCTGATCGGGTTAACCACGGGGCAGACACCTCCGTTCGGTAACATTAAGAAACCAACACCTGTGACTAAAAGCGCAATTATTCCCTTTCCATGCGCTAAACACCTCGAAAAAACACAATAAAAAAACCCGCACCCCGGGCTCAACGGTGGTGCGGGCTTGCTTGCAGTACACCTCACTGCTCGCTGGGACAGCCTATGATGAACCCATCACATCTTTCGCTGTCACCAACAAAATAATAGCGGCTACCGTTCCTACAATAATCAAACCTGCTGTAAACGTCATAATTATCTTCTCCTGTGTTGCTGTTGTTGTGTGCCTACCCTCAGAACCGCCAATATTTGACTAAATCACTCGGAAATTCCTTAGTTAACACATGGTTATAATATAGCGCCAGATAATTTCCATGTAAATAAAAAGGCCATAAGTATTCTCTATGGCCCCGCAGTCTCCCTCCTGCCACAAAGCTAAAACAGGCTTGATTCACAACAAAAAAACCCCGCGAGAGCGGGGCTTTTAATTAAAATTACTAATTCACTTGGTTAATAGGCGGTTATTTTTTCATGAAACTCCCAGCTTTATGACGAAGACTCTTACACACCAACTTTCACATTCTCCTTCTTGTTGAACATCAACTCGCCACCTACTTTATCCACCAGAATCACATCACCCGCTTGAAAGTGCGCCGAGAGAATGTCCTGTGCCAAGCGATTCTCGATGCCATGCTGAATCGCTCGTTTCAAGGGCCGTGCCCCATACACAGGATCAAAACCCGTTTCACCCAATTGATCCAGTGCCGCTTCTGTCAGTTCCAGACCCATGTCACGATCTCGTAAGCGCCCCTTTAGATAATCAATCTGAATACGAGTGATCGCACGAATCTGCTCACGACCTAACGGATGGAAAACCACAGTTTCGTCCACCCGGTTGATGAACTCCGGCCGGAAATGACCACCCACGATCTCCATCACAGCGGCTTTCATCGCCTCGTAATTCGCTTCACCCGCCATTTGCTGGATCACTTCAGAACCCAGGTTAGAAGTCATCACGATCACCGTATTACGGAAATCCACCGTGCGACCATGACCATCGGTAAGCCGACCATCATCCAGCACCTGTAACAAAATATTGAACACATCCGGGTGTGCTTTTTCCACTTCGTCCAGCAGAATCACCGAATAAGGTTTGCGTCGTACGGCCTCGGTAAGATAACCACCTTCTTCATAGCCTACGTAACCCGGCGGTGCACCGATGAGCCGTGCTACCGAGTGCTTTTCCATAAACTCGGACATATCAATGCGTACCATGGCTTCTTCGGTATCAAACAAAAATGTCGCCAGGCTTTTGGTCAATTCGGTTTTGCCCACTCCCGTCGGTCCCAGAAACAAAAATGAACCATTCGGACGATTCGGGTCCGACAGGCCCGCGCGTGAGCGCCGGATGGCATTTGCCACCACTTTCACCGCCTCAACCTGTCCCACCACCTGCTCACACAATGCATCTTCCATTTGCAGCAGTTTTTCGCGCTCGCCCTCCAGCATTTTATTGACCGGAATGCCCGTCCACTTCGAAACCACCTCCGCAATTTCTTCTTCAGCGACTTTGTTACGCAACAGCTTCATATCCATCATTTCTGCTTGCGCCGCCATGTCCAATTCTTTTTCCAGATCAGGGATTTTTCCGTACTGTACTTCCGACATGCGCGCGAGATCACCAGCACGACGAGCCGTTTCCAATTCCTGACGGGCACGATCCAACGCCTCTTTGATGTGTTGCGTACCCTGCAACGCCGCCTTTTCTGATTTCCACACCTCTTCCAGGTCAGCGTACTCAAGTTCCAGTCGTTTGATTTCAGATTCCAGGTCCGCCAGCCGACGCTTGGAGGACTCATCCGATTCTTTTTTCAGTGCCTCGCGTTCAATTTTGAGTTGAATCAAGCGTCGATCCATGCGGTCCATGCTTTCCGGTTTGGAATCAATTTCCATGCGGATACGCGATGCGGCCTCATCAATCAAATCGATAGCCTTGTCTGGTAACTGCCGGTCAGTAATGTAACGGTGAGACAATGTCGCCGCAGCAACAATAGCTGGATCAGTAATATCCACGCCATGATGCACTTCATATTTTTCTTTCAGACCACGCAGGATTGCGATGGTGTCTTCCACCGAAGGCTCATCCACCAGCACCTTTTGAAAACGACGCTCCAGTGCCGCGTCTTTTTCAATGTACTGACGATATTCATCCAACGTGGTCGCACCAACGCAATGTAATTCGCCGCGCGCCAACGCCGGCTTCAACATATTGCCTGCATCCATGGCACCCTCGGCCTTACCTGCGCCCACCATAGTATGCAACTCGTCGATAAATAAAATAATTTGGCCTTCCTGTTTAGACAAATCATTTAACACGGCCTTGAGTCGCTCTTCAAACTCACCACGAAACTTCGCGCCTGCAATTAACGCACCCATGTCTAACGACAACAAGCGTTTCCCTTTCATGCCTTCCGGCACTTCACCATTAATAATCCGTTGCGCCAGGCCTTCGGCAATTGCCGTTTTGCCTACACCCGGCTCACCAATAAGTACTGGATTGTTTTTAGTGCGGCGCTGCAATACTTGAATGGTTCGACGAATCTCATCATCACGCCCGATCACCGGGTCCAACTTGCCTTGTTCCGCACGTTCGGTCAGATCCAGGGTAAACTTATCCAATGCCTGACGACTCTCTTCGGCATTGGGGTCATCAATACTCTCACCACCACGCATCTGTTCAATAGCCTGTTCCAACGAACTTTTGGCTGCACCGGCTTTGTGCAACAGCTCACTGAGCTGCCCCTTGCTTTGCACAGCGGCAAGTGCAAACAGTTCACTGGAAATATAGGCATCCTTGCGATCCTGCGCGAGCTTGTCGGTAACGTTGAGCAAGCGTCCCAGATCATTGGAGATATGCACATCACCCGTTGTACCTTCCACACTGGGCATGTTTTCCAATGCTCCGCCCAACAAAGTGCGTAGCTGATTCACATTAACCCCCGCATTATTCAGCAGGTGACGCACCGTACTGCCCTGCTGATCCAGCACTGCCATCATCAAATGGGTAGGCTCAATAAATTGGTGATCTCGCCCCACCGCCAGACTTTGTGCATCCGCCAGTGCCATTTGAAACTTGCTGGTCAATTTGTCCATTCGCATATTCTTCGCCCCCATTAAAACGTGATCGTTCGTTAACCCTTACATGGGGGCCGGGCTTTATGATTCCAAGCATTGACCGAACTTGTTGTCGTTGTTATCTGGAAACTTCAGTTGAATAAGATAGTGGCATGCATGAT
>Ga0316202_10001408_pt1 | contig 18843 bp, 11 predicted proteins | sample 3monrhotite_MG_FD_204934 | JGI IMG/M metagenome (GOLD analysis project Ga0316202, IMG submission 204934) | Microbial mat bacterial communities from mineral coupon in-situ incubated in ocean water Damariscotta River, Maine, United States -... | ecosystem: Environmental > Aquatic > Marine >... | reverse complement strand
GCCTCGGCTTCGGCCTGGAGGCGCTGGCGGAGGGCCTCGTCCCTGGGAGCGGCTTCGCCGAGCCCCTCGGTCGCGGCCTTGAGGTAGAGCATGGTCCCGCCCGAGAGCAGGAGGGGCTTGCCCTTCGGCTCCGCGCGCACCTCCTCGAAGAGCTCCACGAAGCGCCTGGCGTTGAAGCGCTCCCAGGGCTCGACGAGGTCGAGACCCCGCCAGATCCCGCGATCGGCTAGGGCAGGCTTGGCCGTCCCCGCGTCCATTCGGCGATAGACCTTCATGGAGTCGGTCGAGATCAGCTGGGCGCCGAGGGCTTGCGCCGCCGCCTTGGCTAGGCGCGCCTTGCCCGAGCCCGTCGGACCCACGATCGCGAAGACCTGAGTTCGTCCCTCCTCAACCAATACCAACTCCAGACAGAATCCCCATCGACCCCACACAGTCTAAGGAGTTGTGCACCGCGCGCTCGGCCCTGGAGTTCGGGCAGGCCGAGCAATGAGCAAAACTCGGGATTCCCGTTGACGAAAGAAGTACTCGATGATAGTTTCTGCGCTTCGTAAATCTCTGCAACAAATGGACTTAGGCAACACAGAACCCGCAGGGGGCTACATCGCCCGCTCTGGAGTTCTTCCCGAGGCTATCTACCCCTCGGAAAGCGCCAATCCAGCCAGGAGTGCCCTCGGGGTGACCCCACTTCGCGTTCGCGCCACACGACCGGACTCCTCGCCACCATCGCTTCGCCTCGGCGCCGCGATGCCCCAGGCCTGGCGCGCTGCCCTCGCGGCCTTGGTCCTTGGGACCCTGGTGGCTGCACAGCCCGCCGCAGCCCAAGATCCCAAGACGCCGACCCCGGCCGCGAAGCCCGCTGAGAAGAAGCCAGCCCCTCCGGCCAAGAAGACTGCCAGCAAGTCCGTCGTCCTGATCCAGGAGTCCAACGGCTTCCCCGGCGGCGAGAAGAAGGCCGCCAAGCTCGCTCGCCAAGAGGTCTGGATCGAAGGCGCGCAGCTGAGGATCTTCGACCGCGCCAACTTCTACGGCATGTTCATTGACCTCGACAAGAAGCTCGTGGACGAGGTCAGCTTCTCCACCAAGGAGTATCACGAGCGGCCCTTCGCTTACTACGGGAAGTATCGCCGCCAGCGCGAGGCCGCCCTCAAGGGACAGAAGGAGGAGTTCATTCGCGGTGCCAAGCGTCGCGAGGGGAAGGACCTGGCCGCCTGGCGCAAAGAGTATCGCCAGATCGGTGGCGACCCGGACAAGCCAGGTCGCCTGCGGGCTTCTCTCGAGCACCTCAAGGCCGACAGCAAGACCATCGAGATCCTCGTCGATCGCGAGCCCAAGCAGGTCAAGGTCGAGCACTACCTGATCCGCGAGAACCAGGCCAAGAAGCCGATCTTCGATCTCTGGATCACGACCGACGTCAAGCTCCCCGTCGACCTGTTCCGCTTCTACACCGAGCTCGGGACCTTCAGCCAGCCCGTGACTCAGAAGCTCCTAGGCCTCAAGGGCACGATCGTCCAGTGCGACGCGGTCCTCGACACGGGCAGCTTCTATCGCATGTTCCGGACTCGCATCAAGGAGGTCCGCTTCGGACAAGGCCCGGGCAAGCTGGCCTTCAACGCCAAGCAACTTGGCGTCACGGTCGCCGCCGCCAAGGGCAAGCCCAAGCCGGGCCCCGGCGCCACGGGCCCCAAGCCTCGCTGCGTGACCTGCGGCAAGGAGATCACCAAGGGCGGGAGCACCTTCCGCGAGCCTTGGGGCAAGCGCCGCGTGTTCCCTATCGACTCCACCGACTGCCGCAAGAAGCTCGTCAAGAAGCTGATCGCCGAGCGCAAGAAGTCGAAGTAGCGTGATGGCGACCCTGGATATCCTGAGCGGCAAAGGAGCCGGCACGACGATCGACCTCGACCAGTTCGCTGGTAAGGATCGGATCGTGCTCGGGAACCGGCGCACGGCTGCAGTTCCCGTCCGGGATCCCTGGGTCAACTTCGTCCACGCCGAGATCCACCGCGAGGGCGACTCCTTCCGCCTGGCCGACAAGCGCTCCAAGGCGGGGACCTTCGTCAACGGTGAGCCGGTCGGGACCGTCGGGAAGGTCCTGTCCAACGGGGACATGATCGCCCTCGGCAAGACCGAGCTCCGCTTCAAGGACGCCAACGCGAGCGCCGCTCCCAAGGGAGCTGCCAGCGCGGCCCCTGCTGCCGGGGCCGCGACTGCGACCCCAGCTCCTGCCGGGATCGGCGGCATGAAGCCCCACGCAGGAGGGCCCTTCACGCCTTCTGCTCCCCTGACGGGCGACGCTCGCCTGAGGGCTGAGCTCCAGCGGGCCAAGAACGAGGCCGCCAGCCTTCGCCAAGCGATCGTGGCTCGGGAGCGCGAGCTGGCTAAGGCCCGCAACGAGCTCCGAGCGGCCGAGGGCGCAGACCCCGAGGCCCTCAAGGCGGCTCGCGCCGAGGCTGCTCACGCCCAGAGCGGCTTGGCCATGGCGCAGCAGCAGGTCGTCGGCGCCCACGCGGCGGTCGAAGAGACCAAGCAGCAGGCTCGGATCAAGCTCGAGGAGCTGACGCGCCTCAACCAGACCCTCGAGACGCGCTTGGCGCAGGGCGGCGCCGCTGACACGGTGGCCCTCGAGCGCGAGATCGCGCGCCTCCGCGAGGAGGGTCGCAAGGTCCAGGACCAAGGCCGGCGCCGGATCGACCAGCTGAGCTTGGAGAAGGCGGCCCTCGAGGCCCAGCTCGCAGAAGCCCAAGCCGCGGGCGGCCCGAGCCCGGAGCTCGAGGCGAAGCTGAGGGAGGCTGAGGCGCGGGCCGAAGCGGCTGAAGCCAAGCAGGACGAGCTCGAGGATCGCTTGGGCGGGATCCAGAGCGCCAGCCGAGAGCTGGAGCTGGAGCTCGAGGACCTCCGGGCTCAGCTCGCGAGCGCCACGGCCGACGCCAGCGCCAGCGCCGCCAGCGGCGACGAGACCCAGGCCCTCGAGGCCGCGATCGCTGAGCTGAACGAGGACTTGGCCGCGGCCAAGGACGCGCGACGCGAGGCGCTCCAGGCGCTGCAGCAGAAGGACGAGGAGGTCGCGGCCCTCCGCGGCGCGAGCGGCGGCGGGAGCGGAGTCGACCCGGCTCAGCTGATCGCGCTGCGTAACTCCCTCGCCAAGCTCGAAGAGCAGAACGCGGCCCTCGAGAAGCAGAACACGTCCCTCCAGGACAAACTGGCCGTGGCCGAGGCTCGCTCTGAAGAGAGCGGCGCCCTCCCCGCGGGCCCCGACCAGAGCGCCGAGCTAGCGGCGGCCCAAGCCGCCCTCGCCAGCGCCCAGGCCGAGCTGGAGGCCGCCCGCGCGGCCGCTCCCGCAGGCGGCGGCGACGACGCCCAACTCCAGGCGCGGATCGCGACCCTGGAAGAAGACAACGCGAGCCTCCTCCGTGACTTGGAGGAGATCAACGAAGACATGCTGGCCCAAGAAGAGGAGTACCAGACGCGCATTACCGAACTGGAAGCGCAGCTGGGCTCTTAGTCGAAGGACAGCAGGAGCCCCGGTTCATGGAAGGGACCGGGACTTCAAAGAAGGATCATTGGGCGCGGGGACGTGCCCTTTGGAAGGAAAACACCGCCGGGACACCCGGCCTAGGAAGGAAGTGACGTGGGCTATCGCTACAGCGCTGCCGGAAACCTCGACATTCCACCGCGGCATGTCGACACCGTGTGCCGAATCCTCGGACGCAAATCGATTCAGTACACGCTGGACGGCACGACCGTCGTGATCAAACACACCGAGAGGGCGACGACGCCTGGGCACCAGCGGCCCGAGGAGCCCTTCGAGGAGATCGCTCCCTATCTCGAGAAGCCTCAGTCTCTGACCGTCTCGAGCGAGCTCGTGGGCGAGAACGAGATCGGCTTCGCTGACGGTCGGGTGTTCACCGACTCCAGCGAGAAGGTCTGGGCGGTCGAGGGCGAAGCTCCGACCCCCGACGGCCTCGTCGAGGCGCTCCGCTCGCGCGGAATCGCCGCGCGCGTGACGGCGATCAAGGGCAGCCGCAAGAACGGCCGTCGTTCGCGGCAGTTCGAGATCCAGCCCGGCTCGGGTGGACCTCCCTGCAAGATCACGGTCCGTCGTCGGTTCTGGGACAGCTTCGATCTGCTCGCGATCCCCGACGTCTACCAGCCCCTCTGCCGGAAGTACCACATCAGCCCCGAGCAGCTGCGGACCAACCTCCACCAGGCCAAGTTCGGCGTGGAGGTCCGGAACCCGGCTCTGGGCGGCGCTTCGGCCGACCTCCTCTTCGACAACATCCTCGAGATCCTCGAGGAGCAGACCGAGGGCATTCGGACCCGACTCGGCTAGAGCGCTAGCCGACCGCTTCCCAGGGGAGAGCCTCGCAGCTCGCCGCCGCCCGTGACCGGGCGGGGCAGCGCGCGAGCTCTCCCCTGCTGCGTTCCGGAGGGGTGCATGTGAAGCTTGGGCTGACATGCGAGATCTCGATCAGATCCCCTGGAACCGTCTCATGCACTGTCACGGCAGGGCGACGGACTACCCCGACTGGCTTCGAGCCCTAAGGCACGAGAACCCGAGAGTGCGCCAGGAGGCGCGGGCGTCCCTGGTGAGGACCCTTGAGCACCAAGACGGGGTCGAGCAGGCGACGCCCTATGCGATTCCGTTCCTCCTAGAGCTAGCGGGAGATCCCGATACGCCCGATCTGCAGGAGCTCCTAGCGCTGCTCAGCCATGTGTTTCGGGCAGTCGCATTCCAGGCCGAGCGACCATTGCCCGACGTGGCGAAACTGGACTTCAAGATTCCGCTAGCGCTCTGGCCGGAGCACTCTTGTGACGACGCGGACGAGGTGCTCCTCGAAGAGGGCGAAACGTCCTACGAAGACTGGCGGGTCTGGCAAGCGCTCTCCTTGCGGGCCTTTCAGCAGGGCCGGGAGGTACTGGCGGGGGTTGCTCAGCAGAGTGCGCTGGCGCGCTCGATCTTGATCGAGCTTGACGCCATCGGAGCGGGCTAGCCCTTGCCGTCAGGAAGCGCTGGGACCTGGATCGTTGTCGAGGCGGTCCAGTCGGGCCAGGCCGCAATGTCTATGTGGAAGTCGACCTTCCAGATCAGGTGGTTGTCCGAGGCCTCGAAGCTGGGGGCGGCGTCTGCCGGCAGCGTCACGCTTCCGGCTAGCTCCTGCGCTTCGCGAGCGAAGAGGCGCCCGTTTCCGCGGAGGACGATCTTCTCCTCGTGGAGGGTGTGGACGTGGGTCGTGGTGTTGGTGCCTGAGCCGCTGGTGACGCTCTCGTAGCCCTTGAGGGTGGCGGTGATCTCGTTCAGGCGGGCCTCGGAGCGCGGGTTGAAGTCCAGCCCGAGGGCGAGCTTCGTCCCTGGAGGCGCGACAGGAGGCGTGACCGAGGGCATGACCGGCCCCAGCTTGCGCTCGGCCAGCGAGTTCCGCAGGCCCATGAAGAGCACCCCTCCGCCGACGAGCGCGAACACGCTCCCGAACAGGGCCATGACTATCCCGCCGCTGTCGCCGCCGACGACGTTGTAGATCCCGCCGGCCGCGAAGGCGAGGCCCGGGAGCATGAACATGCAGCCGAACATGCCTATGTAGATCGGCGGGACCGCGACGGCGGCCGCCTCGACAGGCGCGCCGAAAATCTTCGGCTTATCGTCCGCGGAGGACGCCATGTCGGAGGGGCGGACCAGGAGCTCACGCTCGGCCTTGGGGTCGAAGGCCCAGGGGATATCCGCCACGGCTCGGAGGTAGTGGTCCACGTTCAAGTAGTGCCCGTGATAGGTCACGGGTCCCTCGGGGATCGTGAACTCGAAGGGGTAGGAGTGGGCCTCGCCGGCCTGCCACTCGCCGCGGTAGAGCCGCAGGACTTGCTCGCCACCGCTGGCGCGGTTCCCCTTGCCGTGGGTCGACCACTCCTGCGTCAGGGTCAACCCGTCGCAGCGGCAGTTCGAGTCGACGCGGACCTGGAGGTAGCCAGTCACGGTGTCGCCGATCTGAAACTCCATCCGGTCGTCGTCGACGACGATCGTGAGCTCACACTTGGACATGGCAGGGCTCCTCGAGGGCTTGAACGCGCTCGTAGAGGTGGTGTTCGATGGCCCGGAGGTCGTCTCCGAAGCGGGCCAGGAGGGCCTCGAGGGCAGGCGGCGGGATCTCAGGAACGGGGCCTGGGGCGCGTCGCGCGGCTTCGATCCGACGCTCGACGATCAGGGCTAGGCGCGCAGCTGTCAGGCTGGCGCCGACCTGAACCGTCGTGACTGGACGACCGGAGCGGCGCAGCTCCGCGGCGTGGTCCTCGTGGGCACCGAGGACCAAGCGCGAGGGGCCTCGGTAGAGCGCCTTGCGGACTCGGCGCGGGAGGCGCTGGGTCTCGTCGAGGTAGAGGAGCGGCTCAGAGAGGGGGACCTGCGGGAGAGGCCCCTCCTCAGGGAGGTGAAGGTAGGGGCCCGGCTCCAGGGCCCGGAGGGTGAGGAGGTGAGTCGTCTTGCCACGACCTTTGTCGCCCATGAACTGGAGCGCGGCGCGGGGCTCTTTCAGGAACCGCAGGTAGGGCTCGGGGTCGAGGATCGCGAGGGCCGGGCGAGCGTCGAGGGGGAGCTCCCCGAAGGGGTTGTAGCGTAGGTTTAGGTGAGCGAAGGGGAGCTGCACTAGCGCAGGACCTCCAGGAGCTCGACGAAGGAGGGGTTCTGGCGCAGGAGCTGGGAGCTGGCGTCGGCCAGCTCGTCTACGACCTCCTCGTCGAGGCCGAAGGTCGTCGCCACGCCGAGGAGGCGTGAGCGACGCGCGGGGTTCACCAGGTCCTTGAGGTCGACCTCCACCAGGTGAATCCGCGGAGCGTTGGGGCGGGAGGACTCCTCGCGGACCAGCTCGCGGAGGAACTCGAGCTGGGCGTCGTTCTGGCGATCGATCGCGGCCCCGAGGCCATAGGAGAGGACGCTGATCGCCCCGGGAGCCTGGGGCGACTCGCTCAGCTCGTCGAGGGGCCGGTTGCGGGCGTTGACCACGACGAACACCAGGGTCCCGACCTCGCCCGCTCGGATCATGCGGCGCACGGCGCCGCGCTGGTAGGAGTCGAGAACGTGGCCCAGGCCCAGGTTGTCCACGATCCCGCCGTCGATCAGGTGGACGTAGCGCTCGGAGTCCTCACGGGTGTGGTCCTGAAAGGCGACGGGCGTCAGGAGGACCGGAAAGGCCGAAGAGGCCGCGAGGGCCCGGGCCAGGGGGAGGCGGCCGAGGGAGGTCCGGAGGCCGTCGAACTGGTCTTGGGTGAACTCGAAGCGGGTCCCGCGGGCCATGTCCGTGGCGTTGAGGACCACGAAGGGGCGCCCCTGGCGGTGGAGGTCGGCGTAGGTCTTGGTCCCGAAGATCCCCTCGTAGAGCTCCTCCGCGACCTCGCTCCGGTTGAACCAGGGCGAGCAGATCCGGACCAAGTGGTAGGGGCAGAGGGCGACGCGCCAGAAGGTCAGCATGCCGAGGTCCCGGAACAGGACCTCCTCGCGGAAGTCGTTCAGGAAGGCCCGCGGTCCGAAGGCGGCGAGGTAGGCGGCGGGAAAGGCGCCACCTGAGGCCGCCGAGATCACGTCCACTTCGTCCAGCAGGGACCGGTCGCCGCCGTCGAGTTGGGTCTCGGCGAGGGCGCGCACGACGCCGTAGGCCATGGCGCCGGCTCGCGCGCCTCCTCCCGAGAAGCTCACGCAGACCACGAGCGAGTTGGTGTTGGCGACGCTGCTCCGCAGGTTCTCGAAGCGGTAGCCCATTTCGGGGGGCAGGTCGTGATAGAGGCGCTCGGTCTCGGGGAAGTGCATGACCGAGCAGCCTGCCGTCAGCCCTAGACCGAGCGCCGCGAAGGTGAGGAGGGTGAGGCCGCGAAGTCCCATAGGACCCCGAGTCTATCCGTTTAGGGGACTGAGGCAGCGCCGCGCCCCTGGAGGGTCAGGCGGATCGGGCCCGTGCCCGAGGGGATCAGGATGTGCTCGGAGAAGGATCGCTCCTCGAGGCGTGCGCGATAGGTCCCTACCGCGAGGCTGGGGAACACGGCGCGGTTCTGAGCGTCGAGGACCAAGGTCTGGGCCTCGTTTGCTGGTCCCTCGAGCGGGATCAGGTGCAGAGTCTCGCCCGGCTCTCCGGCAGGGACGGAGAGGGTCAGGCCTCGCGAGGCGAGGGCCTCCCAGCGGACCGTCGCTTCGATACGTCGGCCAAGGACTGGAATGCGATAGGTCCTCTTGCGGCCGTTTCTGATCACCGTCGCCTTGATCGCCCTCCGCCCCTTGCCGAGGTAGAGGCGAGAGCGAGCCCTGCCCTGAGAGTCTGTCCAGCGCTCTGCGGGGGCGAGCAGCGCCGGTCGCTCGAGCGGGGCTAGCGCTCGCTCGACGTTCACCTCCAGTCCCTCCAGGGGTTGACCGGCGTCGTCGAGGACTTGGACCTCGATCGGGGTCAGGTGGACCTTGAACTGCACCTCGCTGACCCCACCCTGGGGGACCTCGACGTGGCCCATGGCGAAGCCGTCGACCGTGACGCGGTAGCGGCCGCCGCGGGCCAGGGGGATCTCGACCAGGCCGGAGCGAGAGACCTCGCAGACCTGCTCGAGTTGCCCCTCGTCCAGGAACACCGAGATCGAATGCGCGTCCTCAGGCGTAGGGGTGAGCTTAGGCGTGTGAACACGGAGGTGCGCGCCCGCTACGCGAAGGCGCACCGTCCGTTCACGCGGCATGCCCAGGCCTCCTCTCAGGGTCAGGGGGGTCTTGACCAGAATCGGGCCCTCGCCCCAGGGGGTGTCAGGCTCCCACAAGGCGTAGTCGTGCTCGCCGGGCAGGAGAGCGAGCTCGCAGCGTCCCTCGCCGTCTGTCTTGGCCTCGGGCATGCCACGAAGTCCGCGGAGGAGAGCGCCCCTGACGGGGTCGCCCTCAGCGGAGAGGACGCGCAGGCGAAGCGGAGCCAAGCTCTTTGGGGTCAGGTCCCCGAGGTCTCGCTCGCCTCGCGCCTCGACTCGGACGCGCTCCGCGAGCAGGGCCCAGCGATCGTCGGGTCGCTTGAGAAGGAGGTCGTAGACTCCGGGCGCGAGTTGGGAGAAGACGAAGGGGCCCACAGGGTCTATTCGGGCCATGCCCGCCTCTATGAGGCCCATGTCCCCGCGGTCTGCGAGGACATATGGGGAGCCCGCGCGAGCGCGCGCCCAGATCAGGCCAGCCTCGGCGCAGTCTCCACGCAGGGTGGACACAGCCCCGAAGGTCAACGTGATCTGTGTCCGCCCCAGAGCCTGGCCCCTTTCGCTCGAGGCATGCACGGACCGTCGTCCCGGGGCGCTGGCGAAGATCTCGCACCTGTTGCCCGAGACGGGAGGGAGAAGGGCCCTCCCCTCGGCGTCGCTGACGGCTAGGGAAGAGTCTCCTTCTGCTCCCTTGGCCTCGACGCGAGCGCCCGCGATCGGGTCGCCTCGCTCGTCGCGGACGAGGGCCTCGAGGGCAAAGCCCTCGTCGAGGACGAGGCGCAGCCCCTCAGCGTCTGCCCGCGGCCTAATGTTGAGGCGCGCGCGCCAGGTCCCGCGCTCCGCCACGAGGACCTGTGCCCTCCCCTCGACCGCATGCAACCTAAAGGTCCCGTCCTTGGCCGTGACAGTCCGCGCAAGCAGAAGGTCGGGCTCGAGGAACTCAAAGGTCGCCTGAGTAGAGTCTTCTGGCGCGGAGAGGCGAAAGCACGCAGAAGACGAGCGGAGGGAGCGGTCGATTTGGCTCGAGCGGTCTTGGAGGCGAACGCTGACCCCCGCTCGAGGGTCGCCTGCGGGTCCCACGACGACACCTGAGAGGTTCCAGCCTTGCTCTAGGCGGAGGTCGCCTAGGTCATGGACTCCGAGGGGACGAGTGCGCTCGAAGGCCTGCTCGCGGGCGAGCAGGCCCGTCGCAGGCGGGGGCGACAAGGTCAGCTGCCACCTGAGCTCGGGGCTGGGCACGGTCTTGAGCCCGAAGGTCCCGGAGGGGGACGTGAGGCATTCGGTGAGGGCGCTGTCCAGTGGGCTCACGAAGCTGAGCATGACCCCGGGGACGGGCTCTCCAGTAGGGCCGAGGACGCGACCCCGGAAAGAAGCCAGGGCCGGACCGGGAAGTACCGCGCTTTGGACCGTGGCGGAGTTGCTGCCGGTGGCGGAGGGCGTGAGGCCCGGCGTCCTGCTGAGGCCTGGCGGTGCCGCCAACTCTTGGCTGCGCGAGGCGGTGGCCGAAGAAGGGACGGTCGAAGAGGAGGCGGCCGGTGAGGGGACGGCCGGTGAGGAGAGGCCGGGGCCTTCGCTGGCCCCCTTCGAGGGCTCCGGGCCGACGAGGTGAAGCAGGGCCGGGAGGGTGCAGGCCACGCAGACCAGCGCCGCCAGTCCCGCAGCGCGCTGGAGTCTGGGGGAGTGTGGATTCGCCACTCAGCCGCCCTCGTATGGGCTCGCGCAAGCCCGGCGCTATGAGAGCGAAGATCTGCTTAACCTCCAAGCCCCTGTCGAGACGAGAGTTCGATCTCGCTAACTCGAGGGGCGCTGAACGGGTCGCGGGGGCTGCCCGCGACCCCGTCCTCAGGGACGGTCGGGCGCGGGCTCTGTACCAGCCTTACGGGCACGGGCACGGTTCAGCGCTAGGAGCTTCCGAGGGTGACCTCGGCGCCCGCGCCGGTGACCTCGACCTCTCGAGAGGTCTGAGCCTCGTCAGCGAAGAGCGTGACCCGGTAACGTCCAGGAAGGACGCCTTGAAAGACCACTCGCCCGTTGGCGTCGAGGGAGGCGACCTGGGTCCGAGCGCTGACCGCGGTCAGCGGCTTGAGCTCCACGAGGCTCCCGGGCTGGCCGAGGCCGCCGGCGTCGACCTCGAGGGTCGCGCTCGAGCTGCGCGGGAACTGGAGGGTCCGGGTGAGGCGGCTCTCGGCGGGCAAGGAGAGGGGAAAGACGAGGGTCTTGCCCTCCGAGACCACCTGGGCGAACACCTCTTGGATCGCGGCTCCGCGCTCTAGGGTCACCTTGGCGACGCCTCGGGCGTTGGTGTGGGCGATCGGCGCCGTGACGGGGCTGAAGAGCGCGTCTTGGGTCGAGCCCGGTCGGGGGTCGCCGGAGGTCAGGGTGACCTCGGCGCCCACGACGGCCCGGCCCTCGGCGCTGAGGAGGGTCAGCTCGACCTCGACTGCCTGCGGCTCGGGCGCGGTGAACTCGAGGGTCTGGCCAGCCTTGACCTCGACCTCGCCGCAGGCGTGGTCGTCTATGTCGACGGCGTAGCGGCCAGGGGCAGGGAGGGGCACCTGGGCCTGGTCGAGGAAGGTGATCGAGATCGGCGAGGCTCCTGGGCGGCGGAGGGTCAGTTGGCGGGCTCGCAACGCGCCCTGGTCGTCAAGGACCCTGGCCGCGTTGACCCTGAGGAAGGTGGTCGCGGGGGCGAGGCGAACGACCTGCTCGCCGCTTCCGCTAAACACGTGGGTCGCCTCGGCGTGGCCATGGGCCACCACGCGGTGAGGGTGCTCTCCTGGCCAGAGGTTCAGGAGGGCCAGGCCACTCTCGTCCGTGGAGGGGGCGCCGAGGGGGGCGCCGAGGGGCTCGAGGGTCGCGCCCGGGATCGGCAGCCCCTTGGCGTCGAGGACCCGCACTCGCAGCGGCTCTGTGGGAGTCGGCGTGAGGAGACCGAGGTCGACCCGATCGTCTCCTCGGACCCTGACGTCCTGAGCCAAGGTCAGCAAGCCCTTGGGGCCGTTTCCTAGGACGTCGTAGCGACCGGGAGGCAGCTCGCGGAACGAGTAGGTGTTCCCCTCTTGCTCGGGGCTGACCCACACACTCGTGCCGCGACGAATCGCGAACACCGAGGCCGGCTGGAGGATCGACCCCTCCGCTGGGGTCCGAAAGCGGATCTCGCTGGCGCTGCCCATGGTCACGCGGAGCCTGAAGCGTTTGGATCCGGCGGGAGCTGTGAGCGCGCTCGAGGTGCTTCGCTGTCCCGCGGCCGTGACCTGGACGTCGAAGCGGCGGCTCGTGAGGGGAGGCGAGGTCGCGACTCCCTGAGCGTCGGTGAGCGTGACGAAAGAAGCTCCCTCGTCGTCGGTCCCCGTGACCGCGGCTCGAGGGATCGGGCGTCCGCGCGAGTCGAGGACCTCGACCTCGAGGACCAGGCCCGGGGCGAGGCTGAGCCGCACGCCGCGGGTGGTCGCGCCTGCTCGGACCGCGATTGCGTCGCGACGAGACACTGAGTAGGGGCGGAGGAGGGCGACGAGGGTGTGGTTGCCAGGAGGGACAGCGTGGAGCGTGAACGATCCGTCAGCTCTGGACCTCGTGGTCGGCCCGAGCTCCTCGCTGGAGAGGACCAGCCCGCCGCGGAAGGCGTTGGAGCTCGAGCTGCTGAACACGATCGCGTCTGCTGTGCTCACGGGCTCCAGGCCTCGGATCGCGCTTGTGTGTGACAAGCCGCTGCCCCAGGAGGCGTCGTTCGCGAGCACGACCGAGCCGCCGAGGGCGCGATCGAGGGCGAGGCTGCCCTGCTGGGTTCGGATCTGGACACCTGCGAGGGGGAGTCCGAGGGTGTTGCTGACGTGACCCTCGATCCGACCCCCTTGGGCGAGGGGGAGGTCGCCGACGTCTCGCGCGTCACCTTGCCCGAGGTCGGGGATCTCAGCCTGGCTTGGTAGGAGGTCCGTCTCAGCCGGGGGCGCGAGGCCGAGGTGAGAGGGGAGGAGGTGCTCGGAGGAGATCTCTAGGCGAAAGCGCCCGTCGGGCCCCGTGACCGCGCGCTGGTCGGCGCTGGTGGTTCGGGAGGGCCCTCCCCAGCAGGAGATCATGCCTAGGACGCCGCTGATCTTGACTCCCGGGACCGGGTGCCCGGCAGGATCGACGACTCGACCTGTGATCGTAGCCGTGTAGATCGGGGCAGCTCCTGTTGCGGCTGGCGGCAGCTGGCCTGTCCAGACCGCCGGGTCGCTCCAGGCGGGCTCGGGTCCGATCCCGCCGCCGCGAGGTGGTGTCGGGCGCCCTTGCTCTGAGTCCTCAGGAGCGGCGGCTGCCGACTCGCCGGGGCTCGGCATGGAGGGCGCTGGGGCCTGGGCCAAGGGGCGGGCGAGGGGCGCTCGAGCGCTCTGCTCCTCGCGGGGGAGGGGACGTTTTGCCTCTCCCTCGCCGAACATCCAAAACAGGAGCGGCAGGCAGAGCCCCACCACTGTGAGGACCGCGATCCCCCTGCCAACCCGTCGCGCCACGACCACCAACCCGTCTTCGCTCCCCGCGTGCTGCCTCCTTAGACTGACGAAAGGCGGCGAAAGTTGCAGCCATCTTTCCTGGCGGCGGAGAAAAGTCGCGGCCTGGCTGCGATTCGGAACTGCAGCGCTAAGTCGAGAACGAGGGTCGGCTTGGGGGCAGGCATGTCGCTTGCGAAGAGCGCCCCCCAGCCCCCCCATTGCTTTTTTGGGTGGGATTCTAGCAAATACGTCCGACGTGGACGTTGGAGCGCCAGCTGCGGGCGCTCTGCTCGCTGGGGGCAGAGCACTGAGCCGCAGAGCCCACGCTGCTAGGGCGTGCCTCACGGTTGGGGGACGGCCCCACCCGAGATCGGGCCTGCTCGATCGATCCAACCGCCAAGGACGCCAAGATCGCCGAGGAAGAAGCTGGCGCAGGGCGATAGCTCCCTGAGAAGTCCCTAGAGATCAGAGGGAGTCGCGTGCTCGCGAGAGCCTGCGTCCTTGGCGTCCTTGGCGGTCAAGAATCTGCCACCGGCCGTCGAGGGGCAGAGCCTAGTAGCGGAGGGCCCCAGCCAGGCCAGTCGTGCGAGCGCCTCTCGACGAGCCTCGGCCCCTGTTCGTCTTGTCCTTGCTGCGCGCGGAGCCCCTTGAGTTCCCTGACTTGCGCGCGGAGCCCCTTGAGTTCCCTGACTTGCGAGCGCCTGACTTGCGAGCGCCTGACTTGCGAGCGCCTGACTTGCGAGCGCCGGACTTGCGAGCCCGCGACCTGCGCGCAGGCTCCGCCGCCGCCATGCTGACCCCGCTCGGGCGCGGCGCGACCCGCTCGCCGCGGCGCGTGATCCCGCGACGCCGCCCGCGTCGCTTCTTGGCCTTGGCCTTAGCCCGGGCGTTGGCTGCCAGCTTGTTCGTCTTGGCCTGGCTGATCGCGCGGCGCTTGGCAGCTTCTTTGGCGATCGCCTCGTTCAGGGCTCCCATACGCTCGGAGTAGTTCGGCCGCTTGCTCTCCTTGATCTCTGCGCTCAAGCGCGTGAACTTGCTGACGTCAGCCGTGAGCGCCTCCTCCTCGCCATAGGGCATGCTCTCCCGCAGGAGGGCGGCCGTGTTCTTGCCCTCGAAGAGGCTGTGGTCACCACGAATCCGGCGATAGGCCTCGGCGTAGCCGAGGGGCCGCACGAGGGCCTGGCGGAGCGCGATCTCGGTCTGGCGGACCTCCTGCGCCGCTTCGCGATCCTCTCGGGCGAGCTTGTCGAAGAGCTTCTGGCGGGACTCGAGGTCTGCGTCGCGGACCGCGTTCTTGAGGGCGGCGGGTGAGGCGAGGTCCGCCGCGTGCTGACGCCAGAGCTTGCCCTGCTTGCGTCGCGCGCGGACGTAGGCGCGACGTTCGTCCGGCGCAGAGGAGTAGCGCTTGGAGCGCTCGGCGAGCTTCACGAAGGTGCTGAGGGTGATCGTGGGTCGCGGAGCCGCAGCCAGCTTCGCCACTGCGGCGCTCAGGTTTCGCGGGCGAGCGAAGTCGTCGATCGCTTCCATGGCCTCGGCGAACTCGACGTCACTCAGTCGGGCGAGGTGAGCGGCGTCGGTCCCGAGCACTTCGCGTCGCTTGATCTGCCCGGCCTGCGACACCAGGGTCGAGGCCGCGTCGCGCAGTAGCTCAGGGGCCTTGACGCCGAGGTATTTGTCGAGGAACTGCATCGTGAGGTCGGCCTTCCGTGCGATCCGCATGCCGGCAGCCTCCTCTTGGGGCGTCGGCGCCAAGAGCTCTCGGAGGAGCTCGCTGTCGACCCCCCGCGCTTCGTCGTCTTCGAGGCCCGCGACCCCCTGGAGCATCTTGTATTGGTATCCGCTCAAGTCCTCGCGAGCGGCCTCGGCCAAGGGCGAGGCCATGAGCTCCTGAGCCTCCTCGTAGGTCTCAGCCTGGGCCAAGCGCTCGACGAGGTCAGCCCCGGGGCCGCGTCCCGTGCGGGTCTCGCCCTCGGCCCCTTCGGTCGTGAGCTGAACGTCTGGGTGATAGCGCTTGAAGAGCGTCATCAGGGGCGCCTTGGGGTTGGGCGACATGCGCATCCCGTTGACCCCTTGGAGGAGCAGGAGCTGGGCTCGCGGCGAAAGCGTCCCGTAGTGACTGCGGACGGTGCTCGGGACGGCCCAGAGGCCGAGGGGATCCACGAAGCTGAGGGGGTTCCCCTGGGCGTAGAGGAAGGGGTTGATCCCGTCGCGAACTCCTGCCGGGTCGGGCCCCAGGAAGCGGTTCAGCTCCGGCTCGTAGGCGCGGGCGCGAGCGAGGACCAGGCGAGTCTCGGGGTCGTAGCGGTGCCCAGCAAAGAAGAGCGGTCGCGAGACCTCGGGCGCGTCGAGGAGGACGCCGAAGGGGCTGAAGCGGACGGCGTCCACGCGCTGACCCTCGCTGTTGGAGTAGGCCAGGACCGTCCCCCGCTCGTCGCCGTGGAGAAAGACCCAGGGGCCCTCCCCGTCGCGATAGGCCAGCGGCTCGTCGAGGTCCGGGCCGTGGGCGTAGACCCGGAGCGCCTTCCCGGGACCCAGCTCCGCCAAGAGGCGCGGTCCGTCGTAGACGTAGCGGGTGACCTGAGCCTGGTCCCCAGTCCCTTGGGTCCGGCTCGAGATCCGGCCGAGGGGGTCGTAGGCGTAGCGGACCTTGGGGCCGCCAGCGCGCTGGGCCTCCTCCAGCCGCCCCGCGCCGTCGTAGGCGAAGTGATCGCTGGCGCCTGAGGCGGGCTTGATCTCGAGGAGACGCCCCGCTCCGTCCGAGCGATAGGTCCGCAGGACCTCCTTGATCTTCCAGGTCGACGCTCCCTGGGCCTTCTCCTGCAAGACCCTGCGCCGGAGGGCCAGGGTCGACCAGGGCTCGTCGACGATCTGCTGGTTCGGACTCAGCTCTTGGACGTAGCGGTTGGTGGCCTCGTCATAGGCGTAGGTCTTGGTCTGACCTGCCTCCGTGACTCGATTCAGGCTACCGAAGCCGTTGTAGCCGTAGCTGCTCGGGGTCTCGCTCCGGTCGCGTCGCTCCTCGACCAGGCGACCTCGCTCGTCGTAGCGCCGCGCGAGGTCGAGGGCAGAGCTCTCGAGGCGCAGGAGGTCGCGTCCCTCGCGATAGCTGTAGCGAGCCACGACGCCGTTCGGGTAGCTGAGCTGACTGCGCTTGCCGCCCTCGTACGCGAAGCGGAAGGTGCCGGCCGGGGTCTCGATCCAGCGAGCGCGGCGAGAGCTCCCCTCGAGCTGAGTCAGGCTCTTTCCCCAGGGGCTCGAGACCGAGCGCCGCGTCCCTTGGTGGGTGTAGTCCAAGGTCGCGAGGGGACTGCTTGCCTGGCGAAGGTCGCCTCCTTCATAGCTGAAGCCGTAGCGCTCGCCGTCTTGGCGGGCTTCGCGCAGGGCGCCCTCTGCGTCCTGGACGAGGGTGAAGGCCCGGCCGTCGGCGAGGGTGTGGTGCGTCGCCGCTCCCTCGCGCGAGAGGGAGACGCCCTTTCCGGTCTGGTCGCTCCAGCTCGCGAGGCGGCCGAGGGTGTCGTAGCCATAGGAGCGAGAGCCGCGGGGCCCATGCTCAGCGCTGACCCGCCCCTCCTTCCACTCGAAGGCCCAGGTGAAGTTGTCGGTTCCGAACCGGGTGGGAACTCGGGTCTTGGTGTCGAAGAGCAGCACTCGCTGACGCTGGGCCGTCAGCCCGTCAATGGTGGCGCCGAACTCACGCTCCCAAACGCTCCCGGGCAGAACCCGCAGGCGGCAGGAGATTCGACCGTCGTCCGTCGTGACCTTGAACACCTCTTGCCCTTTGGCGTCGTAGGTCAACTGCTTTGAGCGTCCGTCCAGGACGATCGTCTCGAGCCGTCCTCCCTTGTAGGAGCGAGTTCCCACCGAGCCGCGATCGCTGAAGTCCTCGAACTGACCCAAGAGCGGGCCCTCCATGGCGAGGTCCGCGAGGGGGTCTCGGGCCTGGGGATCCTCACCCTCTGTGTAGAAGGGGTCCGAGCGGGGGTCGAGCTGCATGGCCATTCGGGCCAGCCGCTCGGACTCGCGCCGCTCAGCCTCGCTTTGAGTCGTCGTCGCAGGACTGCTCGCAGGCGGACTCGCTGCGGTAGCTCCCCCAGGAGTCGGAGCGCTGGGGGGTGTCTGGTTTGGGCAGCCTGCAGCCACCGAAAGGGTCAAGGTCAAGAACGCGAATCGCCAACGGGCCATGGGGCACCTCCTGGCGACCTATGGGGCAATCCCTGGTCCAACCCGAGGCCACGCCTTCGCAGAGGTTGCGCCAGCGCGATGGGCAAGATTTGCCCATGCTGAAACGGTCGCGGGCAAGATTTGCCCATTCGACTGATGCGAGTGGGACGAAAGGAGGCGGCGATCTAGTAGGAGATCAGCCAGCTCAGCTTCATGCGAAGCCAGGTCCCAAACGCCTTGCGGAGGGAGGCGAAGGCGCCCTCGCGGCGGTTGTCGAGGGAGAGCTCGAAGCGCTTCTTGCGCGCCAGGTCTTCGGGGCGCGGCGCGTAGTCGTGCTTGGTCGCGGTCATGAGCGAGCGGATCAGCTTGAAGTCGCGGTAGCCGAGGTTGGTCAGGACGTCTTCCTTGATCACCTGGTGCACGCCTGCGAAGTAGGTGTCGTGCATGGCCAGGATCCCGGGCCCCTTGGTGGTCAGGAAGCGACCCCACTCCTGGAAGTCCTCGCGGACGAACTCCATTTCGTGGGCGCCGTCGATCCAGAGGAAGGCGATTCGGTTGCCCGGGTCCCAGTCTGGGAGGGCGTCCATGGAGGTCTTCTTGTAGGCCTTGACGTATTTCTCGACGCCGGCCTTGGTGATGTTCTCGAGGAACACCGGGTAGTTGTCGCGGTTGCCCGTGCCCGGTCCCAGGTTGAAGGGATCGATGGAGTGGATCGTGATCTCGTCGCCCTGGGGGTTCTCTTTGAGGCCGAGGCCCATGGCGACGGTCGACTTGCCGCAGAAGGCGCCGATCTCGACGATGTGCGGGTACCAGGCCTGAACCTTGAGTTCGCGGGCGGTCTTGTAGAGGAAGTAGGCCTCTTCCTCCTCGAGCGCGCCTTGGACTTCGTTCAGCTGCGGGAGGATCTCCGCCTTGAACTTGGCGAAGTCCGCCTTGTCGATCGGGAAGCCCAGGACCATGCGGTTGCGAGACATGCGCGGCACTATACCAACGCCTCTGACCCCTTCTTGGGCGGGGTCTGTGGCGTCCCTCCGTGGCACACGAAGCGCAACCAACCTGAGGCAGTTGCAACCTCTGGCGGGGCTCTGCGGTGGACGCGAGGCGCAAGGAAACTGAGGAGGGAGGTCCGGGCTCTTGCCCGAGCTGCCCCGCCAAGCCAACCCCCCAATAAAGGGGCGGAGCCCAAGTTCGGGCTGCTCGGACCGGGGCTCTGCGGTGGACGCGAGGCGCAAGGAAACAGAGGAGGGAGGTCCGGGCTCTTGCCCGAACTGCCCTCGCCAAGCCTAGACGCCAAAAGACGGGGGTTTGGGGGGCGCAGCCCCCCAATAAAGGGGCGGAGCCCAAGTTCGGGCTGCTCGGACCGGACCTCCGCTGAGCACACCCAGCGCAACCAAACTCACCCAGGCAGGTTCGGGCTCTGGCCCGAACTGCCCCCGCCAAGCCTAGACGCCAAAAGACGGGGGTTTGGGGGGCGCAGCCCCCCAATAAAGGGGCGGAGCCCAAGTTCGGGCTGCTCGGACCGGGG
>Ga0316202_10001406_pt1 | contig 18850 bp, 20 predicted proteins | sample 3monrhotite_MG_FD_204934 | JGI IMG/M metagenome (GOLD analysis project Ga0316202, IMG submission 204934) | Microbial mat bacterial communities from mineral coupon in-situ incubated in ocean water Damariscotta River, Maine, United States -... | ecosystem: Environmental > Aquatic > Marine >... | reverse complement strand
CCGCAATAGTACGGCCAGCAATGGGGAGTTTTAATCATGAAGCAGCGGCAGTAGATCCTCTTAGTGGTTATATTTATTTAACAGAAGATCTAAGAGATGGCTGTTTCTATCGCTTCAAGCCAAACAGTAAAAATGATTTGTCCGAAGGTATTCTTGAAGTGGCTATCCCAAATAAAAATGTATTGTCCTGGAAAAAAATAGATGATCCCTTAGCGAAAACAAAACCGACGCGTTATCAAGTCATGGAAGCCGCTCGTTTTAAAGGCGGCGAAGGAATTGTCTATCATGATAAGCAAATGTTCTTTACAACAAAAATCGATAACGTTGTTTGGTCATACCATACCCAGACCTATTTAATCTCTAAGGTCTACGATGCAGCCGATTATCAATTACCGTTACTCTACGGTGTTGATAATATCGAAGTCTCTCCATCAGGTGAACTCTTGATCGCAGAAGATGGTGGCAATATGCAAATCATTGCTTTAGATCATAACTATGAACCGCATGTGCTTGTTGATGTTCACGGACAAGACAGATCAGAAATTACCGGTCCTGCTTTTTCGCCAGATGGTAAACGTTTGTATTTTTCTTCACAACGGGGGGAAACAGGTAAACATAAAGACGGGATAACGTATGAGATTACGTTTGCTGATTAAATGGTCGTCGCTTCGGACGTCCTGTCCTCTCGCGACATACACTTCTTCCATGGAGATAAAAAAAGCCCGGATAAACCGGGCTTTTTTATACAGTGTAGCTAAAAATGAATTATAGGCTACCTTCGTTTTCAGAAAGGTAAGCAGCAACACCTTCAGGACTTGCTTGCATTCCTTTATCACCTTTATTCCAGCCAGCAGGGCAAACTTCACCGTGCTCTTCATGGAATAACAATGCGTCAACCATACGAATCATCTCATCAACATCACGACCTAATGGTAGATCATTAACTACCTGATGTCTGACGACACCATTGGTGTCAATCAGGAAAGAACCACGATAAGCAACGGCACCATCTGGAGTCTCAACGTCATAATCTTTACAGATGCCATGTGTCAGATCAGCAACCAACGGATAAGCAACTTCACCTATACCGCCGTTGTTTACTGGCGTGTTTCTCCAGGCGTTGTGGGTAAAGTGAGAATCGATAGAAACACCTATAACCTGAGTATTACGTTTTTCAAATTCCGGGATACGCTTACTAAAAGCGATTAATTCAGATGGGCAAACAAAAGTGAAATCCAGAGGATAAAAGAAGATAACAGCATTCTTGCCTTTGATTTGCTCTTTCAAGTTAAATGCATCAACGATAGTGCCATCAGCTAATACAGCTGGTGCAGTGAAATCTGGTGCTTCGCGACCTACTAATACAGACATTACTAATACTCCTTAATGATTGATTTTATGGTATTAATTATTAAATCTTGTGAAATTCTTTGATGTACCGATTTATCAATGCAACTTCACGTCATGGACAACGCGAGATTATGGCAGAAATCGAATGTGTTTAGAATAGGTCTAATTGCAATGTACAAATTTTGTCCATTACAAAACCCTGAGTTGAAGACGATGCCTATCGTAACTGACTATCTTTACTGCCCCGGCGATTGATACCAGTGAAAGCGACCTTCTTCTTATCTAGCTCAGATTGGCAATTAACACAGAAACGAACACCCGGAATGGCCTCTCGACGCGCTTGCGGTATTTCAGCATCACATTCTTCGCAATGCGTTAAGCTCTCGCCCACAGGCATCTCGCTACGCGCCTGTTTGATGGCGTCTTTGATGCTCGCATCTATTTGCTCTTGAACGGCTCCTTCTGGAGCCCAACCGGTAGCCATGTTTTTCCTGTTTGTGGTGTTTTGTTGTGATTGGATTATTAAAAGTAGGCTATATGTGAGTTTTGTGCAAGTTACACTGGCGTTTTATCCTTTTTTTGGTACTAGCTGACCCACCCTTTCTTTTCTGATTTTTTGCTATACCAAATCAAAAACGTAGCAACTAATAAAGGCATTACAATCATCATAATAACTTCGAACGGGTTAAATTTGATGATCATAAATGAAACTCTTATGGTGTGAATCATTGTCACTATGATCCCAAGTAATGAGGCGCTGAAGAAATATAATGCAGCTGATTTTCTAAATAAAAGTAAAAGACAACCGAGAGAGCCAATAATTACACCAACTGCAAAACCTACAGTTGCCCATACAGGTCGACCTTCAATAATGGCGCGATGTGTTTCAGGCAATGCTGCAAGTGTTTCTGCATTTGCACTTATTTGCCAAATAAAATTCATGCTACCCATAACATTCCAAATTAGCATAAACACACTGATCGCCCAGAAACTCCAGTGAGCTTTATTGATGGCCTTATCGGTCATTATTTTTATCTCTTATAATTAAATAGATGATTAAAATTATTTTATTTTAAAATAAACCCACGATCTTTTAGATACATTTTCATGTGTGGCCTTGCTTCTTTTACTAACATGTCTGAAATTTGTTCGCTCCATGTCGTTTCTTTTGTGCCACCAGTTCTGCTCCGATAATATTCGCGAACTTGTTCATCGTATTTGGAAATGGTTTTTGTGTCGCTGTCATCTTGATAGCGGTCTGTTTTTAAAATAACTGATATTGGTAGCCTTGGTTTTATTTCTGGGTCTTGTGCGGGATAACCAAGGCACATGCCAAATACTGGGTAGACTAATGTTGGTAGCTCAAGCAAGTCGGAGACTTCTCCAATGTTATTACGGATACCGCCGATATAAACGCCTGCTATACCCAGAGATTGTGCTGCTGTCATGACGTTTTGAGCAAACAATGCGACGTCTACGGTCGCAGTGATGAACTGTTCTGTGTAGCCTGACTCCATTTTACTGTTATGCATATCACAGACTAAGCCATGTCTATTCATATCAGCACAAAACACTAGAAATCTTGCTGCGCTTGCGACATAGGGTTGACCACCGGCTAAGTCGACTAATAGATTTCGTTTGTTCTTATCTTCGACTTGAATTACGGTACAGGCTTGGATAAAACTCGATGTTGCTGCTGCTTGTCCGCATTTAATTAATTCTTCAAGTACGTCTTGTGCAATTGCTTGATCGGTAAACTTACGCACGGAACTACGTGACTGTATTAAATTGATTACTTCGTTCATAAACTTATTTCTCAATTAATTGTGATGACGCGATATAATTCGTGTCCACTATCATAATACTTTTTTTCAAACGGGCTGATAAAATCGCTTACTTCAACACTATCCATTAGTGCTTTTTTATCCGTTACTATTTCTATTGCTTGTTTAAATTCTTCTGCATAGATCTTCCAATTGGTTCTTAATTCAATTTGATGACATAGGCTTATCATTTCCGGGAAGACAGGGTGGGCATGCCAGCGGCGTTTTAGTTGGTCTTTTTTTGGCCAGGGGTTGGGATAAAGTAAATAGTGTTTTCTTATGTTCCAATCGCTTTCTTTTATCATACGCCAGATGTCGACAACATCGGCTCTTGCTAGAACAAGATTATCTTGATGATGAACTGAATGTTCGATAATTAATTTTTCTAAACGCTTTTCCGATTTATCGATGCCAATAACTAATGCCTCAGGGTTTCGTCTAGCTAATTGCAGGCTGCTCTCTCCGGTGCCGCAGCCTGAATCTAATATGATTGGTTTGCTTGTTAGTTTTTGTATTGCATCGATTTGATGAAAGATATCATCGGTGAAAGGTCTATAAGGTTTTTTGTAAGGGTTGGTAAGATGTTTCTTTATACTGTTTTCTAGATCTTTATGAACGCCGGATTGGTTGCTGGTAACGATGCTTGACTTAATGGTCATTAATTATGGTCATCGTTACTGGAATTGGATGACTTTTTCTGCTTCGAATACTGGGCCATCGACACAGACGCGTTTCATTGCTGGGCCTTTGTCTGTTTCTATGAGTACGGTACAACCGGCGCAACCACCTACAGCACAAGCCATGTATTCTTCCAGAGAGACCTGGCATGGTAAGTTATATTCTTTTGCCAGTTGTGCGACTGCTTTTAACATAGGTGTTGGACCGCAGCTAAATATTTCGACTTCTTTACGTTCATCTTCATCAAGCTTATCTAACCAATGACGAGTTAAATCTGTAACGTAGCCATTAAAGCATCCGGGATAGTCTTGCAGGCTTGTCAAACGAGAGGGTATGCCCCAATCATCCAGTAAAGGCATTGATGCAATCACATCGGATGGCATTTCTTTTACCATGATCTGTGATGGGCGGCTTTTGAATGGGAAAGGAATTTCAGAACCCATGATGACCAGTGGGCTAATATCCTTTGCTGTATTTTTAATATGTTCTGCCAGAAACACCATTGGAGGAATACCTACGCCACCACCAATTAACAACGATCGTTTTTTGTAGCCTTCCATTTTAAAAGGTTGACCAATAGGGCCAATCAAATCAATTTTGTCGCCAATACTTCTTCTAGATAATAAATCTGTACCTTGGCCATGTACTTTATAAAGTACATCGATGGTTTTGCTTTTAGGATTGCTGCGCATGATCGACATTGGTCGACGCATGTATAAAGCCGGGTCGCATTGCATGTGTATAAAATGACCAGGCTTGGCATGAGCTGCTGTCTCTGGTGCTTGCAGGCGCATGTGATATTGCCCATCGGCATACTCGTCTTGCGACAATAGTTCTGCCTGCTCTACATAGAGAGTGTTACGTGTTCCTGGGTGTGTCATTGAAGGTATTTTTAGTTTTTATTAAAGACAACATTGCCATTGTATAAAGTATGGGTAACTTGTCCGGGTAATTCCCATCCTTTAAATGGCGTGTTCTTTCCGGCACTGAGTAGTAGCTCTTTATCGACACTATTACTCGTCTCTAAATCTAGTATACATATGTCTGCGTCACTTCCAATTGCTAGTGTGCCTTTATCAACTCCGAGTATATTTGCCGGTTGTGAACTTAATACTGCAATCGCCTGTTCCAGTTTTATTTCATTACGGTTAACCAGATGTAACATCAGTGGCAATAAGTGTTCAATCGTTGAGGCCCCTGCTTCTGTCTGACTAAATGGTGTTGCTTTAGCATCGGCATCATGTGGCTGGTGATCAGAGCATACCGCAGCGATGATGCCCTTATTGATACCTTCTATTAATCCTTTGCGGTCACGTTCGTTACGTAAAGGCGGTATCAAGTGACAATCACTATTGTAATCAGCGATATCCATTTCTGTTAGATGAAGATTACAGATAGCAACGTCAGCAGTTACAGGCAAGCCTAGTTCCTGTGCTGCTGCAATCATAGACACACTACGTGCACTTGATAGTCGGCAGAAGTGTGCTTTTACTTGTGTTTGTTCTACTAATAACAAGGCACGACTGAGTGCGACTGTTTCAGCGGTTTCAGGTATGCCTGGAAGGCCAAGCCGAGTACTGACCGGACCTTCATGTACAACACCGTTATTTTTTAATGAATAATCTTCAGCGAAAAAGAAAACAGTCAGTCCGCAACTGTGCGCGTATTCGAATGCGCGTCTTAACACCTCAGTGCTTTCAATCGGTGCGAGGCCATTGCTTACGCCTATACAACCTGCCCGTCTTAGCGTATCCATTTCGGCAAGGTGTTCACCCTTCAAGCCAAGCGTCAGAGCCGCTAAAGGATAAACATTACTTCGCTTGGCATCTCGTGTACGTTGATGAATCAGATCAACAACAGCTGTCGTATCTATAACGGGCTTCGTATCAGGTGGACAGCAGATAGAAGTGATACCGCTACTATTAGCCGCTTGGCACTCAGACTGAAATGTTCCTTTGTATGCATAGCCAGGCTCACGTAAGCGAGCGCAGAGGTCGACCAGACCAGGCAAGACGACCTTGTCTTGCGCATCTATTTGAAGGTCACTTTCAAAACCATCGGGTCTCTTATTGATGCCGACAATTTTTCCATCGGCAATAAAGAGATCTTGTTTACCATCTAATTTGTTAGCAGGGTCTAAAAGTCTGCCTTTCTCAATAATGATACGCATTTAAGACACCTCGCCCGAATCTTCCGGACTACGTCCCATAGTCATCGCCATAACTGCCATACGAACGGCAATGCCATGACTGACTTGTTGCAAGATGACAGAACGTTCACCATCGGCGACATCGGAAGCTATTTCTACGCCGCGATTAATTGGGCCAGGATGCATAACGATGACATCTGATTTAGCTTTTTCCAGCCGTTTGCTGGTTAGGCCGTAGCGTTGAAAGTATTCATTTTCACTCGGTAACAAAGCGCCACGCATGCGTTCTTTTTGCAGACGTAACATCATTACTACATCTACCCCGTTCAGTCCTTCATCCATATCATGAAAAACCTGCACTCCCAGATTCTCAACATCTTTTGGGATCAACGTCTGCGGTGCAATAATGCGTGTTTCAAGTACACCTAGTGTGCTTAAGGCATGTATTTCTGAGCGTGCAACGCGTGAATGTAAGATATCTCCGACGATTGCGACACGCAGATTTTCAAAGGTTTTTTTATGTCGACGTATGGTAAACATGTCCAGCATTGCTTGAGTTGGGTGGGCATGACGACCATCACCGGCATTGATTACACTAATGTGCGGTGCAACCTGTGTGGCGATGTAATGTGCTGCACCGCTATTGGCATGGCGTACAACAAACATATCGCAATGCATGGCTTCGAGTGTGTGTAATGTATCGCTAAGCGTCTCGCCTTTGCTGGTAGCCGATGTAGAGATATTCAGATTAAGAATATCGGCAGATAATCTTTTTGCTGCGAGTTCGAAGGTGGTTCTTGTTCGTGTGCTCGGTTCAAAGAATAAGTTGGCAATGGTTTTACCACGGAGCAAAGGGACTTTTTTAACAGCTCTTTCGCCCACACTGGCAAAGGATTCGGCGCGATCAAGAATATTTTGGAGTAATGCTTGGCTAAGACCTTCAGTCGTTAGAAAATGCTTCAGGTTGCCGTTTTTGTCGAGTTGAATTTTGTTTCCAGTCATCCCGTATTTTGCGTTCCAGTATTTCTAACAGTATCTATTGATATTGTCAGTGGCTCTGGGCCAAGGAGCTTAACATGTTCCCCTGCATTCAGAGCAATAGTTTTTCCAATTATATCCGCTTGTATTGGGAGTTCTCTGGTGCTGTTGCGGTCAATTAATACCGCCAGAGTTATGCTTGCAGGTCGACCATAATCAAAAATTTCATTCATAGCCGCTCTAATAGTACGCCCTGTGTAGAGCACGTCGTCAACGAGAATAATATGCCGATCATTCACATCTACTGGTAATTGGCTAGGACTCACTTCCGGATGCATACCTAGGGTGCTAAAGTCATCGCGATAGAATGCGATGTTTAATTCTCCGAGAGGATCAGTGTATTCGAGTTGTTGATGTAGTCGATTGGCTACCCATGCCCCGCCAGTTTTAATGCCGATCATTAATGGTGCAGAGTAGTTATTGGAACTGGTATGAGACTCGATGGCGGTCGCCATCTCGCTAATTAATTGCTTAACATCCGTCTCATCTGACATGGGGCGCTAGTGTTCCCTATTTACCTCGGTTTGTCGATGATTCTGATCAATATTTTCGCTTAGCCATGTCTCTAGAATGAGTCTGGCAGCAACGGCATCCAAATCGCGGGTGGATTTTAATTCTCGTCTGGCTTCATAGGAGGAAAGCTGTTCTTCAATCAATTCGACCGGTAGTTTAAAACGACCTTCCAATTGCCGTCCAAATTTCTCTGCGGCATCCGTCATTTCTTGTCTTTCACCGTCAAGTGTAAAGGGATGGCCGACAATTAATTTATCTGGCCGCCATTCTTCGATGAGATGTTCAATATTTTCCCAATTTGGTTTTTTGTTTACAACTTTAATGATTTCAAGCGCAGTAGCCGTAGCCGTAATCGTTTGACCAACGGCTGATCCTATTCGTTTTTTGCCGTAATCGAAGCAAAGCAGCGTCTGGTTTTTCACGCGTGACCAATATCGAGGGATAGTTTTTCAATATCAATACCCATGTGATCTACTGCGGTGTTCCAACATTGATCGAAAGGTGTTTTGAATATGATCTCACTATTGGCTGGGCCAGATAGCCAGGCATTCCCCATGATTTCTTGTTCGAGTTGACCTTCAGCCCAACCTGCATAGCCCAATGCGATAAGTGATTCTGTGGGGCCATCTCCAACTGCTATTGCTTCAAGAATATCCTTCGAGGTTGTGACACACATTTCATCAGAGATGATAATTGATGAATCCCACTCGTCATTCGTTTGGTGCAAAATAAAACCTCGGTCAGTTTGGACTGGGCCACCATGGAAGATGGTCCTGTTCTTGGTTTCCTGAATATTGGTGGGAATATCCATTTGTTCGAAGATTTCACCAAGATCGATATCCAAAGGTTTATTAATCACTATTCCCATTGCGCCCTCTTCATTATGGGCGCAGATATAGGTCACTGATTTTTCAAAGTTGGGGTCTTTGAGACTGGGCATTGCGATTAAAAAATGACTGGTTAGATTTGTTTGCTGCATGCTAAATAGTATTAGCGGTAATCTTGATTTCCACAAGTATTGTCTTTATCTAAATCCTTTATTATTTATGAATTGCCATGTACGCATAATATGCAAAATGTCTGTTTCGTCTTTGATGTGTTGTGGGAAGGCGCCATAGGGGGCTGCAAGCTCTACAATTCTAATTGCTGCATCATCCAGGACTTTTTCACCTGAAGATCGGCGGATGGTGATTTCATTGATGGATCCATCCGGATTCAAGGCAACATCTAGCACCAGGCTACCTGACAAGCCCTGCTTACGTGCTTGTTCAGGGTAATTAATATTACCGACACGTTCTACTTTTGAGCGCCATGCTTCCATATAGGCGGCATATTTGTATTCTTTAGTTGTCGCTGAGATAAATTTGCGTCTGGGTCGTTTTGCTTTTGCCTCCATTTTTCGTCGAATCTCTGCGCTTAATGAAGCTATCTTGAAACTGTTGGTTAATAACTCTGTGGCTGAAGGTGTTCTGGGTTTTTTGATTGTCTTTTTGACGCGAGTCTTTTCTTTTTCAGGCGCACTTTGTGTTTCGGTTGTTTTTATATCCTGAGTTTCAGCGATCTGTTTCTCTTTACTTGGTGTGTCGACTTTTTCAGCTAGCGAGTCCGGACTTTTAATATCTTCAACAGTAATCTTCTCAACAACATCCTTTTTAACTGGGGCAGGATCTGGCACTTCAGCCTCAGCTGATGCAGGTTCGGGTGGTTGAGGTGGTTCTGCCTCAATTGGCGGAGGCGTTGTTATCTCGGGTTTGGGGTCTGGAAAAGGCGCTGGCATTGGTGCTGCTGGATTCATGACTTCGTCAACGTTACCACCACCCTCAAGATTGGCCTGAGCCAGCATATCCGCTTCTTTGGGTGCAATACTCTTTTGTTGGACTAGCACGATCTCCATTGAATCGAAACGCGCGCGCGACCGGTCTTCCTCAATAAAAGTAATACCAAGGATAATTAAGGCATGGATTAAAATAGCGAGACTCAAGGTCAAGCCAAATCGATCTAGCGGGGTAATTATGGGTCCAACGGATTGAGCTGCTGCCACGTCTAAAGTTGCTTACCGATAGGTGAGTGAGTTATTACAATTAACAATGTTATTGTGCCTGTTTGTGTTTTTCCAAAACGTCCATCAGCTGCCCGCTGATATCGATATTATACAGGCTATCCAATTCACGAATACAGGTTGGGCTGGTGACGTTGATCTCTGTTAAATAATCACCAATCACATCCAATCCGACGAAGAATAGCCCCATCTCACGGAGTTTTGGGCCAACCTGCTGGCAAATCCAGCGATCACGTTCTGATAGTTCAACGCCCTTGCCTGTTCCTCCGCGTGCGAGATTTCCTCTGAATTCACCCTCCGCAGGTATTCTTGCGAGGGCGTACGGGACAGGTTCACCGTTGATTAACAATATCCGTTTATCACCCGCCGCGATTTCAGGTAGGTATTTTTGCGCCATAACGTAACTCGTTTGGTTTTTGGTGATAGTTTCCAATATGACCTTGGTATTAGGATCTGATGCACTAACTCGAAAAATACCTTGTCCACCCATTCCATCTAATGGCTTAATAATCGTATTCTCATGTTGAGCGACAAAATCAAGCAAGACTGCCATATTACGACTGACCTGAGTCGGTGCGATACAGTCGGGAAAGTGTGTAATAAAAAATTTTTCATTAACATTTCTCAGTGCTGCTGGGCTATTTACGATTATGGTGCCAAGCCGTTCGGCGTGCTCCAAAATGTAGGTAGAGTAGATATACTCGAGATCAAATGGTGGATCCTTGCGCATTAATATTATGTCAAGACTAGACAGCTCCTGAGTCCTTGCGTCTGATAAGGTAAACCATTGCTTAGGATTCTCGTCTACTTTGAGTGATTGTAAGTTGGCCATTGGCACATCATTATTAATAAACAGGTCAATCTGCTCCATATAGTGAAGATCCCAACCACGTTTCTGTGCGGCTAGCAGCATGGCGAATGAGCTGTCTTTTTTTATATTGATCCCGCTAATAGGATCCATGACGATACCGAGTTTCATTGCATTCAATTTCTGTTAAATGAAGCAACTATAAATTGCTTTCTGAAAAATATCCAAAGTGTATGATAATAAAACCAATTAACACACTAATTAATATATAACGCACAGTGAAGACACTAAAAATAGCGACGCGTAACAGTCCACTTGCCCTATGGCAGGCAGAACATGTCAAACAACAGTTAATAGACCTTCATCCAGAGTTGAATGTTGAGTTGCTAAGTATGACAACAGAAGGTGATCGATTTCTTGATGCGCCACTGGTTGCTGTTGGTGGGAAAGGACTGTTTATAAAGGAACTTGAACAAGCCTTATTAAATGGGGAAGCCGATATCGCAGTGCATTCTATGAAGGATGTGACCATTGATCTGCCTGATGAGCTCGCTATGCCAGTGATTTTGAAACGCGAAGATGTGAGGGATGTGTTTATTTCTAATAGCTATAAGCAGATCGAAGATCTTCCAGATGGTGCTGTTTTAGGCACTTCAAGCCTGCGCCGTCAATCGCAAGTGAAGGCGCTACGCCCAGAGATAGAACTAAAAGACCTGCGGGGAAACGTGGGTACGCGTTTACGTAAACTGGACAATGGTGAATATGATGCAATCATGCTCGCCGCTGCCGGTATCATTAGACTTGGATTAAAAGAACGGATAACTCAGTTAATACCTGAATCAGTATTGTTGCCTGCCATTGGACAGGGTGCTATTGGAATTGAATGCCGTGCTGGGGATACTGATGTCCATGAATTAATTACACCACTGAATGACTACGAAACATCGCTCTGTGTTGAAACAGAACGTGCCTTTAGTCGACGTCTATTCGGCGGCTGTCAATTACCCATTGCGGGACAGGCTTCGATCAAGGGTAATGAGATAAATTTGGTTGGATTGGTTGCAAGAGTAGATGGTAGTGAAGTGATAAAATCTGAACTTAGCGGTGGTATAGACAAGTGTGATGAGACCGGCACGAAATTAGCAGAGAGCTTATTAGAACGCGGTGCTGATGAGATACTAAAAGAACTCATACCTTAGTCGTGAGTGTAACGTTAGACAAAAAACGAATATTAGTAACTAGGCCAAAGCATCAGGCCGACCCTTTATGTGAATTAATTAGGTCTAATAAGGGACAAGCTATTGCTTACCCAACTATTGAGATTCAGCCGGCAAACACCCATGCCAAAATACTTGTAAGGGAAAATACGTTTTCTGAATTCGACTTTATCGTTTTTGTTAGTCGTAATGCTGTAAAGATGGCTTTTGATCATTATTTAAGCCTAGTTAGTCTGCCAGCGCACATCAAGGTTTTCGGCATAGGTGCCGGGACGGCAGAAACGCTATCCAGCTTTAATATTAAGAATGTAATTCATGCTGGTGCACAGGCCGACAGTGAAGCATTATTAGGTTTGCCAGAAATGCAGGAAGAAAGGCTGACGGGCAGGAAAGTGCTGATTATTCGGGGAGTTGGTGGACGTGAATATTTAGCGGATAATCTAAAAGGCAGAGGAGCATCAGTCGAATATGCTGAGGTGTATAAACGCTGTTTACCTGAATATGATGTTAAGGATAGTCATAAAATATGGCAAGATATAAAGCCTGACGCGATTATAGTCACTAGTAATGACGGCCTTAATAACCTAGTGCATCTGACACCAGAGACTGATCAACCGCAATTATTTGCTACGCCTTTGGTTTTAATGTCGGCTCGAAGTGATAATCTGGCTAAAGAATTAGGCTTTGTCTCAGTTACGGGTATTGCCATAGATAAAAATGATCAAGGTCTCTTGTCCGCACTATTAGACCTTGTAGGAGAATAGGAATTAATGAGTGAAGATATAGAAGGCAAGGAATTGGAAAAACAAGAAGATAGTGAACCTGTAATGGCCGAAGAAGCTGAAACTAAAAAGAGTGGCAATAAGGCTTATTTAGTTTTACTGCTGCTATTTATTGTTATTTTTTCCGGCGCATTTTATTACGGTTATCAACAAATCGTAATGCTCGAAGAAAAGTTGGTGTCAACAAACTCTATTGAAGGGCGTGTGCTTGCTGATGTTGATGATCGTATTAGAGCATCTACACAGGCATCCACCTCAGCCTATGCCGAGCATAGAAAAAAGCTGGGTGAGTTAGAAGCTGCGCAGGAGATGCTAGCTAATACCGTCAACCAACCTGTAGAGCAGCAAATTCATATCAATGAAGATTATGCGCTTGCTGAGGTTGAGCATCTATTAATTATAGCCAGTTATAATCTTCAACTCGACCACGATGCGGCAACAGCGTTGGCGGCTATGGATGCGGCAGATGCAAGACTGCAAGGCCTGCGTGATCCCATGGTATTGAGTGTACGCGAACAGCTAATCGCTGACATGAATGAACTCCGTTCAATAAATCAGGCAGACCTGAGTGGCTTAGGCTTGTTTTTATCGGACCTGATAAACCGAGTTGATCAGCTTCCTCTTAAAGAAAATGTTGTCGTGGAAAAACCAGAGGTAGAGATAGTTGCTGAACAAAATGAAGAGCAATTAGCCGGAATCAAAAATTTCTTTATGCTGGTTTGGGAAGAGTTGAAAAGTCTGGTGGTAATAACGCGTGATACAGAAGTCAACAAGGCTCGTTTATTACCAGATGAAATATATTTTCTACGTGCAAACTTAAAGCTCGAGTTAGCCAATGCCCGATTTGCTGTCTTTAATCGTGACACAGGTAATTTGCAGGCCTCTATTGGTCATATAGAGACCTGGTTAAATGAGTATTTTGATTTGTCTGATGCATCCGTTCAAAATATTTATGATTCATTATTAAAGATGAAAGATCTGGAACTTGATTTTCCGCGTATGGATATTAGTTCGTCACTTGAATCGGTTCGTGCACTTATACGTTCTCAAGGCGAGACTAGTAGCGTAATTAACAATAATGAGTTAGAGCCGATACAATGAAATTATTGCTGTTAAGTTTGCTGGCTTTATTGCTTGCTATTGCGATTGGATCATTGGCCGGATCAGATACCGGATACGTCATGATGACCATTTCGGGTTGGACAATACAAACGACAGCAACCTTGTTTGTTATTGTTTTATTTCTGGTCTTTCTGGCAACCTATTTTGCTGTGCGCAGTTTAGTGCGATTTTTTGAAATACCAAAAGAAATAAAAACCTGGCGCCAGCACCGACATCAACGACGTGCTGAAAAATATCTGACTCAAGGTTTAATTAATATGACGGAAGGTCGATGGAAGCAGGCCGAACGAGATTTTTGTAAAGCAGCTCCCTACAGTCGAGCACCCTATGTTAATTATCTTTGTGCGGCACGCGCGGCACAGGAATTACATGCTGTTGATCGCCGCGATGAATATTTGCGGTTGGCCTATCACAACAATCCCGATGCGAGTCTTGCTGTAGGTATTACACAAGCAGAACTGCAACTAAGCGAACATCAAACAGAACAAGCGCTGGCAACTTTAAAGCATCTGCAAGTCAAGCAACCAAATCAAAATCAGGTGAAACAATTATTATTAGAAACCTATACGGATCTGAATGATTGGCAATCAGTATTAAATATAATTCCTTCTATTGAAAAAACCAGTCTCTATCCGCGAGAACAGATTCAGGCAAAACAACTAGATGCCTATGCGGGCTTGTTAAAGGAAGCTGGTAATAGAAATGATAAGCAAACGCTAAACACACTATGGGCTAATATCCCGCGTAAATTGAAACAACATTTTTATTTAATAGAAGTGTATGTTACTGAACGACTTAAGTTTGAGGAAACAGCAGATTGTGAATTGTTATTGAAGTCTGCATTAAAACGTCAATGGGATCATTTGTTAGTACGATTATATGGGCTCGTGGTCGCATCTGATCTGGCAAAACAACAGACTACCGCAGAATCCTGGTTGAATAATCATTCGCGTGATGCCGTCTTGTTGTTAACACTTGGTCGCATTTGTATGCGTAATCAATTATGGGGCAAGGCAAGGGATTATTTGCGAGAAAGCATTGATGTTCAGGCTAACCCGGAAGCCTATTATGAATTTGCCCGATTGCATGAACAAGAGGGAGACCGTGAAGCAGCGGCTGAATGTTATGAAAAAGGCCTTACATTAGCGACAGGAATGTCGGGAGTAAATTAGTTAGCAGCGAATTCAAATGAGTCTGAAAATAATCGGTCTTTATTTAAACCATTCGCAGGGAATGATTCTACAATTGCATTGATCATCGGTGGTGGTCCGCAGGCGTAGATATCGTAAGCTGACAAGTCAGCATGATCTTTCAATACAGCGTCATGTACATAACCTGTTTTACCCGTCCAGCCATTTAATTTATCGATCTCAGATAATACGGGATGATATTGAACATGTGCATGATTGTCTGACCATGTTTCAGCCATATCGTTGAGGTATAGATCGTCAACTGTGCGCGCACCCCAATAAAACTGAATAGGTCGTTTGTGATTATTATTAAGCGAGTACTCAATCAGACTTTTAACGGGGGCAAAGCCTGTACCACCAGCAATCATTATAATAGGTCTGTCCGACTCATGCAGAGTAAATTGACCTAATGGACCCTCGATACGTAGTAATGATTTTTCAGTCAAATCTTTAAAGGCGTATTCAGAAAATAAACCGCCCTCATAATGCCGAATATGCAGTTCCAGTTTTTGATCTTGATCTGGTGCATTGGCCAAAGAGAATGAACGTCGTTTGCCATCTTGCATAAGAATATCGATATACTGCCCCGCGAGAAATTGTAGGCGTTCTGTTTTTGGCAGTTCGAGTATTAAACGCATAACATCATCATTGAGTTTTTCACATTTAGTGACTCGACAGGGAAATTGACGAGTTTTTATATCAGCAGGAGTTTCAACTGTACGGGCCTTGATAGTCAGAGCACCATTTGCCTTAGCCTGACACAGGTAGGCGTAACCTTGCTTGATGTCCTTTTCTGTTAGTCCTTCAGGTGTGCCCTCAGGATAAGAAATATCACCCGAAACTATTGTTGCTTTGCATGAGCCACAAACACCATTACGGCATCCATAGGGTAATCCATGTCCCTGTCGCAAGGCTGCTTCAAGAATAGTTTCATGTTCTTCAACATCGAAAACAATGTCTTGATCTGAAAGTTGGGCTTTATATGACATAACAAACTTTATGATAACAGCAGCTAATGCTGTAACGCGGTGAGATTAATTATTAGGCTGACTTTTACTGCTGTTTAACCAACGAAGCAAAGGTTCCCATTGTTCGCGGTCATAATATGTTTTTGAAGGTGGTAATTCAAATATACTTAAACCTCGTTCCGCAGCATGAATATAATTCTGACTTTGTCTCAGCATAGTCATAAAGGGTAAACGTTTGCCATCAGGCAATTTTAGCTTATCCAGATAATATTCAAGTTTTGCGGCTATTAAGGTGTCTTCTCTTACACGATTCGCAACCGTTGCAATCTTGATTTTGTTATTAACAGATCCTTTTAGTGAAAACAGCTCATCAAGAAATCGTTCAGCTGCACGAATGTCTATGGGCGAGGCAATGACAGGCATTATCATAGTCTGCGCCTGACTAAGAAATTTCTTGAGTCTTTTGTCGGTGACGCCAGCAGGCGTATCCATGATTAGGATGTCGGTATCCTGTGGGACCTGCAAACTACCTTTTGCTAATACGGCATTGTTAATAGGACTTTGCTTATCTGATCGAACGTTTAGCCAATCTTGGCTAGAGCCTTGAGGGTCACAATCTGCGAGCGTTACATTTTTGCCACTAATAGAAAAATAGCTGGCAATGTTGGTTGCGAGTGTACTTTTACCACTCCCGCCTTTTGGATTTAGAACCAGTATGGTGCGCATGAGCCTATTAAAACATTGTTATCAAATGATTGTAAATGAACATTTATGTTCATATGAAAGTACCCTTTTGGGTAAATAACTTGATTATCAAGGGTGTCAGGATCAATTGCATGGCGAATACCATTTTCCCAGCAGGCACAACGATTGTCTCTGGACTGGACATCATTGAGCCTTCAAGCATCTCTAGCAAGTAACGGAAATCAACCTCGATTTTTTCCTGATTTCGAATATGAATTACACTGAAGCTCTCATCATTACTGGGTATATAGTCTGCTGCGAATGGATTAGACGTATCTATCGTGGGCACGCGTTGGAAATTAATATCTGTACGAGAGAACTGAGGGGTAATGTAATGCATATAGTCGTGCATACGATCCAGGATAAGCTTGGTCGCGTCTTCCGTTGAATAGCCCCTGAGTGCGCGATCTCTATGGATCTTTTGCATCCATTCCAGGTTGATAATCGGGGTAAACCCTATTAATAGGTCAACGTGTTGGCACACATCGGCGGCATCAGTTACTAGGCCACCATGTAATCCCTCGTAAAAAAGTAAATCAGAATTCTCTTCAATAGACTCCCAAGGGGTTATAGAACCAGGCGGTAAGCCGTGCTGAGACGCTTCTTTCACGTCATGAATATAAAAACGACGTTTTCCGGTGCCACTTTCACCATATTCTTCGAATAGAGCTTCCAGTTCTCTGAATAGGTTTCCTTCCGGGCCAAAGTGAGTCAGGTTTTCTCCTTTGGCTTCTGCTTCTGCGCTCAGTTTTTCCATTTCAGCGCGGTCATATCGATGAAAACAATCTCCCTCGATATAAGCGGGATTAATGCCGATCTTGCGAAACATCGTTTCAAATGCGTCTCTGGCTATACTAGTGCCGGCCCCGGAGGAACCTGTTACGGCAATTATTGGATGTTTGTGTGACATGGTGTTTAGATTATCCTCAGAAGAACGCATCTTCTATGCTTAATTCGTATTTTATTTAACCGGCTAGTCTCAACGTTGTGGCGAGTTTGCTATTGTAATGCATTGCACAATTCCACACTCACGGGCATTATAAGCCATATAACACGCTGATTTACAAGGGGAATAGTTTGGGCTCGTCAATGAATACAGATATTATCTTATATCGCAGGCTGTTAAGCCATGTTGTTCCCTATTGGCGCGTATTTTTATTATCTATCATCAGCATGATCGTGCTCGCGGGGACTGATCCCCTGATACCGGCATTGATGCAACCTCTATTAAACGGTGCATTTATCGATAAGGATCCTCATACAATCGCGACTATGCCCTTTTTGTTTGTTGGTTTATTTTTTATTCGTGGTTTGGCTGCCTATGTTAGTGGCATGTCCTTAAACTGGGTTGCTAATAAAGTAATCATGGATCTTCGCCAATTGATGTTTGATAGATTGGTTGATTACCCCACACATTTTTTTGATGCCAATCGTTCCGGTAGTTTAATGTCACGGTTTACCTATGATGTGACCCAGATAAAAGACGCATCGGCCAATGCTATTTCAACCCTCGTTCGAGACACTATATCAGTGTTAGGTCTATTGGCCTGGATGTTTTATATCGACTGGAAACTGGCCTTGATCTGCATGATTGGGGCTCCGGTTATTGCCATTATTATCTCAATTATCAGGCGTCGTTTGCGTAAGATGAGTCGCAAAGTACAAGACACGATGGGTGATATCCACCACGTTCTTGCCGAATGTTTCGATGCGCAAAAGGTGATTAAACTTTACGGTGGACAGGACGTTGAGAAAAAACGTTTCTTTAACACCATTAATGCACATCGCCGTTTTTCCATGAAGTTTTTAAGCGCGTCAGTCGCAACCGGTCCGGCAATACAAATATTCACCGCCTTTCTTCTTGCCATTATTATTTATGTTGCCACTCAGCAGGCAAGTTCAGATACTTTGCTTGTTGGTGATTTTGTTTCTTTCTTTGCCGCAATAGCGATGATATTAGGTCCGCTGAAACGCTTGGCTGGTGTTAATGAACATATCCAAAAAGGATTGGCCGCAAGTGAGAGTGTATTCAATATACTTGATACAGATATTGAGCCTCAATCTGGTGATAAGACGTTATCGGATGTAAGAGGCAAACTAGAATTTAAAAATGCTTCATACCGCTATGCCGAAGCAGAAACTGATGCACTAGATTCAATAAGTCTGATAATTCAACCGGGTGAAACGGTTGCACTTGTTGGTGAATCAGGCAGTGGCAAGACGACATTGGCTAATCTAATTCCAAGATTTTATGAGTTAAGGGCGGGCGCAATACTCTATGATGATGTTGATATAAGCGAATTGTCATTATTATCTCTGCGGAAGAACATCGCCTACGTTAGTCAGGATGTTGTGCTGTTCAATGACAGTGTTAGAAATAATATCGCTTATGGTGATCTTAATGATGCA
>Ga0316202_10001404_pt1 | contig 18861 bp, 37 predicted proteins | sample 3monrhotite_MG_FD_204934 | JGI IMG/M metagenome (GOLD analysis project Ga0316202, IMG submission 204934) | Microbial mat bacterial communities from mineral coupon in-situ incubated in ocean water Damariscotta River, Maine, United States -... | ecosystem: Environmental > Aquatic > Marine >... | reverse complement strand
TTTCACTAGGCAGGTTTTGCCTCCGTTGCACTCTTTCATTGCCAATGGCTCGCCAAGTTTAGTCATCGGAAAGTCCTTTATAGACGCGCGGGCAATTTGAAATATCGCCCCCACTCGTTAATCGTTTTCCACGCCACGCCATAGCAGCGGGCAAGGTCGGCCTTTGTTAATTCGGTATTGCGCCAATCCCGCTTGAATTGGTCCGGGTCTTTTAGTTTTCGCGGACCTTGCGGTGGCTTGGGGCGCTTGGCCCTCGCGGCAGCGGTTTGATCCCGGCGCTTTTCCTTGGCCCAGTCAGTGATTAGGTCGGCCATGCTATTCGGGCCGTCATACTTCGCGCCAGTGCTGACAACCTTTAGTGTGGCCTTCGCCTGCCATATTTGCTCATAGAACATCGCTAATTCTTCGGGCCTATCCGCAAAGGGTAATAGGTCAACAATCACCAGCGCGTCATTCTTGCGTAGGAAATCAGGCGTGAAGCCTTCGTGGTCAATTATCCGCTCCGCCATAGAGCATTTCAAAGCCTCAATTTGCAGGGCTTTTGAACATCGACCGGCGAACGGCGGTAATGGTAATCCAAAAATCATAAAACAAATATAGCACAGGGCTAGACATATGCAACATGGTTTGTTATATTTCTTTTCAAGATGCGCGGCGTTTGGATTTGCCGCTTAATACCAACAATAGAGGCCTCTCATGCAAAATCCGATACAGCTTGAAGACATGCAGGGAAACCAAGTTTTTGTTGTCCGCGCTTGGGTTGGATCGATCTCTGATGGTTCGCACGCGGGTCTCGGTCCTGGCGATTGTTCGATGATCGTGGCTGCTGGTTACTGTGTTTATGTGAAGGGCGACGCGGAGACCGTCACCAAAGCGATTTTTGAAACTTAAATGGAGCCCCATTCATGGAAACAATGAACAAGTACGTCGTAATTAGCGGTCCAGATGGTGGAGCGTGTCAGCTTGTGAGTGGTGACGCGGCGCTGGCAAAAACAGTTCTCGCCTGTCTCGAATGTGTCGATACGCTGGATGAGGCACAGCCGGAAACCCAAGAGATTGTCCGTGAAGTAATCGACCCAACATCTGATTGGCGGGGTGAGACGCCACCTAGCTATAACGTCAGTTTTGAGGACGGCTTTTTGGGCGTCTACATCATCACCGATGAAATCGAGAATTGAGCCCCGCACGATGACATTTCCAAACAGCACAGAAACGCGCCCAAACGACCTGCTCAAGACCGAACCGCTACAGCGGCCTTTAATGGCCCGACTAGGTAAGGATGATCCGTTGTATGATGTGATCTTTATTGACGTTGAAACTGGCGCGTCACGTATCGATGTTTGTGGAAAATCCCAAAATGTCCACTTCGGAGACTTCTGGGTTTTGGAGGATTGGGACGGCAACAAATTCGACCCTGACGACTTCTATAACGAAATCAACATTTGAGGCCCGCACGATGAGCGCCACTGAAAGCCCTTGCACCAATCATGAGCGTCGCATCACGGCGCTGGAGAATATTTTGCCCCAAGCTGTCAATGATTTGCTTTATCGCGATCCACATTCATGGAGTACGCGCGGTTGCCCGACATGCCGACCGATAACTGAAATGATTGGGCAAGATTTTGGCTGCGTTCGATACGCCAAAGAACGCGCTTCTGAGAAAAAGAAATAGAGCCCCCATGACTGAGCTTGAAACAAATCACGGAATGAAGGCGGCGGTGGCCCTAAATAATATCGCTAGCGCTATTCAAAAAATTCCTGTCACCCATAAAACGACAAATCACCGAGCGGTTTTGCGTGATTGTAATTGGCTCCATTCTTTACTGATTGCCGCCGAGCAATGCCGCCAAATTCTACATGCCGAGGCGTCTTATTATCAGGCTGTGGAAGCCAGAGAAAAGATGCTGAACGACGATCAACCATAGAGGCCGCTGTGAAATTCGTTGTTGAGATGAAAAGATTTGCCCACGTCGAGCCGCAAGAGGGCGTTTTTTATCTTGGCACTAATGGTGACGGTGACGACGGTTTTATTGTTCTTGCCTATAATAGCGTCTTTGGGTGGATGACTAGCGGTGGGGAGCCTGGCGTCACTGATTTTGTGGGCGTGATTTTACCAACCGAGAAACACTAAATGGAGCCCCGTTAATCCTTCCTCACTATTTCCCCATTAAACTTGCGGTGGGCTTGGAATCCGCGTGATTTGACCAGGGAATGACCCCGCCTCTTTAACCTTGCTTGCTGGCCTGTCTCGCCTGCCTGGCGTTTGGTTTTGGCTATGGTTTTCCGGTCGGCTTTTGTTTTGTCAGCGTGGCAAGCCTTACAAAGCGGGACCAGGGTAGTTTCGTCGTGGTCCTTGCCACCAACCGCCAGGGGTATGTCATGGTCAAAATCAACCTGGCCCCTGTAGGGTTTGAAGCATTTAGGGCATAGGGCGTAGGCTTTGAAAGCCTCCACCATAGCCCGTAATGTGAGGGATTTGCGGCCCATTAGTGCGGTTTTTTCTTTTGCTTTGCTTCCTTAACTTGTTGCTCAAAGGCGCTATGCAGAGCTTTCAATGATTCCTCGTATAGATCGTTTAACTGCCCCATAATATCGGCAAGCATATCCGCCGCTGCTAGCGGGTCGTCCCCAATCAAGTATTCGATATGCTTTTTGCATTTGTGGCTTAACCTTCCCTCAACCAAGTCCATATCAAAAACAATGTTATGTCTAGCCTCTTGTCCGTCCTCTTTTTCACTCATTTTTTTCTCCTATTTTTGCCGTTGTATTTACGCATTCAACGATAGTGCGGGCGCGGATAATTCCCGCCGATTCGGTAGAGTTATAACAAACCCCTTTTCTGGCTGCTTGGCGGCTAAGGATGTGTAGTAGAGAGCGTGGGCTATCGGTATCCCCTCACAATCTAAGATGGTTGCTGTGTCTTTTCCGTTCACCTGTTTGATTGACCAAGGGAGGTTTAGTTTATGGTTACTCATTTTTATCTCCTATCCTACGCGGGCAGCGCCGCGCTCATTTGCTGATACCGTTCTCCACGCATCAATACGTGCAATGGCCGCCTCACGTTGGGCATGTAACAAACTAAACGCCCCCGCCGCCGTGGCCATTATTTCAATGTGTGATCGGTAATCGGGATGGGCGTAGGCATAGGCGTCACGCTCTGCCTGTGGGCCTGTCTCTAGCCCTTGGCGAATCTCGGACCAAATCACTTTGCGTAATTCCTCGGTCCTAACCTTCTCATAGCGGGCATTGGCTATCTTGGGGGCGCTATCGCGTAGGAAGTCAAAAGCCCGCTGAATGTCATCGTCGGTAATCATTTGCTTTCGTCCTGTTGTGTGCGTAAAGCCTCTGCGGTTTCCTTGGCCAACAAAAGAAGTCCTGCACATGTTCCGGCTACCATTAAGACCATCAAACAAACACCAAGGGTCATCCATACGGTATCCCAAACAACGGCCCCAATATCGCAGGTCCAAGCAGACGTGGAGTCACAGTAAATAAACATTATTAGCCCCCATCCTTACGGTAGGAGGTGAGGGCGCGCGTGATTATCTTTTCGCAATCTTCGCTCCACGGCTCCCCTGACTTGATGGCGCACGACGCAAAGGCCAAAGCCTCCATTACTCCCCTATGCGCTGCAATAAGACGGGTGAGGTCGGTTGCGTTTACTTCCACCCAAAAAACATCACCATATATTTTGGCAGGTATGCTTTCCAACCGCTCAATGACTGTTTCTATTGGTTCGGTCATGCTACCCTCTTTTCCGTGATAATCTCTACGCCTGGAATCTCAACAGCGCCTTGAGTGGATCTGATTTTGGCGTTTGCCAGCTTTTCCAAAAGGTTGAGCATAGCGGGGTCATTGCGGAAATGGGCCATTGCCTCATCCTGATTGATAATCTTAGCCCGCCGGTAGGTGCGCTGGCCTAGTGCGTGATGGTGGGCATTACCCTTGATTTGCGGGGTTTTGGCTTCCTTTGCGGCTTGCTTTGCAGCCTCTTGTTTTTCGGCGGCAATGGTGGTGGCCTCGCCCGCCCCAAATTCGTCCACCTCCATAGCGACCATGGCTTCCACAGCGGCGGCGGCTTCCTCGACGGCCCGTTCTGCGGCCTCTTTCCTTTGGAGCTCTAAAAGGGCCAGATATTCCTCGATCGGCCCACGCAAGGTATTGAGGAGTGCATCGGCACTGGTTGATACGGGCTTGAATTGGGAGTCGATCTTTCGCCCCTCGGTTAGATAGGGCTCTTTGATTAGCTTGCGGTCAAAATCCGCCGCCTGTTTGATTTTTTTAATATCCTTGTAGATGTCGAGAAGGGCGTCAATCGTGGTTTCATCATCGCCCATCACCTCCACAACCTGACATTGTAGGCTGTTCAGTAGGTCTAAGTATTCGGCGGCGGTTTTCGGGGGGTTGTTTGTCTGTTCCATTACTTTGCCTCTTTTGCTTGTTTGATGAGTAGAGCTTTCTTTTCGGAATACGCAACACGCAGGCTATAGGCCAAATCATCGGGCAGGGCGTTCATATTGTCGGCATTCTCCTCCCCATATATTTTGAGGGCGTCTAGTGAATCCGATGACATAATATTGGCGTGGTGTTCATCATGGGCCTTGGCGTTTTGAGGTGATGGTGGTTTGGGGTCAATCGGCCCCTCCGCATCATCGATGCCTACACCCCGCTTTTGTTTGTCATAGAGGGCCAGGCCAAACTGATTGCCAAAGGTCATAAGGGCGCGTTTAGTGGCGTCGGTTTCGGCTTCCTTTATGGCTGATTCCATCGCCTCGCCCATGCGGGCCGCATACCCATCACCATAGCCAACGCCCTGACGGACTACACCCTCAACCGTGATAGTGACGGTGGCGGTGAATGCGGCATTCCATTGGGTTTTATCGTTTTTAACCCCTTCGATTGGGTCATGCAGTTTGGTCAGGACGGTTTCACGGCTCCAGCCATCAAACCCAAATATCTCATTGGCCCGCTTGATGGCGTACCAACCTTCGATATAGTCAGTATTGCGGCCCGCGATTTGGCGGTTTGCAACCACAGCGGGGTCTAGTTTCTTTTCTAGTTCGCTAATCTGTTTGTCTGTTAAACTCATTTTCTAAATCCCGCTATTTGTGCCGTAGTCACGGCGCTATTGGCACCCGAAAGGGCGTGTAATGTGGCGGATCGGGTTGGATTACCCACAGCCTCTACCTCTTGCAACAGCTTAAAAGCTGTCTCTAGGCTATCGGCGGCGCTTTCTAACGCCGCCATGATTTGTGCTTTTTGGTCGTTTGCCATTAGTAGCCACCGTGGTCAGCATCGTCTGCCGCACCTAAGCCGCGGGCCTCAGGGTCGGGTAGGTCAACCGCGTCCTCAAAGGTTGCCACCATATCAACCACCAATTCGCTATGGTTTGAATTTTCACGACGTTTGGCAGAATTGCGGTGAAAATCGCTATGCTCTAAATCTAGCTCTTTCATGGCGTTGCGTAACTCTGTGGCGGCCTTTTCAGCGATGGCCTTGGCTACCTTGTTAAAAGCCTCAACCTTGGCCTCCGCCTCATCATGGGCCTTTTGGTAGGCTCTATCCGTTGGGCTCAATTCGTTCATTTTGGCTAGCATTTTCAAAGTCTCCCGCGTTTCTAATGTTCTTAATATAGGGGTGGGGTAAATGTTTGTCAACACAAAATGTTACACGAGTTGCAATATAATTAGATTGACAATGTAACAAACCTTGTTACTATACCCCTATGACATTAGAAGAATGGCGAAAACAACAGGGATTAACGCAGGCAGAATTAGCTGATCGGCTAGGGCTGGAATCGCGGCAATCCGTCTATCGGTATGAAAAAGGCCAATTACCCCGGCGCACAATGCTCAACAAAATTAAAGAGCTGACGGATGGCAAGGTAACGGCTAACGACTTTTTTTAAACAAGCGGAGGTAATCAAATGACGTGCATCATTTATGATAATAATTTACTTGGCGTGAGGCCACAACGCGGGCTAGAACAATTGGACCCCGCAAGCCTGGTGTGTATCGCCAGGGTTTCAGATGAGGGGCGGTCGTCTCCCGCACGTCATGGCCGCCCCTCGCTCTTTCCCCCCAATGCAATAGATATGACCCGCCCATGGCAAGAGCCTGTGGCTTTGGGTGCTGCCGTGGCAGCTTGGTTTATTGTTTTGTGGGGGATTTTGGGATGATTGTATCATTAGAGGTTTGCGACGTTAAATATGTTTATGGGGTGAAGGTATTGACGGCCCCCAATGAGACATATTGCAGGGCGGTAGAGCAATTAGTTATTGATGCCATTAACGAGAATATGGAAAGTTGGGGCTTGACCCGTCCTATTACGTTTGAGGATTTAAAGGGTAAAAGTCATCGGCGCGTCTTTGTTAATGCGCGGCATATGATCGTTCTTTTTTGGCGTGATTGGGCCAAGCTATCTTTTCCAATAATAGGTGAAAAGTTAAACCGTGACCATACAACGGCGATGGCCAGTTATAAGCGGGGGCATGATTTGGCCCGCTACCCGTCACCTTTCAAAGGTGTTTATAATAGCGTTTACAGCGCATTAGCCAATATGGTGGCCCCATGAGTGAAACATGGACCGAGGAACGCACCGCAGAACTAACCAATCGGCTCAAGGCAGGGGAAAGGCTGGCGAATATAGCAAGGGCCATGAAATTGACCCCCGCCCAAATCAAGTCAAAATCTATGCGAATTGGCGGCGGTCGGTGGGCCAAAAAATCTACCGCCAAATATTCAGCAACCGGCAAGGAATGTGAGGCCACATTGTACACCGAGGAGCAGCTTTTTGACCTGCTGCATTGGCACGAGAACGAGGGCCGATCTTTTGCCTGGATAGCCATACACATGGTTAGGCCCACATGGGAGGTTGAGGCCCAATATAATCAAGTAATTGAGGAGTTGGAATTTAGCGAAAAGGGGTATTTTCAATGAGTCCATCTAGCCAAAACAGCAAAATCCTAACCCGCATTAAAACAGGGAAAACCATTACCCCGATTGACGCCTTGCGGTGGTATGGTTGTTTCCGATTAGCCGCCCGCATCTTTGAATTACGCCAGATGGGCCATGATATTGAGAAGGAAATAGAGGACGGCCATGCGGTTTATTGGCTGCCGCGAAAGGCGCGAAAATGAGCATATCAGCAATCAACTGGGCATTTAAGCAAGCCGGCATAAAATCGGCTGACAAGTTTTTGTTGGTTTGTTTAGCCAATTTTGCCAATGAGGACGGCGAGGCATATCCCAGTATCGCCCGTATATCAGAATATACCTGCCAGAATCGCAAAACTATCATAGCCGCATCCAAGCGATTGGTTCAGGCAAACCTGATGTGTGACACAGGGCGAAGGGTGGGGAAAACAGGTCAAATCATAGTCTATCGGTTGTGGCTGGATGAGCTAGTAGAACGGTCCCAAATTAGGAACAGTCCCAAAAACGGAACAGTTCCGTTTTTACCAGCAAAGAGTCCCGTTTTTACCTCTAAAGAGTCCCAAAAACGGGACACGGAACCATTAGAGGAACCATCAAGGAACCATTTAAGTGAATTGATCGGAAATGATTTAGCCGATGAGATTATAGCTCATAGAAAAAAAATGAAGTTTCCGATCACAAAACGGGCTATTGAAGGATTATGCAAAAGGCTCGTAGAATGTAGTGACGGACCGGCAGCGGGTGCCGAGATGATCCTAGTGAATGGCTGGCGAGGATTTAATGCGGGATGGTATGAAAATGCGAAAAACAACGGAAATAGCAAGAACGGCGGAAACTCCGCCGGAATCATGGACGGATTACGCGAGTTGCAAAATCAGGCGGAAAAGCATGACGCTAGCGGGGGAAATGGGGCTAGAGATAGTCGCTACCTGCCCAGATGATTTGTTAAAGGCGCGAAGTGATGTAGGGTGGTGGCTACAGGGTGCCTCATTGGCTGAATTAACCGATGCGCTAGGCAAGCGGTATTTGGTAAGCACCACGAGAAAACAGGGCGTTAAGGATATGCAGGCCCAAATTGCAATCACGGCCTCCAGGCTCACAAGGCTACCCGGCGACGTGGCTTTAGACCTGATTGCCAAGTGGCGGGGCAAGTATTTCCCGACAGAGGCGGAGTTGGTGGAAGCGATCGAGGGCGACACTCGAACAATCAAGCGCCGGATGCTATTTAAAATCATCACAGAGGCGATTGAGAACGGCACGATAAAGCCAATCAAGCGCATCACCCCACAACAGGCCGAAAAGATAGCCCAATCACATGGGGTGGCATTTTGAAATATTAACCAGTTTCCCCGCCCTGGTACGTTCTTACGTTTCATTAACCACGTTCTTAGATGATAAAGAAACATTCCCAAGGGTGGGGAAAACCTAACAGAAAGAGGCGGGTATGACCAATGAGGAGTTACGAAAGGCATTAGTTGAGGTGCTAAGGTTGATGGGCGAGATTGACACCAATGGATGCTCTGGCGAGTGGTCAGGGATTGACAGCCGTTGGAAAAAAGAGGTGGCAGAGTTTCGCAGCACCCTAATGCCCATGGGACCACCGCTCCCCCCTCCTACGGAGGCCGAGGTAATAAAAATGCAAGAGGATTGGAAGGATGCGATTAACGAGTTTTTAATGGATAATATGGCTCGTAGTTTTAACAAGGCTATGTTCAACAGCTTGAAAGAGGCAAAACATGGATAACAGATACCAGTCGCACAATGTACTAGCCCACATGGGCCAAGATATAGCGCAGGCCATTAGGGACCAAGTACCCCTTAAAACCGTTGATATTGGCCTACAGCAAGCAAAACAGGCTATGGCTGATGGCCAAGAGGCAATTCTAAGGATGCCAGCCCTAAGGACCCGCATAGAGGAATTAAAGACAGCCTGCCAGAATTGCATCGATGGCGAGTTTTCGGTTGCTGATGTTGAGGCGGTGCTTGAGAATGAGTTGGAGGATTAGGCCATGACCATCTTATTAAAAACATTCATCCTAGTGCTATTACTTGGCGGCCATAGCCTCGGCATGTGGGCATTTATGACACCAGGGGACCAGTCTATGGCGGCGTGCATCGGCGGGGCTACTTTAGGGTCCGGCATTATGTTATTCCATATCAACACGGTGGCTACTATTGTTGAGGAGGTTGGGCGGTAAATGGCAGCAAGAAAACCGGGATTTAGGCACAACGAAGACACTCGCGCAAAGATAAAAGCGCAAGCAATTATCAACAGATTGCATAGTCATGTCATTGCAAAGAAGCCCATAATGGACAGCTCACAGGTTAGCGCGGCAAAAGCCTTATTAAACAAGGTGTTACCAGACCTGAAAGCACACGAGATAGAAGGCACCTTAGAGGGCCAGTTAACCATTAACATAGTGAAATATGCCGGAAGTAACGATTCCAAATAATTGGGCACCAAGAGGCTACCAGTGCAACGTATGGGATTACCTCGAGAATGGTGGAAAAAGAGCTGTCGCCGCATGGCACCGAAGGGCGGGCAAGGATGATGTGGCGCTCCATTGGGCGGCTGTTTCAGCCTTTGAGAAGGTGGGTACATATTGGCATATGCTCCCTGAAGCCAGCCAAGCCCGTAAAGCTATTTGGAATGCGGTCAATCCGCATACGGGTATTAGGCGCATTGATGAGGCGTTCCCCCTAGCCATTAGGGACACAACCCTAAACAATGAGATGTTCATTCGGTTCAAGAACGGGTCAACGTGGCAGGTTGTGGGGTCTGATAACTTCCACAGCCTGGTTGGCGCCCCGCCTGTAGGGATTGTATTCTCAGAATGGGCAAGGGCTAACCCAAGCGCATGGGCCTACCTTCGCCCAATCCTTGCGGAGAATGGGGGGTGGGCGTTTTTCATCTCTACCTTCTACGGGCGCAATCACCATTACGATATGCAGGTGAATGCCGAGGCGTGGGATGATTGGTTTGGGGAAAGGCTATCCGCTGAGAATACCGAAGTATTCAGCAAGGAACAGCTTGAGCAAGAACGCCGCGAATTGATAGCGGAACACGGTGAGCATGATGGGGATATGCTCTACCGGCAAGAGTACCTATCTGACCCAATGGCCTCAATAAAAGGCTCTTATTTTGGGGCAGAGCTAAACGCGGCGGAGGAGGACAACCGTATAACCACGGTGCCCTATGAGCGGGAGTCATTGGTGTGGACCGCGTGGGATTTGGGCCTTGATGATGAAACGGCTATCTGGTTTGCCCAAGTGGTTGGCAGGGAATACCGCATCATAGACTATGTGGTAGGCCGTAACGAGGATTTAACCCATTACGCCGCAGAGCTGGTAGGCAAGCCCTATGCCTATGGCGGGGTTATTTTACCTCATGATGGGGCAGCCTCTACCATATTGAGCAAGGACAACGCCAAGACACAGCTTGAAAAGGCGGGCTTGAAGAACATTCACATAGCGGCGAGGCCACAAAACGCACAGGCCAAGATGATCCAGATCAACGAGGCGCGCAAACTCATCACCAAGGCGGCGTTTGATAAGGAACGCTGCAAATACGGCATTGATGCGCTGCGGAATTACAAGCGGGATTGGGATGATAAGAAGAAAACCTATAAGGACCGGCCAGAGCATGATTGGGCTAGCCACGGGGCTGATGCCTTTAGGGTGCTAGCTTGTAATCTGAACAAACTTGCCCCAATATCTAAACCACAACCGAAAAAGCGGAGGCGATCGGCATGGGGCGCATAAAAATGGCTATTGTTGATGGTAAGGTGGTTATTAAGCGGAGCTTATGGCAACGCCTTGAGGTGTGGTGGTCAGAGCGGAAACTGGATAAGGACACAAAAAAGGCGATTGAGATGTGGGATAGAGAGCTTGCAAAGCAAATCATGAAGCAAAGCATGAAGCAAAGCTATATAGGCAAATTTACGGGGGAGAATTAAGCCATGGGGCGCATAATGGCGGAGGCTATCACAGGCGGACTAACGATTGGTTTTATGATTGCGGCGGCGGGTCTGGCAATATATAAGGGGTTAAATGATATGTTAACGATTTTTCTAGCGCCGTTGGCGTTAATGGCGGCAGAGCCACAAGTTGACCAAAACGCTCAAATCATGGAATTAAGGGCGCAATTGGTGGAAATTCAAAAAGAGGCAGATGAGCGGGCACAATGGCGCTATAGGTTTGGCGTTGATGTGATTGCTCCTAGTGACAGGTTTAAACTTGCCAATGGCCTATGATGATGCGGAAAACACCGTTGATGATGAGCAATATGATTCGGACGCCGATCTAAAAAGGTTTGGCGAGTGGGACAAGGCAATCCGCGAGACTTGGGGGCCATGGCGCATAGAAGCTAAAATGGCCTATGGCATGGTAGCGGGCGACCAATGGGATGATGATTCCAAGGCCGACCTAGAAGAACAGCTAATCGCCCCTGTAAGCTGGAATCGCATACAACCCCTAGTGGATGCCGTATCGGGCGCACAAATCCAAAACCGCCATGAGTTAAAGTTTTTCCCCCGCGAGATGGGGGATATTGGCGTGAATGAGCTGCTAACCAGCGCCGCACAATGGGCCGCTGATGAGAGTGATTTTGAGGATGAGGAAACAGACGCGTTTTTTGATGTGCTGGTCTGCGGCCTTGGCTGGACTGAAATGCGGATGGACTATGAGGAAAACCCTGATGGTGAAATCCGCAAGGACCGCATTGACCCGCTAGAGCTGGCGGTTGATCCATCGGCTAAGAAGCGCAACCTCGCTGACATGCAATATTTACGGCGTGAGCGGGCTTACACCAAAGAGCAGTTTAAAGAGCGGTTTCCTGACTGGAAAGAGTACGCCAGCGGCACCAACACTATGGATGAGCCTGGGCGTGGTCATTCTCACTCCGGCGATGATTACGATATTGAGGACGAGGACGCCGAGGAACGGCGTCGCGGTGACATATTCGTTAAAGAATATCAGTGGTATGATCTAGAATATTTTTGGCGTTTGATTGATCCAACAACACAGCAAGAAACCCAACTTAGTGACGATGACTACGCGCGTTTTGATGAGCGCATGAAAGCCATGGGCAGCGTCGGGCTTAATGGCGTGAGGGTTAAACGCCGCGTTTACCAGCGGGCATTCTGTGTAGAGGGCCGCGTTCTGGAAAAAGAGATTTTACCGGATGAGGGCTTCACCTACCATTGCATCACAGGCAAACGTGATCGAAATAACGGGACATGGTATGGCCTGGTTAGAGCCATGGTTGATCCACAGAGATGGGCTAACAAGTGGCTCACTCAAATCCTGGTTATTGTAAACAAGAACGCCAAGGGCGGCGTGTTGGTGGAATCGGACGCCGTAGAGGATATGCGGCAATTCGAGGAGGATTACGCCTTACCGGATGCGGTAACGCAGGTTAATCCCGGCGCGCTAGCTCAAGGTAAGGTTCAAGAAAAGCCACAGGTGCAATACCCGCAAGGGTTGGATCGTTTGGTCAATATGGCCGTTACGTCAATTCGAGATGTAACGGGTATTAACCAGGAGATGCTAGGCCAGGCCGATCGGACGCAACCCGGCATTGTGGAAACGCAGCGCCGCGAGGCTGGTTATGCCATGTTAGCCATGTTCTTTGATTCCCTTCGCAGATACCGCAAGATTAGTGGCCGAATGCTCCTACGCTACATTCAGAATTATATCTCTGATGGCCGCCTGATTAGGGTGGTTGGCAATGAGGGTGGCCAAAAATATGTTCCATTGATGCGCGATGAATCCATGAAGGATTATGACGTTATCGTGGATGAAAGCCCGACAGGACCAAACCAGAAGGAAAAGGTTTGGGGTATGTTGGTGCAAATGTTGCCAATCCTACGCGGTGCAGGGCTACCTCCAACGGTATGGGCGGAGCTTATTCGATACTCGCCAATGCCTGAGGCGCTATCTGAGAAAATCACTAAGGCCATATCGGCCCCACCATCTCCGCAACAACAGCAGGCCCAGGCTATGCAGCAGCAGCTAATGATGGCCAACGCACAAGCTGAGATTGCCAAGACGCATAGCGAAACAGCTGAGAATCAGGCTGACGCTCAGGAAACCATTGCGCGTATGCACAAGCTGATGGCTGAGAAGAGGCACCAGGAAGTAGAAACCATGCTAACCCAAATGCTCGGAGGCTTTAAAGATTCGAGCATTCAAATCCACACCTAACCAAGAGGCGACTATGACGACCAAAGATATGAAGGCTATTATTAATGGGGCTAAGGCCAACCTTGGCGGCGCTGAGATAGTCGGTGATTATTTCGACAGCACTGGCAAGTTAAAGGGCCATTGTGACGGGGAGCCTTTCGAGGTGATTGTCCCAACCAAGCTGCATGAGGTTATTCCGGACCCCAAGAACAACCCGGGAAAGGTTGAGAAAGTCTTGGTGTTTAATGTGGCGTCAGGAATTGAAATACTGACCAAAGAGCTAAGGGCGGCTCCGCCCATCCCTGAAAAGCCAAAGGTGAAACGCACCCGCAAGGCTAAGGTGGCGACTGGCATTGAGACTGCAACACTAGAAACAGTAGACCAAGAGGCAAACTAAACATGGCTGACAATGACAGCGCCGAGGCAATCCTGGCGGAGATGGGTGAAGGCGAAGCCCCTGAGGAACAAACAGGGGAAGAATTAGCAACACCCGAAGAACAGACCCCGACCGAATCAGAAACACCGCCTGAGGCTGAAAAGACCGATGAGCGTCCACCGCTACCCCCTGAGGAGCTAGATAAACGCTACCGCGACCAGCAGTCGGCTACCTTTCAGGAACGCCAACGGCGGCGTGATGCGGAGGAGCGCAACCAACGGCTTGAATCCCAGTTTAAAGAATTGATGGGGCGCGTAGGCCCACAAACCCCACCTGAACAGCAGACACAAGAGCCAACGGTTAACGATGACCCTTTGGCGGTCATTGAGCAGTTGCAGCAAGAGCGGGTAGAGCGGCAACGCCAAGAGGCTATCCAGGCGCAACAGCAACAGCAATACCAGCAGCAGGCAGAGCAGGTTCAACGGCTAGGCCGTGATTTTGACGAATATGAGCAGGCTTATCTAAAGGAACAGCCCGATTATATTGAGGCGGTTCAACATCTGGTTAGAACGCGGGCTGAACAATTGCAACAATTCGGCATGACCAACCCCGAACAGCTAGAGGCCCAGGTTAAGGCGGAGGTTGCTCAATTGGGGGCAACGGCCCTGTCTAATGGCCGTGATCCGGCCCGCGCGGCCTATCACATGGCCAAAACCATGGGATATGCGCCTCAAGGGTCTAACCCACAGCAAAGATTAGCCAATGTCAGGGCGGGCCAAGCTGCGGCTAAAACCCTATCAGGTGGTGGAAAAGGCGTAGCAAGCGGCATGACCATTAATGATATTAACGAATTGACAGGCAAAGAATTTGACGAGGCGGTGGAAAAAATGCTAGCCTCGGAGCTATAGCGTGTGGCCTACGGATAGGGCCGACTTACCAATATAGCGTTTGGTTTACGGACAAACCTTTTGACGTGTCTCGCGACGGATAGCGAGGGCCAGGGGTAATCCCCTTGGGCGTTTGTTTAACTTTAAAAGGAATCAACCAAATGGCTGTTACAAGCTATGGCGTAAATGCGCCAGAAGCGGTCAAACTTTGGTCCAAACGCCTTGCCCGTGAAGCATTAAAAAAAACCTACATTGGCAAGTTTATTGGGTCAGGGGATGACGCGCTCATCCAAGAGAAAAAGGACACTAAAAAGTCCGAAGGCGACCGAATTACCAACACTCTACGAATGCAACTAACCGGCGCAGGTATCGTCGGGGATGGCACGTTAGAGGGTAATGAAGAAAGCCTGACCACATACACAGACAATTTGTTAATTGATCAACTCCGCCATGCGGTGCGATCGGGCGGCAAAATGTCAGAGCAACGCATTCCGTTTTCTATCCGTGAGGAAGCCCGCACAGGGTTGACTGACTGGTGGGCGGGTCGCATGGATCGCGCATTCTTTACACAGATTTGCGGTTATACTGGCGGCGCTATTACGGAACGTGGTGAAACCTACGACGGCACCGACGCGGCCTATACAGGCCAAAATGCGGCTATTGCCCCTGAATCAACAGCGCATTACCGCGCCGATGATTCCGCAGGCTTAACGGCGGCGGCCTCTGATGAGGATTTGGTGTCGGCTGACACAATGTCCCTAACCTACATCGATGATTTGGTAGCCGAGGCGGAAACCCGTTCTCCGGTTATTCGCCCGATCATGATTGATGGTGAGAAGTGCTATGTTATGTTCCTGGATACGCTTCAGGCGCGTGATTTACGCACCAACGTCTCAACCGGCCAATGGCAGGACATTCAAAAGGCAGCCATGCAAGGCGGTCTAGTCTCTAAGAACCCAATCTTCCGCGGTTCTTTGGGTAAGTATAACAATGTGATTTTGCACAAATCTCCACGCATTACTCAAGGCGTTAATTCGTCTACAGGGGCGGCCATCTCTACGGTTCGTCGCGCGGTTCTTTGTGGTGCCCAAGCGGGTACAATCGCATTTGGTAAGGGTCATTCATTCAATAAGATGAATTGGCACGAGGAAACTTTTGATTTTGGCAATCAGCTTGGCGTCGCGTCGGGTTGTATTTTCGGGATCAAGAAAAACGTCTGGAACAGCTTGGATTTCTCTACGCTCGTTCTTTCGACGTATGCAGCATAGGAGCAATAGAACATGGCTAATGCTCGCGAATATCACACACAGCAAATCCATTATCTCCGCAAATCTATTGTTTTCGGTAATGATGGAACAGAGCTAACAGTTGGTAAAATCCCGTCAGGTGCAACAATCCTCAAGGCGCTTTCGGGCGTTAATGTGGACGTAGCGTTTGATGCGGGGACAACCAACACGCTCAACATTGGTACGGATGCAGATGATAACCTTTATGGCACATTGCTTGCCATCGGGGCTATCGCATTTGTTCCATTGGACGAGGCCGTCGCTATGACGGTTGCAGCAGAGACAACCATTACGGCGACAGTCGTTCTTACCGGTACGGCGGCAGCAGCCGGCGCTGGTGAAGTTGTAATTGCATACATCCCTGATAACGACGGTTAAAGGGTGTTATAGGCGCGGCGGTTTGCAGCCTCTTGCCGCCGCGTCTAGCCCTTCAAAATTAAAGGCTCCCTGATGGCAAAATCTCTTGCTGATATGACAACGGACATTAGTGGGCATGAGAGGCGCGCCACAACAAAAGATCTTGCCGCCATTGGCGATGCTATTGAGTGGGCCATTCGTGACCATTCTGGCAAGCGATGGTGGTTTAATGAGTCGCAAGGCGCGGCGTTTAATACAGTTGATGGCACAGAATACTACGCATTGCCGAGCCCTTTACGGGTGATCGATGATGTGTCGGTAACGGTATCCCAAGACCCCTACACACTAACGCCACGGACTAACGGTTGGATGGAGGAGGCCTACACCCCCGCCGCCCAGTTCAGCGGCAAGCCATCTGATTGGTGTATTTTTGAAAATCAAATTAGAATGTTTCCTATTCCTGATGGCGTTTATGCTGTGAAGGTTCAAGGTTATGGGTACGCCCTACCTGAATACTCAACAGACGCCTCGGACACATGGACAACAGACACCGCGACCCCTTGGGCCAATGCCGCTTACAATCTAATTTATGCTCATGCGCGCTCTATCTATGCCCTTAACTGGCGCAAGGATGAGGCCAGCCATGCGGCGTTTGCCCGATCGGCTCTTGTCTCGCTGAGACAATTACAAGCTGAGAATAACAAGCGCAGCGCCACAGGTAGACTGAGGGGATGGGGCATTGGTTGAGGCTTTTATTGAGTTTGGCCCTTGGGCACCCGACCACCCCGCTTATGGTGGGAACCGTCTTAATGGCGGTGGGCAGGTGTTTTTGGAGGATGCGAAAGGCGTCTATCACACGCTAGGCGGCTACCGGCCTATTATTGCGCCTGGTACGTTGGTGGGTCAGTTTACCTCGGCACAATTCCCTGAACAGCTCACGCCAAATACAATGCCGACAGGCAATCCAATTTTGTGGCTTGATGATCAGGACACCTCCACCTTTACGCTCGAGCCTGCAAGCCCCTTGGGTATTCGTGTTTCCGCATGGAATAACCGGCTAACTGGCACGATTGCAGGCAATGGCGCGGCCATGACGGGCACCCCTGACGCTTGGACGGGCGGGCCTGACTATGAATTTAATGACCGAATGACGTTCTCTAACACCGTATCAAGTCAGGCGGGCATAGATATTGACCTTTCGGCGGCCCACACAGGCACAGCCCTTTGGGGGATAGTCTACGCGGGGTTTTTTGGTAATTCCCAAATCTCTAATGGCGATGTTTTGATTGAGTTTTATAATGATGGCGAGGATGGTGCTGACCATGCTGACAGCCTCGTTATCCGCCGGAAAACATCGGGCACCGATCAGATTATAGAGGTTTTCAGGAACGGCGAGACGGCAGCGGAATCCACAGCGATTTTGTCAAATACTGAATATTTTATGCTGTTTTTTCAGATTGATGGAACGGATAAAATATTACGCCTTAACGGTACACAAACGGACACTGAATTATCTGCTGGCGCTTTTAACTTTTCTAAAATGCGGATTGGCTCCGCAAGTGACAAGGACACCGCGACAAGCTGGTTGGGTTGGATTCGTGAGGTTGTGGTCGGGACAACAGCCCTGACCACCGATGAGATTGAGGAAGTGGAGGGTTGGCTGGCAAATAAGCGGGCCGAGCTTGATAAGTTGCCAAGCGGGCACCCTTACAAGGCGTCAGTTCCCTACACTAACGCCATTGTAACAGCCAATGAGCCAACGTCTGCGGCGCTTTTTTGGTCGCGCACAGGCTCCGCCTATATGTTCATCGGAGACTATGACAAGATTTACTCGCTAAATCAGGCGACATCCACGTTTGATGATGTTTCTAACACATCAACGGACTACCTTGCATCAAGAGATTTACCTTGGCAGTTTGCCCAATTTGGTAACCGGGTGATTGCTGCGAGCAAAAACACGGTCCCACAATATTACGACCTTGGAGTATCTACAGCATTTGCTGATTTACCGGGTAATCCCCCTGCTGCCCGCGCCGTGGCACAGGTTCGGGATTTTGTGTTTTTGGGCTCTTTAAACGATAACGGCATTAGAGAAAATTACCGCGTCAGGTGGTGTGGCTTTAATGATTCAGAGGATTGGACAACAGACCCAGGCGGAACGCAGGCTGATTTTCAGGATTTAGATAGTACCTACGGCGAGGTTATGGCGATTGTGGGGGGCGAGTTTGCAACCGTTATACAGCAACGCGCCATTACCCGCTTTACCTATGTTGGCCCGCCGCTGGTGTTTCAGCGAGACACGGTAGAGGTTAACATCGGCACCATTGCGCCATTGTCTGTTATTCAGGTTGGCCGGTTGATCTATTACTATTCGCATGATGGCTTCTACGCCTTTGATGGCGTGACTTCTCAAAAAATATCGGATGATAGAATCCATAGATGGGTTGAGGCGCGCATTAGCGATCGATCGGCGCTAGAGATGCGGGTTGAGCATGACCACGAGCGACGGGTTATTACGTGGGCCTGGCCCTACGACCCTGACGGCGCGGACCGCGACACGGCGGGCTTGCTTCTCATGTATAACTACAAAACGGGGAATTGGACGTATCATTGCCAAACAGATTTGCGGTGGTGGCCAGTGCAGGGGCCTTTGTTTGAGACATATATCGACATTGACACCGATGATTCATTTATTGATTTGAGCGACAGGTTAATTGATAGCGAAACGGGAGGATATTCCCGAATGCTTGCTCTTAATTATGATGGGGAATTATGGCGCTTGTCTGAATTGGACGGCGGCACCGTCACAGGGCGGCTAGAGACAGGAAAAATTGCTAT
>Ga0316202_10001402_pt1 | contig 18892 bp, 21 predicted proteins | sample 3monrhotite_MG_FD_204934 | JGI IMG/M metagenome (GOLD analysis project Ga0316202, IMG submission 204934) | Microbial mat bacterial communities from mineral coupon in-situ incubated in ocean water Damariscotta River, Maine, United States -... | ecosystem: Environmental > Aquatic > Marine >... | reverse complement strand
ATTCTTTTTTCACAAGGTTTATTAAATCCAGCGAATCAAGACTATACATATAAAGATGTAGCAGGACCTCTTGTACAAAAAGTTTCAAACTCGGATGGTAGTGAGTTTCGTGTATACGACCAAGATGGTTTAATCGGCGGTAATGGTGGTGGAGTCCAAAGAGCTAAAGATTTTTTAAATTATTTTTATGATGGACTTACTTTTGATCCTTCAGAAGATGTAGGCCTTGGAATAGGAGTAACTTTAACCGGTGAAGCTCCAAATTCAAATAGAACTATATTATTTTCAGATGGAACAGCTTTTATAGGGGAAAGGGAAGACAATGAAGACGCTGGAATAATTTTAACATTAGATGATGCTTTAAAAGAAAAAATAAAAGATATAGGTAAAACAACTCACAATCCTAGTCAGTACCCAAATGCATTTATTTTAAGAGAAGTACCAGAAGCCGATAAAGATGATTACTTTACACATGAAATAATGTTTCCTAAAAATATGAAAATAAAAAAACTTGGAGATGATGATACCGAGGCAATTACATTAACTACTCTTACTAGTTTTAATAACATAATAAAACTAGGTCAAACTGTTTTTAATCAAATAACTTTTTTTCCAGAAAATAGATTAATTTATAGTCCACAAAACATTCCACCAACAGAATTAAGTTATCTTGCTAGTTTAGGATATCCTAATTTTAAATTTGATATTGTTATTGATAATAAAGAATACATTGATTCATTGAATTTACAACCAGTTAATTTTATAGTAGATTTAAAACCAAAAAATAATCAAAGTGATTTACTTTATTATCAAAAAAATAACAATAAATATGGAGATACATCTTATCCAATAGAAGTTGATATTACAATAGACCTATTTGGTATAGATAATTTTAATAATGAATTAACTGAAAATCAAGATTTAACATCGATTTATAGTGGAGCATATCTTTCCGATCCAGAAGCTATTGTTGATTATTTAGATAATAATATTGCACCATATACAGTACCAGGTACTTGTTACTATAAGTACAGAGTTATTCAATGGGGTGATGAAAAACAACTGTTATCCGATAGTCAGATAGAAAATAGTTATCTTTTTAATTTATATGATAAAGAAGAGTATCCTGACTTTGGTGATTATGATTATAAAAAATTTATAAACGAACAATCTATACTTACAAAACCAATAAATGAATCCAGTAACCATGTTTATGTTAATCCAGGCGTAAAATCTTTAAAAATTGTTTTGTATAGATATACTAAAAACGGAGCTTTTATTTTACAGAGTTATCTCATTACAAAAAATATTGTGGTAAATGATGGATTTTTATCATCTCAAGACTTTTCAATATTTGGCGATAGTAATTTTAATATAATACCAATACAAGATAACCAAGCGATTATAGGTGGCTTTGATGGTGAATCAAAATATCATAATTCAGTTTCTAAAATAGTAAAGGATGATAACTTTACTAAAGATGATTATTTAGAAAGAATTTCATCTAGGAGTTATATAGAAAAATTTAATGATGGTTTTTTAGGAAAACAACCTGGTCAATTAGATTTAGGACAAGTAAGGGTATTTAAAGAAGCAAGAGATATTTATGATTTTATAGGTGGTGATAAATTAAATTGGATAGTTTCAGGTTCTGATATTTTACCTGTCAATAGTTTAGCAACCGACATATTTATAAGAGATGATAAATGTGTTGTTGATTTAAATCCATCAAACTCTGAATATTCAGCAATACAAAATCAAGCTGGTTTAGAAGGGGTGGGGGTATTAATTGGAGACTATAAGATTAATCAACCGGAAGGTAGTGGAATACAAAAAGAAGGTATAATGGAAACTCCTCTTTTAGAAACAGATAACGAAAAACAAGCATTTTAATGGAAATATTACAACCATATAACAACGATACATTACAACTAATATCTGATAATAGCGATTATACATTTACTTATGATAACCTAACTGATGGTGTAATAAAAATATCAGTATTTGGTGATAATGGTTTTTTTGATAGTAGCGGTGACTTACAAGAAAATATTGATTTCTATGTAAAAGATGATGAATTATTTTTAAAACCAAATGAATACTTAGATAGAAATAATTTTATAGAAGATAACTATAATGTTCAGTTTGATTTTTTAAAAAGATTTCCTCAAGCTAGTCTTTTTCATATATCACAAGTATCTCCGAGTAGAAAAGAAGTTAGGATAACTGCTGAAACTTTTGAGATATCTAATGAATTAAGAGATTCAATATCAAACTTCATGAATGAAGATCCAAATGAAGAGGAAGAAAAGCCATATCAATTTAATTCTTATTTGGAAATATCACAAGGAAGATTAATTCCTATTAATGGATATGCTTTTGATGAAGTAACTGGTAATAAAAGAACTTTAATACTAAAATTAAACCAACCTTTACCAACTGATATAGAAACTTTATCAACTGATTTTAATATATCAAACAAGTTTTTATCTTCACAGACCGAAACAATTTTCTTTATTGATAGAGAACAACTTTCTGTAGTTGGTTTGGGTTTGGATATAGATACATCTTTTTCTACAATGGATGCCCCATCCGTTGATTCTTCTACTAATTATAATGAAATTACAGCATCGGTTGGTGAAAATATTGTAGAACAAGTAAATAGACTACAAAAAGACCTGAACTTAAACATAGATTACAAGTCTTTTGATGGTCATGTATTTTTTAGTTCGGCTAAATCTAAATTAGAAAATTTTAAAAATAAAGTAGTTAGGTTAGATACATTATTTACAGAGGTTAGTTCATCTTTAGCATTTACAGATACTAATAATATTTTAGAAAAAAGAAAAGATTTATTTAAACAGATAAGGCAAATAGAAAGTGAATTTACTCATTATGAGCATTTTATGTATAATGATGGTCAAAGTTATTCTACATCATCAGCACCTGGTGTTGGTGGTAATTTAGCCGGAACAAATTTTTATAATAATGTAGATAATTCATTTACCTCTATTCAAGGACAAAGTGGATTTGATAAAGCACATAAAAAAGAAGAAGATGGTTTTATTCATCTTTTTACTGATGTATATAATATAGAACAGCCACCTTTTCATAATTCCAATGATTTCTTTTATTTATCATTTATAGCAAAAGGTGATACAAATCATGCTGATAATAAATACTCATTGGCTATTAGTGGTGGTTTAGCTAATCAAAAATATAATACAATTGGTGATACTCAATTAGGAGAATATCCATATAACAATGATAGACAAGTTCCATTTAATGCGTGGAGTGGTTCTGCTATATTAAATCCCGAAGTAACTGGATCTAATTATAGACGATATATATTTAAAGCTCAACAAAACTTTTTTAGACCAAGTGATAGTATAATAGATGGTGTTAGTGAAACTTTTGAAGAAGACTCAACTCATTGGATAGTTCTTTCTGGCTCCACTCAATTATCAGATTCTTTAACAAATGGTCAAGCAATAATAGATATTTCTGGTGTGTATGTTCCACATATGTTTCCGTCACAAGTACAACAAGATGGTACTATAAATTCAATAAACTTCGTAACAGCTTCCATATTACCACAAGGTGATTTATTTCCTATATTTGCTGAGCAGACTGGAAGTAAGGACATATTATTTACTGATGTAACTTTAACAAAAAATAATCCAACAAATATACATCCTTTTTCAAAAACATATAGACCACCAAATGGAACTTATGCTGGTTCATCTGAATGGAACGATTGGTATAATACAATGGAAAGTATTGCTGAAGATTATGATGCTAACAATATACATTCTCTTGTAAACAACTTACCTGAAGTTTTACAAACTGGTGAAGAACATAAAACACTTCGTGACTTTGTAAATATGATATCTGAGCAATTTGACTTATTAAGAAGTTACATTGACAACTACCATAATATATACAAGTTAGGATATAAAAATCCAAATAGTATGCCAGATAATCTTTTACCTATTATTGGAAACTCACTTGGGTTTGATTTAAAAAATCCAATATCCGGTAGTTTAGAAGATTATTTAAGTGGAACTAGAGGCGATGAGGTTAGTGATAAGAAAGCTATTGGTTCTCTTTGGACAAAAATATTAAATAATTTAATTTACATTTATAAAACAAAAGGAACTCAAGAAAGTATAAATACATTATTAAATCTTTACGGATATGACACCACTTCATTTAATTTAACTGAATACGGTGGCTCTTCTGATGAACACAATCCATCTATTGTTACTAACGATGCTAAAAATGATTTGGATAATGGATTAAAAAATGTTAAAGGTAATGTTTCTTTTAAAGAAAAGAAAGAACAACTTAGGTCTTTAAACTTATCTAAAAAAGAAGATAAATTAGCATTAGATTGGTATTCAAATGATGCTCAACCAAACGGTGTTGAGTTTATGTTTAAAACTACTAAAACCAACAATGAACAAAAATTATTAAGAGCAAGTGGTTCAGAAGATAATTGGGATTTGAGAATTGTTCCATCAGGTTCTTCTAATACTAGAGGTAAAATAGAATTTAGATTAAACAATAGTACAAATGGTGCAAGTGCTATTGCTTCAAATGCTATTTCAATGTCAACTGATTTTATTGACAATGTAAATGATAATAAATTTTTTAATGTAATTTTACAAAAAGATATAGCAACAACATCTGCTGAATTAACTCAATCTTATAGTTTACTTGTTAGTAGAAAAGATGGTGATAAGATAAAAGATGTTCAACATATTAGTATGTCATCATTTGATACGAATGCTAATAAAGCTTTTATAACATCATCTGGACAAACATCAAATAACTTTCTTGTTGGTGAAGAAATGACAGGTTCTATTGCTGAAGTTAGAGCTTGGGATACACCAATTAGTATGTCTAAATTTAAACAACATACATTGAATTATAAAAGTGTTGTAGCTGGAACAGCAACTGCTGCTAGAGATAATTTAGTTTATCATTTTCCATTAGATGATTCTCCAAATGCTTCAACAATAAAAGATATTTCTTCTCCAAACAAAGTTAAAAACTTTAGTAAATCTGTTTCATCACAACCAAGTTTAGATACAGTAAAAAGTAGTATAGCTACTGTTAAAAACTTTAGTTTTCAAGTTAGGGGAACTGATGTTGTTAAGAGTGATAAACAATATAAAATAGGTTCTGATTTAAAATCAACTGGTGGTCTTAATTCAAAAATATCTACTTTAAAACAACCAGTTAAAGCTGGAACAAATAAACCTAAAGTGCAAGTGATAAACAAAATTGGTAAATCTTATTCTTATGTAGATGCTATTGATTCTATAGTAATAAATTCAATGGCTGATTTTGAAATAGATGATTATTTAGATGACTATGATAATAATGGTATTTATGACGACCTTTTAACTTTAAGAAAACAATTAATTGAAGAAAGATTAATATCAATTGATGTAGTAAATAATTTATCTTCCATAGAAAATCATACGGATAATCCTGATTTTATAGAAAACATAGAAAAATTATTACCAGCAAAAACAAAACTTGAGTTTTCATATGAAGTTAAGAATGATACTTTGTTTAGGTCAAAAATTAAAAAAGCTAGTTTACAAACTGAACTCAATCCGAACAAAGTAATTGGTTCTACTAACTTAACCGAACCAGTTGTTAGTGTAAACTTTAATGAAAACAAACATGAAGCATCTATTGATGTTCCAAGTAACGAGTTTTCCGTATCTTCTTTAGTTAATGAAAACTTAAAAGAAAAAACAATTAATGTTTTAACTGATGAGGTTAGTGTAAGTAGTAATGTTAATGACAAAGTTCATTCTAATTCTTCTATCCCTTTAAACATAACAGACTTATCAAACTCTTCTAATCAAACTATTTTTAACGTAGAGCCGGATAATCTTACTGATTTATTATTGGGTTCTAAAAACGAGTTTTATAAAAATAGTGGAACTGGTCTAAACAATACATTTTTTAAATCCGGTAATCCTGGTAGTGATGGAAACTACAATACTTACAAATATGAAGATAGATTTTTCTTTAGAAGCATAGGAGATACCGAAGAGTTTTTTCCTGTAAGTGCATCATATAAAAATAGAACTGGTACAAATGCCAAACAACCTTTTAATCATCATGATAACTTTAGACATTTTGGAAATAGATATTATGTAGATAGTGGAGAGGGGTATACTTATAATTCTTTCTTTGGTAGTGATGATGCTACAGAAGATGGTAGAATGGTAGGTAGAACTCTTTTCTTTAAATCAGATGGAAGTGGTAATATAACTTATCCAATCAATCATTACTTTAAAGTCGGAACAAGTAAAGATGGATTAGTAAACCTTATTTATAAGGGAACACAAAACGATGGATCTAATCCACCAAATTTTGATAAAAACTTAGATACATCACCGACAATTTCAGCTTATACAATTAACGTAGGTGGTTCAGATACTACTAAGAAGTTAAAAGTAATAAGGTAAAAAAATATTTCGATATATTTATAGATAGACATATTTAACACAAGGACAAAATTATGGGACTTTTAGATAACGATACCGTCATAGTAGATGCCATCTTAACTAAGTTAGGAAGACAAAAATTAGCAAACGGAGAACCTTTAGGAATATCACAATACGCTTTCGGTGATACTGGTGTAGATTACACATTATATAACGCTGACCACCCAAGTGGTTCAAGTGCTTACGGAAGTGCTATCACTTCTCTTCCAATGTTGGAAGCAGTACCCGATGACAATGTATTTTTAAGATTTAAACTTTACGGAGAAGGTGAAAGGAACGTACAAAACTTTTCTTTTATTACTGCTACAAGTGGTACTTCGGTAACAATATCTAAGATTGCTGGTGAGACAGAAAGTACACCAGTTACGGTAGTTCCACGAGTTTTTCCAAATGTACAAGGAGCAGTCTACGATTATAAGATTTTGGATATGAGAGGGTTAACACTAGAGGGCGTAAATGCTTTGAGTGTAAACATAAAATCTAGTGAATTTAATGCGGGTAACTTACCACCATTTGACCATCCAGATCCAGTCATAGCAAATATTACTGGTATTGGTGATTTAACTATTAATGCTCAACCACAACAAATCACTTCACAGAGGTCAGTTGGAGTTGAGATATCAAGAGATGGTGCCGCTTCATCATTTGTAACCTTAACAATTGAAGCTAACAACACAACAGCATAGGATTTAAATTATGATTAAACAATTTAACATAGCCGAAGACACAATAACAACACAGATTACTGTGACTAATGGATACTTTGATGGGGGAGTTGGAACACTTGCTGGTTCAAATTTTTCAACATCGTCTTTGTCTGCTACACAAAAATCTTATTATTATAATCTACAATATAATTCTAAAGACCACTTTAGTTTAACTTATGGACATATTCTTGGAAGTGGTAGTGCGGTAGAAGATACTACTACAGAAGGAACTACGCAAGCTATCTATAAACAATTCTTTAACTTTACCGAACCTAGTGCTGAAAATCTAAGAGATGGTGCTGGCTGGTCAATGGTTGATGGGACTAATGGTGCTAATGCTGTAACTCAAGAAGGTGTTTACATTTTAGCTGCTGAAAGATTACAGATGAAAGATAGATTAAATCCTGGAACATGGACGGTAAATCTTTCAGGATCAAATAGTGCTGGTGCTGCTGCTTCGTTATCATTAACAGATGATTCAAAAACAGTAGATGCTGAATCTGCTCCATTTGGTCCTAGATATCATATTGTAGAAGGTTCTGCTGGTGCGGTAACTACTGCTTATACAACTAAGACTTATGGGTTCTTTTATCCTGATGCTGGTTTAATGGTATTAAGTGCTAATGCTCTTTCATCAAGTATACCAGGCAATCCTGGATATATAACTAGTGGAAGTGATTTTGGTATACACATGAATGGTTTGGCTCAAGATTTAACAGTAACCGATGCTACTGATAATGCTAGTAAAATTAGAGTTGCGATACAAAGAGGTAGTGGAATAACCATTCGTTCTGAAGAACAACAATATGTATATGATTATTTCTGTAGAGCTAAAGCTAGTGAATATAATCTTTCACAGAACTTAACTTTTTGGAGTGGTTCAACTTATGAAATAAGACATAGTGATATGGTAACCAATCCTCAAACTTTTATTAGTGAAGTTGGATTATACGATGAACAAAATTCATTATTGGCTGTTGGTAGATTAAGTTCACCAATTAATAAAAACTTTAGTTCAGAAGCTATTGTTAAAGTTAGATTAACTTACTAATGTCATGGGATGTTTAAAAAGTTTACACCTGAAAACCAAAATACCTATCAGTATGAGGCAAATAAAACCTTTACTTTAAGTCAAGGTAATTTGACAAGGTATGAGTTTATTAAAGACTCAACTAATGAGGTATCAAAAAGTTATTATGACTTTGCTCGTATAAATTTTTATGTAAGTAGTTCTACTACAGACAACTATGGAAGCCAATTCAATATAGGTAATGATGGTTCTGGTAGAAATACTTTCTTAAACAAGTTTTATGATAATGGTTCAATAGTTTTTATTCCACAAAATAAATTTGATGAGGGAATAAAACGAGGTAGTTTTCTTTTAATAGATTCTACGACAGGAGCAAGGATAGTTGATGATAGTGATGGAAATCTTTACTCAACAAATGCTACCTTTTCACAATCAGTATCTGCTCTTTCTTCACAAGACAATTATGTTGGAAACATTTTTTATAATGTAGGAGTTTTTGCTATTACGGAAACTGCTTCATTTGATGGTTCAAATGATTATACTGATGTTACAAGTGGTAACTATACAGTTCAATACCAAGGAACATCTCAAATAAATACTTATGAGTGGACTTGTGATTCACAACCAAATACTTTAAATAACACAACAAATCCTACAGTATTTCATACCAATGGATTAGGTCAGCTAAAAGATAATTTAACAGGTAGTAATTATCCAACCTACATAACAGAGATTGGATTATATGACGACCAAAATAGTTTAATCGGTTATGCTAAATTATCAAAACCAATACCAAAAAGTCAAAAGTTACCGATGAAATTTTTATTAAGAATGGATTATTAATACAATACTTATATAGGAGAAATATAATGTGTGAATGTGAAAATTGTAAATGTAATGAATCATGTGGTTGTAATAATTGCAACTGCTAATAGGAGAAGTAAAATGAAGAATATATTAAAGTTAATCTTATCAGCAATCTTTATTTTTGGTTCTGTTCCAACATTAAACGCTTCAGATATGAAGATGGATAATATGGAAGAAATCAAAAAGAAAAAAAAGAAGAAAGGTAAGAGTAAGAAAAAGAAAAAAGCAAACAAGAAGAAAGGTTTCTTTTCTAAAATGTTTGGAGCTAAATAATGAATAGCCCTTTATCAAAAATTGTTAACTGGCAAGTATCAACTGGTCAATTAGACATATGGACATCTTATCATTTAGCCGCTGGAATCTTTATTGCAAAGATAGCAGAATGGTTAGGGCAAACTGATTTTTGGTGTGTGATGTGGGTAGTTATTATCGGTGTAGCTTGGGAAATCTTTGAGTACTTTGTAGAAGGTACAGAAGAAACTTATGGTACTAAAAAGAAGTGGGCATATAATACTGCCGCTGATTTAATAGTAGAGATAGGTGCTGCTGCTTGGATAATGATATAGGAGAAAACAGATGTTAAAGAAGATTATAGTAGGTTTATTATTAACCTCATCTTTGTTTAGTCAAAGTTTTATAGGAAACTTTTTTAAGTATTCAACTGCTTACGCTAGTTTTAGTTTAAATGCACCACGATATCAAGACGATAGATTTGCTATTACTGGTGGATTATCTACTGGTGTATTAGAAGTTGAAAGAACTGAAAGAGAATTAAAACCTGATTTTCAAACATCATTCGGACTTCGTAAAATTGGTCGTTTTCAATACGAACCAAAACGTGGAGTCAAGTCTGCTGGTAAAGGTGGAACTTGGTATGATGGTTCAGAACATAATGCTAACGAAAGTGCTACATTTGGACCTGTTAAAGGTTGGGAGTATTTAATTAAATATTCAGAAGGTAGACAATGGGGTAATGATTATGTTAACCAAGAATATTGGGTAAGATATATTGGTGATTGGGTTATGGCTAAAGTTGGTATAACAGAGTTAGGTTTAGAAGATATCAGTTATGGTCAAGGTGATATTAGAGTTCATCTAACACCTGAAGCATTAGGAAACAAACTACACTTTTCCATAGGTGTTAAACATAGACAACATCCTGTATATGGATTTGATGCTATGGTATTGGACACAACTTGGTATAAAGGTCAATGGTGGGCTTTTGCTGAAGATGGTTTTGGTGTAGATGATAATATGTGGTATGACCCGACAATGCAAGATGAGGATGGTAATTGGATAAAAAATGAATTATTTGAAGTAGATCCTCAAACAGGTGAACTTAGAAGAATAGAAGGTTCAGGTCCATTTTGGAATGAAGGTGGAGAGTATTGGGGACACGACTGGCTATGGAGAGATGAGCAAGGTAAGATATTTGCTTATACAGACAGAGAATATTTTATATACCACTTTCCAAGAATGTTAGAAGGATATATCAATGATAAGAAAAAAGACTTAGGATATCAAAGTGAAACATCTTTAGTATTAGGTGTTGATTGGTATCACTATGATGAGAATTGGTGGATACATGCTTGGGGTAATTGGTTACCTATGCACTATGGTCATACAGATTATGCTTATCATAATGCTGCTCATTATCAAACTCATTTGGAAGAAGGTAAAGAACCAAGTGAATTTATGTTAATGGATCCAATGTGGCATAGTTGGAATGATTATGATATGGGTGCTATATTTGGAGTTAAATTAAAAGATAACTTAGGTGTGTTTGCTGAAGGTAAATATTTGTATTATTGGGAAAGACCTGCTTATGATATTAAGTTAGGTGTTAACTATCAGTTTATGGGATTTTAATATGGAACACTACAAAATATATAACAATCTAAAACTATTTTGTTTAATTGGAATAGTATCTTTATTTGCATTCACTTGTGACAATAGAGATGAAGAACCATTAGAAGAAAGCATTGAGATGTGGGTAAATGGTTCAGAGTTTAATGTCCGTGAGTATTATGAAAGTATTACTACATACGGAGCATCATCAGTACAACTAGATGGTTCTATAAAGAAAATATTTGTACTACACTTCCAAAGGGAAGATGGTAGAGTTACACCTGAAAAAGAACATTATGCTTTAATTATGTATGATAACAACGGGCAAGATAATGGTCAGCTAATAGATACAAAGCTATACTTAGGTGGTACGCAAATGGATTCATTATTACTCGAAACTACAAGTGGTAGAATCACATTAGAGATTGTTGGACTATCCGATTTTACAGAATTTGCACAAGCATCAATACAAAAATATGAAGATAGTAAAGTTAGTGGTATTGCTGATGGGTACTTTTTCAATCCATATAGAAATGAAATGCAACACGGTATAATTATTTTTGATAACTTAGAAGTAGGTACAGATTCTGAAGCTACATTTTATCAAGGCATATATTAGTGAGTGAAAATGGAATCAAATTAGGTCAGTTGTTATGTGATGAAGATGTTATCACAAAAAGACAACTAAGTAAAGCCTTACAAGAACAAGTCAAAGGTCGTAAAGGTACTCTTGGTGAGATTCTTGTAGATATGGGTGTTTGTTCATTCGAGGACATTACCGATGCTATGATGAATCATAACTCGGATACCCAAAAACACGAAGAGAAACACGAAGAGATTCACAAAGAACCTATACCAACACCTGTAGTTCAACCCACCATAGTAGAAGAACCAAAAGTAGAAGAACCTGTAGAATTATCTGAAGAGAAAGTTATGGGAACTAAGTTCTCAATGTCGGTTCAAACTATAGTAGGTTTGATAACCCTTATATCTACTGCTGTCGGTGGTTATTATATGTTATTACAAGAAATAGATGAAGCAAAAGAATTACCTAAGATAGATATAGAAAAGATTTTTACGGATGAATATCCATCCAAACCAGATGGTCATAACTGGCCTCGTTCATACGAACAATATAAAAACCAAGTCGGTGGTTTGCAAGAAGATATGGATGCTGTCTATGATATGTTAGACGAATATGAAGAAACGATTAAAGATTTACAAAAAGATATTAAAGACCTAGAACGAAGAAAGAAGGACAAATAGGAGTTAGTTATGAGATTTATTTTATTTTTACTATTGTTTATATCCGTAACATACGGACAAATAAACGATAAGAACTTTAAAGAAAAGATTAATGGTGGTATCGTTGTTACTATCTTTTCAGCAGAATGGCAAGATGCTGAGTTTGATGAAAAACTTATCAAAGGCGTAAAGGGGTATCAAGATTGTAAAATACTTCGTATAAAAAGTGAAGAAGCTCCAAAGGTTGTAAAGAAACTTAGGTTTAGAAACTTTCCATCTATGGCTTTATTCTATGATGGTTCTAAGAAAGAAACTTGGAAGGCTGATATGGATGGTGAATTAGATGTCAGTAATAAAGAAATAAAAGGTGCTATAGATGATGTATTAGCAGAGGATGTATTTTAGTGATACATAATTTGTAACAAATAAATACAATTGTAACATTTTGAAAACCTCACACATCGTGGGGTTTTTTTATTTATACTCCTAACCTCAACAATATAAATACATAAAAAATAAATAAAAAAACTTTGAAAAAACAGGTACTTTGGTACGATTATTGTATTATATAGGTAGAACAACTAATTAGGAGAAACAAATGTTTCAAAAACTAAGAAAAAAATTAAAAGGTAGGCGTGGTCAATCACTCGCTGAATTTGCTGTAACGACAGCGATGATGGCGACACTTGCTACTACTGCCGCACCTAAGTTCTCTGGAGTAGGAGAAGGTGCTAAAGAAAAAAAGACATTGGCTGATATTGATAAGATTGTCAAATCTGCTAATAACTTTTATAACGAAAAAGTAACTAGTGAAGGTCGTGGAAGATTTCCAGGTCAAGTCAAATATAATGAGTCTGTTCCTGATGGTGGTGGATATCAAGATGAAAGTAGCGTAGTAGCTGGTTTAGATATATTTCAGACATTTGAAAGTTCAGAAGCATCAAAATGGGCATCTATATTTGGAACAGAAAATCCAGAAAATCCAATGCCTAGTGGAGCTAGTGTCAATACTGCTGAAGATTCAAATGATGATGGTTCTTTTTCCGAAACCGTTGGAGCAGAAGAGTTCCTAAATGAATTTGGTGGAAACGCTGTTAAATCACCTTTTCAGGATGGACACTATATTTACACAGTAATCGCTGGTGGTGGAAGTGGACAATCCTCTTATTCACCAATACTTTATGTGGCTGATTTAGAATCACCTGCTAACTTTAAAAAGAAACTACAACCGTAAGGAGAACAGAAATGTTTAACAATATAAAAGACAACAAAGGGTTCACATTAATTGAACTAATAATGGTAACAATAATTTTAGGTATTTTATCAGCAGTTGCTGTACCAAGATATCTTGGAACTGTAACAAAAGCTGAAGAAGCTGCTGAAGATGCTGTAATCGCTAGTATAGAAGCTGGATTAAGTAACTATGCTATGGAACAGATATTTTCTGGTGGTCGTAAGACATGGCCTGATCATCCATTTGATGGATTAGATACTACACCTGTTGGATATGATGCTACTGATACTGATGATGCTGATACTGATAGAGAATGGACATTCAATACTACTACATTAAAAATCACACATCAAAGAGGTGACAATACTCGTTGGTCTTGGGCTTACGATAAAGGTGTACAAACAGGCGATAATGCTGCTATCGGTTCAATTGGTTCAAGAGTAGCTCTTTAAGATATAAGGAGAATCCAATGAGAAACTCCAATGATGGTTTCACATTGGCAGAGTTAGTTGTTTCTATTTCGTTGGTGGGGGTATTGATGTCATTCGCTATCCCCTCCTACCAATCTAATGTTCATGCTACACAGCGTCAAACTAATGTAAGTAACATGGAGATTGTCAGAACAACCTTTATGATGTATTGGCAAGAAGGACACATGATAGGAAACCCTAACTTTCCACCACAACCAGAAAACAACCAAATGGATTTAGAGTTTAAAGCTCATCTTTTACCTGATGGTAGAATGGTTAACGATTTGTTTAGTGGTGAACTTCCGTTTAATACAAATAACAATCCGTTTTACTATTATGTTCAATCCGATACATCCGAAACGGGATTTGTAACACAGGTAATAATTATAGTTGATGAGGACGAAGATAGTCCATCTTACGAAGAAGAAGTAATCGGAGAAGTTTAATGAACTCTAAAGGCTTTACCATGATTGAATTAGTTATGGTGATACTGATAATAGGAATACTTTCTGTAATTCAATTACCTAAAATAGAAAGACAATTAGAGTTGGAGTTACTTCAAGTAGAAAAAAAGTTTATGTATAATCTTTGGGAAAATTTAGAAGATTATGCTAAGATAAGAAAACAAGCAACAGGATCAGAAAAGTATCCATACAACCCTTTAACTTTAGTTGGAAGAACTCGTGGTCATCTAGTAACACTTACAGAGGGACTTCCGACTTATGATAATGAATGGAGATTTTCATCATCAGCTTTAAGTAATCCTGCCGTTTATTATAGGAGAATGAATAATGAAATTTGGTATTATACCTACGATAGTCTTAACTTTGTTTTGGCTGAGTATCCCGTTAAACTTACTTTATAGTCAAGACGAAGAACTTGATTTAGATGCCATGTGGGAAAATACCGTATGGGAAGAAATCAAAGAAGTTACTATCAAAGACTATGAGATAGAAAAAGTAACAACAGTTGCTGGAGTTCGTGGAGCAGAAGCTGAAGATGAAGCTCTTAATATGTTATATTACAGAAAATCTATGAGGTCATTATCTCTTTTAGACTTACAAAAAGTTTATGGTAAGTTAGTAGCTAAAAAAGAAAAGATGGAAAAAGATAAAGTCAATACAGATGTAATAGATAATTACATTCTTGTCATAAATAAAAAAATCAAAACATATACTAATTAGTAACCTTTCTTTTTTACATTATATTTATAGATGTAATGATACATTTAAGAAAAATAGTAGAAAGCCTTTTTGATGAAAATACTTGTATTCATTGTGGAAACCTAGTAGATGAAAATCTAAAGAAATGGTTTAGTGATAAATGGGTAAACATCGGTAAAAAGAAAAAAGGTGGTGGGCATCCTCCTTGTGGAACTAGTGGTAAGACAAGAGGATATGCTAAATGTGTTCCTAAATCTAAAGCTGCTAATATGTCCAAAAAACAAAAGAAAAGTGCTACTACTAGAAAAAGAGCAGCTCAAAATAAAGCTGGTAGAGGCGGAACATCAGATATAAGCGGTGGTGGTAAGAAACCAATAAGAGTAAATACTAAACCAAAGAAATAATGTCTAGTTGTGCTGTAAAAAAGAATACCGAAACAGTAGCTCAATATAGACAACGATGTGGTCCTAGACCATTAGGTCAGATTATGATGAGTAAGGAGAATGTAATGAAACTATGTCAACATGATGAATGTGCTAAACAAACAGAAGAGATATATGAAAAGAAAGATGCTTGTTATCATAAGGTAAAGTCAAGATATGATGTCTGGCCATCAGCTTATGCAAGTGGTGCTCTTGTAAAGTGTCGTAAGGTCGGTGCTAAAAATTGGGGTAACAAATCTAAAAAAGAAGGTGTAAACGAAAACCAATGTTTATGTGAAGCTTGTTGGAAGGGGTATACAAAAAAAGGTATGAAAAAAATGTTTGGAAAGATGTATCCTAATTGTGTAAAGAACGAGTCGTATGATGTATGGAATGAAGATGGTTCTTTTGGATACACAATGACAGGTTTGGTAGAAGCTGAGTATGGTGGTAGAAAGGTAAAACTTGGTAAACCAATGCAAGGTGATGTAAAGAAATTTAAAGTATATGTTAAAAATGATAAAGGTAATGTTGTTAAAGTTAATTTTGGACATGGTGGTAGTTCTGCTAAAGGTAAGACCATGAGAATTCGTAAATCTAATCCTGACGCTCGTAAAAACTTTAGAGCTAGACATAATTGTGATTCACCAGGACCAAGACATAAAGCTAGATATTGGAGTTGCAAAAAATGGTAAAGTTAAAAGATATACTTACAGAGGGTGTTATGGACAAAGGTATTCTTAAAGCAATATTTCTTGCTGGAGGACCTGGTAGTGGTAAATCTTTTGTTGCTCAAGGGTTATTTGGAATACCAAAGAAAATTAATGTATCTGCTTATGGACTAAAACTTGTTAATCAAGATAGTGAATTGGAAAGAATGTTAAAAAAATATGGTTTTGGTTTAGATTTAGATGATATGCCAGAAGAACTATTTAGACAACTTACTGATCCTGATTATGATGATTATAGTGGGATGAGGGGTAGAGCAAAAGAACTAACTGCTCAAAGAAAAAAAATGTATATGAATGGTAGATTGGGATTGATAATAGATGGAACAGGTCACAAATACGGAAAGATATTAGAACAAAAAAGAGAGTTAGAAGCAATCGGATATGATTGTTCTATGGTATTTGTTCACACCGATTTAGATGTAGCTCAAAAAAGAAATATGGAACGAGCAAGAAAACTTAATCCTGAATTAGTAGAAAAGAGTTGGAATGAAGTACAAAAAAATAGAATATCATTCCAAGGTCTTTTTGGAAATGCTAATTTTCTTATGGTTGATAATTCTAAAACATTAGATGAAAAAGCTGCTATTAAAAAATTTGATATATTAATGAAAAAAGGTATTAACGGATTTATCAAAAAACCTGTTAAAAATTATATTGGTAAAAAGTGGGTGGAAAAGCAATTAATTCTCAAGGGAATAAAATGATAAAATTACAAGACCTATTAGAATCAGATTATAAAGAATGTCCACCATCAACAAAAGATGTTGACCTTAATACAAGAAACAGAGATGAAACTGTAAAAAATCATATGTATGGTCCTCTTAATCCAGATGAGCCTGGTGACTATTGGGAAAAAATTGCTGATAAGTGGAACACAACTGTAGAAGCAGCTAAAACTTCTTTATGTGGAAACTGTACAGCATTTGACATATCACCAAGAATGTTAGAGTGTATGCCAGGTGAGGTATCAGATGATTCAGGTGTTTTAGGGTATTGTTGGATGCACCATTTCAAATGTCATTCTGCTCGTTCTTGTAATACTTGGGCTAAAGGTGGTCCTATAAAGGATGATAAGATTTCTTATATATGGGGTAAGAAAGCCTTTGGCGATAAAGATGATTAAACTTCTTGATTTAATTTTAGAAAAAAAATTACGAGTATTTGATTTTGATGACACCTTAGTTAAATCTAATTCTAAAGTTTATGTTACAAATAATGGTAAAAAGAAAACTTTAACACCAGGTGAGTTTGCTATATACAATAAGAAAGCTGGTGATGAATTTGACTTTTCTGATTTTGATAAGGTGATAGAACCAAAAAAAATAAAAGCTATGTTTAGGGTATTTAAAAACATTTATAAAGCAAGTGGTAGTAGAAGATTGACAGTATTAACTGCTAGAGCTGCTTATAAACCCGTAAGAAAGTTTTTAAAAGATGTTGGGTTTAATGATGTCTATGTTGTAGCATTAGGAGATAGTAACCCAAAGAAAAAATCCGATTGGATACAAGGTCAGATAGAAAAGGGTTATGATAATATTTTATTTCTTGACGATTCACCAAAAAATGTAAGTGCTGTAAAAAAACTAAAACAAAAATATCCAAACATCAAGATGGATGCTAGGGTGGTTAAGTATGATTAAATTAAAAGATTTACTTTTAGAAAGAATTGTCTTGGATATTAACGTTGGCGATGTTATATTAGTGGGTAAGTTTAAGAACAAAAAGATGGTTGTTAAGAGCATCGGAAAGGATAAACACGGAATGCCTACAATAAACGGAAGAAAAGCTACTACTTTCAGAATAGCTCCAAAGACAGAAGTAAATGAAAGAGTAGATTTTCATGATACAGCAAAACAGATAGTAAAGAAAGCTGGATTAAAATCAAAGATTGTATTTGCTAAAAGAGCTGGTAATAAAGCTGATTATAATGTAGATACAGATACTATTTATATTACACCAACATCAGATTTCAAAGATTTTTTAGTTACAGTATTTCATGAAATAGATCATGCTAAAGATGCTCAAAAGTTTGGAAAGAAAAAATATAAACAAAGATACGAATTGGAAATGAATAAGGCTGTTAGTAAGGGTGGTCATGCTCACGATGATAACTACTTTGAAAGAAAAGCAGAAAAGTATGGTCGTAAAATGGCAAAAGATTATTTAGGAATTAATAGGAAAAACATATATAAGTGAAAATATTAGGTTTGGATGCCTCTACCACAACAGTTGGATATGCATTCGTTGAAAACAAAAAAGTTATTGATATGGGTTTTATACCCATCAACAAAGAAAAAACAATAAGAGACAAAGTACAAGTTACATTAGACGAAATAAACAAGTTAGACCCGTTTGATGAAATTGATAAAATATACATAGAAGATAGTCTCTCTGGTTTTATGCGTGGTAGAACATCGCAACAAACAATCATAAAGTTAGCAAAGTTTAATGCAGTATTAACATATTGTTTAGAATTTGCATATGGGGAAATAGTAGATGGTATTAACCCAATGACAGCACGAAAACACCTCTTCGGTAAATCTCGTGAAAAAGGAGTATCAGCAAAAGATTTTGTAAAAAAAGAAATAAATTGCTTGTATTCCTTAGAAGAATATGTTAAATTAACAAAGACAGGATTATGG
>Ga0316202_10001401_pt1 | contig 18903 bp, 18 predicted proteins | sample 3monrhotite_MG_FD_204934 | JGI IMG/M metagenome (GOLD analysis project Ga0316202, IMG submission 204934) | Microbial mat bacterial communities from mineral coupon in-situ incubated in ocean water Damariscotta River, Maine, United States -... | ecosystem: Environmental > Aquatic > Marine >... | reverse complement strand
CCAAGTGGCTTGCGCTGGATTAGTAAACGAGCAAGATTCTGCATTACCGCTCTTGTATGGACGACAATCATAAGCTGTTTTAGTTGATTGAACACCTTTAGTCACGTATAAATCTGCATCACCACTACCACCAGACATAGAAACTGTTAAGTCAGCATAACCAGCAGCCAAGTTATAGGTATAACGAGTCCATGCTCTTTTACTTACCGATATGTTACTGATTACTTCATTTACTGGCTGTAATACACCACCACCGGTAGCGGCAGGTGTATAACTACCCGTTAAGCTAACACCAGTAAAGGCACTATAAGCGTTAACACGCACATAATAAGTGCCACCCGTGCTAGTTACTGTACATGACTCTACATTACCACTTTTGTATGGACGACAATCATAACTAGTATCCGTTGGTGTAGCGCCAAATTTAACGTACATATCAGCATCGCCAGTACCACCTGTCATACTAAAGCTAATATTTGTTGCGCCTGTAGGAACATCCATAGTGTAAACAACATCATTTCCAGTTGCTGCAGTTAAACCAGTTGCTGCAACGCCATTTTCTAGCACAGTACCTGTAGCTGGCGGAGTTGTTCCACCACCTGTGCCACCGCCATTACCATCACAACCATTGGCAGTTATATAATCAATAGCAGCTTTAGTTTGTATTAAACCATAACCAAATTTAACATCGCGACCCGCTGCACCTAAATCTTCAGCAGTTACATTCAATACATTACGAATCTGTACATTTGTACAACTTGGATGATGACTCCAAACAAGTGCAGCAACGCCAGTAACATGAGGAGAAGCCATCGAGGTACCACTCATTTTTCCATAATTACCTGGGCCAATATTAATATTAGCCATAGCACCAATGTTAGCTAACATTGAAGCACCATCAGTATCTGAAACAGTTACACCAGGAATAGTTGTTGTGTTAGTTGTACCTAAAGTACCACCAAAACCACCTGCTACATTGTTATAAAGAATAGCACCAACACCACCGCTATCTTCACACGCTTTTACTTTATCGTGAAATGAAATATTACCACGTTGAATTAAACACACTTTGCCAGAAGCACTAGTATCAATAGCTTCACCTGTGCCTAAATTATATAACACACCACTGACTGAACCTTGGTTTTCCATTGCATTAGCAGTATAAGCAGTAGCACCTACACTAACATCAACTACAGAACCTAACCCTTCAGGATAAGTTGAATAAACATCAACTCCTGGTGCAGCTATTTCTACAGGGCTATTTTTTTGAGAAAAATCAGCCAATGCTTTATTATTATCAATCGCAGCAACAGAAACTACAGAGGGGTATGAAGCAGGAAAGCTTTCTGCATCGGTAGTAGTCGTTGCTAAACCATCGTTACCAGCAGCAGCAATTAATAATATTCCAGCATCATAAGCGGCCTGAATACCATTTTTCTCGGTTACACTTGACCCTGCACCACCTAGACTCATGTTAATAACATCAGCGCCGTTAGTTTTACATGTATTAATAGCGCTAACTAAATCCGAGGAATAACCCCAACCTGTATCATTAAACACTTTAACAATATGGATACTTGGATCTGTACCAATTACACCACGAACGCCAATGCCATTGTTTAATGCCGCAATAGTGCCACCAACATGCGTTCCGTGCGGACCGCCTTGATCAAACCAATTACCTGTACCACTATCATTAGTACCATTAATCGTACCAAATTTAGTTCCTAAATCTTCATGTGGTAAATTTAAGCCTGAATCAATGATACAAATCTTTTTACCGCCAGCATTTGCTGAAGCTACGCTATCATCAACTTGATCGGCTTGTACCATGCTAATTCCATAAGGTACGCTTTGTGCCATAAAATGACGTTGTAGATCTTCCTCCACATAGTCAACACTGCTGTCATTACTTAATATTTGAATATCTTTCGCTGTTAATTCTGCAGAAATAACATTAATACTTGGATATTCAGCGCGAATTTTAGCGCCTAAACTTTTAATTTTATTTTTAACTGCTAACGCATTATTTATTGTCTTATTAGTCGCATAATTTGTATATGCCGCGTTATTGTCATCCATTACAACAGAGGTATTTTGATTTTGTTTATATTTAACAATATAACGAGTCGGTAAATTAGATGTAGTAACCGCATGAATTGCACTATCAGTTACTTTAACACCTACTGGCTGCGCTGCATAAATTGCTGTAGACACAGCCATAGATAAAGCACTTGCCGTTACCAAAATAGAGCTTGCAGCCACTATTCTTTTTGATGTTATGTTTATATTTGTCATGTTACACCCTGAATGAATTTATAATTGTTTACGTTTTGTTTACTCTTTGTTTACAACTATAACCTATCATAATTAATATAAATGTAACATAATATTAACAGATATATGTTATTCACAAATATTATAAAGGTATAACTTTTTTTTAAAATTATTTATAGAACAAGTAATTACAAACTACTAAATCAATCGTATTTCTGCTTATTTTTTTTCTATTAAGCCCACTTCTAATGCTTCAAACCAATCAAGAAAGCGTTTTACATCATCCCCTTTAAAAATTCTGCCGTGTTGTGGACATAGCATTTCTACATCTAATTTTCGAACTCTATTAACCCAATCATTTTTCGCACTATTAGATGGCATCCACCGCTGATGAAACATTTTCATGCTAGCAATATGTTGATCAAAATCATCGACAAATAATGGCGCATCAATGCTCTCTAATGCTGCACCTATATCTCCAGTCATTAGTATTTTAGCTTCGCTGTCGTATACATTAAAATTACCTGAAGAATGTAGGTAATGGGCGGGAATAAATTCTAATAGTACATTGTCTAATTTTATTTCCCCTCCTACATCTGCTATAGCATCATAAGTAATACTTTCCATACCAAAGTGTCGAATAAAACTTTCCCAAATCCATGGTGAATGTAAGGTTGCACAAGGCAGTGCTTGATCCCACAAACCAAGCGAAGAGATAATATCGGGATCTTGATGAGAAGCGAATAAGTGGGTTATTTTTTCTGCTGGAACTTGTTTAATTACCGCAGCAAGCATGCTTGAAAAAAGTTCAATTCCGCCTGGATCCATCAATAATGCGTTGTTCTTAGATACAACCATATATTGATTACTATCTATTATTTGTTCTGGTTTTTCGTCATCCCTGCCAAACATTATCCATGTATGACTATTGTTTTCAAATAATTTATGAGTCTTCATTCCTTATCCTATATTGGGTTTATTTATTGTAAAGTTAACACTATTTGTTGTGAATATTTAATATAATCTTTAATTTCACTAGCAGCACTTTCAACATTATTAGCCACATTAATTAATGCGTCTTGATATTCTACACCAGCCTGAGATGCTTCTACTCTTGATAAGGTTGCTAATATTACAGCATTCCTTAATTCACTACTGAGCATATCTAATTCTTCGCTCAATTCTCCTATTTGTCTTTTATATTGAATATCTAAATATTGTTGCTTTTCTTTACATTGCTCAAAAACTTTATCTAAACTATTTATAAATGGTGATTTATGTGCCTTTTCAAAGACCAAATTGAAATGTTTTATAGCATTATCCGCACGAATTTTTGTTACTGCTGTTTTACTCAAAATAGCAGCGAGAAAATTAATTTTTTTTGATGAGCTGATGGTTATTTCAGCAAGCCGGTCAATGAAATCAGTTAATGGACGAAACCCTGCGGCTCTTTCACCCGCGCGTAATGCAACTGCTCGAGCATTACTCGCAGTAAGTGAAAGTTGTTTTGCAATATGAGTGGCTTGATCCAATTTTGCCGCGATTATGGCAGCAGAAACGAAATAATTATAACCCGCTTCTAAAGGACGATTGATCGTTTGAGTTAAATTTTCTTGTTCTAACATTAATACAAGGGCTTTGTTAATAAAACATATGTATTAACTATAGTTAGTAATAGTTGAATTTGTTTGATCTATAACAATATTTTATATCTTTATTTTTTCTTACTTGCTTGAATTACACGTAATTGCGCTACAGCACGTGCTAATTCAGCCGCTATTTCAGCAAAGTTTATATCATTACTACTTTTATTAAGCTTTTCTTGTGCACGTTGTTTTGCTTCTAAAGCAGCTTGTTCATTTAAATTATTTGCTCTTTTCACAACATCGGCTAATACAATAATACTTTTTGGCTGAACTTCTAGCATACCTCCAGAAAGATAAAGAACTTCTTCCTTATCGTTTTCTGTAATTATACGTGCCATACCAGGTTTTAATGCTGTAAGTAACGGTGCATGACCAGAAATAATACCTAACTCTCCTTCACTCCCTACTATTTGTAAAGATTTTATACAGCCAGAAAAGATACATTCGTGTGCACTAACCACATTAAGGTGCGTTTTAAATACTGACATTGTTAAGCCTTAATCATTGAATACTAATTTCATAAGTATGTGATCATGTCTACTTTTGAAATTTTTCAATTATATCGTTATTTATTTTATATTTAGTACTGCATGGATACAACTTATCAAACAATACGCAAGTGCATTGTTCCATACCACTTATTGAAGTTCGTTTATAAAATAGCATAAAAAAACGACCGTTACTTATAAAGTAAGGGTCGTTTATAACTCACTGAAACTTAGTATTTAATTTACTTTCTTTTTAGTCGCTTGAATTACTCGTAATTGTGCAATTGCACGCGCTAAATCAGAAGCAACTTCGGCAAAATCAACATCATCACTATGCTTATTAAGATGTTCTTCTGCACGATGTTTTGCTTCAAGTGCAGCTTGTTCATCTAAATCATTAGCACGCATAGCAACATCTGCCAATACGGTCACATGATTAGGTTGCACTTCTAACATACCACCAGAAAGATAAAGTATTTCTTCTTTATCATCTTCATTAACAATACGTGCCATACCAGGTTTTAGCGAGGTTAGTAAAGGCGCATGACCAGGCATAATACCCAATTCACCTTCACTACCTGTGATCTGTAATGATTTAATGTTACCAGAAAACAAACTTTCTTCTGCACTAACCACTTCAAGATTTACAGTATATAACGCCATTTTAGATCTCCAATAATGCTAGGTTTTAGTTTGATTCACAATATATTGATATTAATACCAATTTTAAATCCTCAACTACCAACCTATAAATCATTACATGTTTTTGGCTTTCTCTACAGCTTCTTCCATAGAACCAACCATATAAAACGCTTGTTCTGGCATATCATCATATTCACCAGCCAAAATACCTTTAAATCCTGAAATGGTGTCTTTTAATGAAACATACTTACCTGGTGAACCTGTAAATACTTCAGCAACAAAGAATGGTTGTGATAAGTAACGTTGAATCTTACGTGCACGATACACCGTTTGCTTATCTTCTTCAGATAACTCATCCATACCTAAGATGGCGATGATATCTTTTAATTCTTTATAACGTTGTAATACTGTTTGAACGCCACGAGCAACTTCATAATGTTCAGCACCAACCACCAATGGGTCTAACTGACGTGATGTAGAATCTAATGGGTCAATTGCAGGGTAAATACCTAACTCAGCAATAGAACGTGAAAGTACAACTGTTGCATCTAAATGAGCAAAAGTAGTAGCAGGGCTTGGATCGGTCAAATCATCCGCAGGTACATATACCGCCTGAATTGATGTGATTGAACCCTTATTAGTTGACGTAATACGCTCTTGTAATACACCCATTTCTTCAGCAAGTGTTGGTTGGTAACCAACCGCTGATGGCATACGACCAAGTAGTGCTGATACTTCAGTACCTGCAAGTGTATAACGATAGATGTTATCTACAAAAAATAATACATCACGACCTTCGTCACGGAATTTTTCTGCCATAGTTAAGCCTGTCATGGCAACACGTAAACGGTTTCCTGGAGGCTCGTTCATCTGACCGTAAACTAGCGATACTTTATCAAGTACGTTAGAATCGTTCATTTCGTGATAGAAATCGTTACCTTCACGTGTACGCTCACCAACACCAGCGAATACTGAATAACCACTGTGCTCTATAGCGATATTACGGATAAGTTCCATCATGTTAACGGTTTTACCAACACCAGCACCACCGAATAAACCTACTTTACCACCCTTAGCAAATGGACAAACCAGATCGATTACTTTAATACCTGTTTCTAACAATTCGTTAGACATGGCTTGTTCTGCGTAAGCTGGTGCTTCACGGTGAATAGACCAACGATCTTTCTCGCCAATTGGACCTGCTTCATCGATAGGTTCACCAAGTACGTTCATGATGCGACCTAAAGTCTCAACACCAACTGGAACTTGGATGTTATCACCTGTATTTATTACATTCAGACCACGACGCAAACCGTCAGATGTTCCCATAGCAATAGTACGAACTACGCCACCGCCAAGCTGTTGTTGTACTTCAAGTACTAAACCTTCCAGCTGACCTTCGGTTACATTTAATGCGTCATATATCTGAGGTACAGCATCTTGTGGAAATTCTACATCCACAACTGCGCCAATTATTTGGACGACTTTACCTGTACTCATGTTTATTCCTCTAAATTTCAGTAAGTAATGTTTTACTAAAAACTTACTTTATGTTTAATTTACGAAAAACTCTCTACCTGTTTGATTAACTAACTCGTTAACCAACCGCTGCTGCACCAGCAACAATTTCACCCAATTCTTGGGTGATTGCTGCTTGACGCGCTTTGTTGTATACCAATTGTAAATCATCAATCAGCTCACCAGCATTATCTGTTGCGGCTTTCATGGCTACCATACGGGCAGCTTGTTCACAGGCTAGATTTTCAACCACACCTTGATATACTTGCGATTCAACATAACGAACCAATAATTGATCTAACAATACGTTAGCATCTGGTTCATAAATATAATCCCAACGATGTTTAATCTCATCATCATCAGATTTAGGTAAAGGTAACAATTGATCTATTATTGGTTGTTGTGTCATCGTATTAACAAATTTGTTATATACGATAAATAACTTATCAATTCCACCATCATCAAAGGATTTTAACATTACCTGTACGCTACCAACTAAATCAGTAACTGATGGTGAATCTCCTAAACCAGAAACCTGTGCGGTTACATTTGCGCCCATGTTATTGAAAAAAGAGGTAGCTTTAGAACCCACTACCGCAAAATCAACTTCAGCGCCTTGCTGTTGCCACTTAGCAGCATCAGCAAGTACTTGTTTAAATAAGTTAATATTTAAACCACCACACAAACCTCGGTCTGTTGATACAACAATATAGCCAATGCGCTTAGCTTCTCGTTCTTCCATATAAGGATGACGATATTCTAAATTACCTAGCGCAATATGACCGATCACGTTTCGTATATTTGTTGCATATGGACGAGAGGCTGCCATGCTTTCCTGCGCTTTGCGCATTTTACTCGCGGCAACCATTTCCATAGCATTTGTGATCTTTTGAGTGTTTTGAACACTCGCGATCTTGGTTTTTATTTCTTTACCAACGGCCATGACTCTTCTCTCCGAAACTCATTACGTTTAATTAAAGACTACCAAGTTTGCGTTGACTTAAATGTTTCTAGTACAGTCGCTAAACCAGCTTCAATGTCTTTATCGTAGTTACCTGTTTCGTTGATTTTAGCCATCAACTCAGCATGTTCACTGTTGGCATATATTAACAATGCTGCTTCAAAATCATTGATTTTGTTAATTGCAACATCATTTAAATAGCCTTTTTCAGCAGAAAACAAAGATATTGCTGTTTCGCTTACAGATAATGGGCTGTATTGCTTTTGCTTCATTAATTCAGTAACACGTTGACCATGCTCTAATTGAGCGCGAGTCGCGTCATCTAAATCTGAGGCAAATTGAGCAAATGCTGCTAATTCACGATATTGAGCCAACGCTAAACGGATACCACCACCAAGTTTCTTAATGATTTTTGTTTGCGCAGCACCACCAACACGAGATACTGATAAACCAGCATTTACCGCAGGACGAATACCTGAGTTAAATAAATCAGACTCTAAGAAGATTTGACCATCGGTAATTGAAATAACGTTAGTTGGTACGAATGCAGATACATCACCGGCTTGTGTTTCAATAATAGGTAAAGCAGTTAAAGAACCTGTTTTTCCTTTTACTTCACCGTTAGTGAATTTTTCAACATACGCTTCATTTACACGAGCAGCACGCTCTAATAAACGACTATGAAGATAGAAAACATCACCTGGGTATGCTTCACGACCTGGTGGGCGACGTAAAAGTAATGATATTTGACGGTAAGCAACAGCTTGCTTAGACAAATCATCATAAACAATCAACGCATCTTCACCGCGATCACGGAAGTATTCACCCATTGAACAACCAGAATATGGCGCTAGGTATTGAAGTGCTGCTGCTTCAGAAGCAGAGGCAACAACTACAATAGTATTTGATAATGCACCGTGCTCTTCTAAGCTACGTACAACATTTGCAACCGTAGAGGCTTTTTGGCCTATTGCTACATAAATACTTTTAATACCTGTGTTCTTTTGATTAATAATGGCATCTAACGCTATTGCAGATTTACCGATTTGACGGTCACCAATAATTAATTCACGTTGACCACGTCCAATTGGAATCATTGAATCAATAGATTTGATACCTGTTTGCACTGGTTGATCAACCGATTTACGTTCAATTACACCTGGTGCAACAACTTCTACAGGAGAGAAGCCATCGTTTTCAACTGGGCCTTTGCCATCAATTGGCTCACCCAAAGTGTTTACAACACGGCCTAATAAGCCACGCCCTACTGGTACTTCTAATATACGACCAGTACCTTTTACTTTTTGCCCTTCAGCAAGATCCGCGTAAGGACCCATTACTACCGCACCTACCGAATCTCGGTCTAGGTTTAACGCGATAGCAAAACGGCTACCAGGAAGTTCGATCATTTCACCTTGCATTACTTCGGCAAGGCCATGGATACGAATAATACCGTCGGTAACCGACACAATAGTACCTTCGTTACGAGCTTCGCTGACAACGTTGAATTGCTCAATACGAGATTTGATTAATTCAGCGATTTCAGTGGAATTCAGTTGCATGCTCTGTTCCCTTATTTCATAAGTGCTAAGATTGTAAAGTTACTGCTAAACGATTCAATTTACCTAAAGTAGAACCATCTATTACCATATCACCCGCTTTAATAACTAAGCCTGAAATGATAGTAGTATCAACTTTACAATTGAGCTTTATTTTACGTGCCAAGCGCTTTTCAAGCGCGGCGCTTAATGTTTTTGTCTGTGCTACTTTTAATTTAACAGCAGACGTTACATCTACCTCAATAGTGTTTTCATATTCTGCTTTCAATTCACAGAATTGAGCTAACACTTGAGGTAACACCAACAAACGTTTGTTTTCAGCCATAATTTTTAAAAAATTTTGACCTTTACTATCTACTTGTTCACCACATACATTTAAAAACAATGTTATAGCTTGCTCTGTAGAGGCACCACCAGATATAAAATCATGAATAGTGCTATCTTTTGATACTTCAGCAGCAAAAGTTAGTTGGTTTAACCAGCTATCTATTGCATTAGTATCTGCAGAGTTGCTTTCAAGGGCATAGTCAAACGCTGCTTTCGCATAAGGACGAGCGACAGTTGTCAATTCAGACATAGCTCTTTCCTCTATAGCTCGGCGACGAGTTTATCTAAGATATCGCTGTGTGTAGCGGCATCGATTGAACGCTCAAGAATTTTCTCGGCACCAGCAATAGCAAGAAGTGCAACTTGTGCGCGCAATTCTTCTTTAGCTCGGTTACGTTCAGTTTCTATTTCAGCGTGTCCTGAAGCTAAGATTTTATCTTTCTCAGCTTGTGCTTTACCGGCAGCTTCTTCAACTATTTTAGCTTCATGCTTTTTAGCCGCTTCTACAATAGAGGCAGCTTGAGCTTTCGCTTCTTTTAATTGAGCTGTAGCATTTTCTTGAGCAAGCTCAAGATCTTTAGCAGCACGGTCTGAAGCCGCAAGTCCGTCAGCAATTTCTTTTTGACGAGCTTCAATGGCACCAATAATTGGTGGCCAAACATACTTCATACAGAACATTACAAATACTACAAATGCGATTAATTCACCAATTAGCGTGGCATTAATATTCATTTGTGTACCTCCTATTTATATTCGCTTTAAAATTAAGCCTAAGCTGGAATGTGTAGGCCTTCAACGAATAATAGGTATAACCCAATAGCAACACCAATCATCGCGATAGCATCGATAAGACCTGCTACGATGAACATTTTCACTTGTAGTTGAGGTGCTAGTTCAGGTTGACGAGCAGCAGATTCTAAGAATTTACCACCTAACAAACCAAAACCGATAGCGGTACCTAAAGCACCTAAACCAATTAGTAAAGCAACTGCAATAGCAATCATATTTTTCTCCGATATTTAAAGTAAAGTTTAAAGTTAAAGTTATGTAAAACTGTTTTTTTGGACATCCTGTCCTTCACCTCACGGGTCAGCCATCGCTGTTTAATTTATTCATGAATAATCGTATTTTAATATTTTTTTCTACTATTCAATCCATATAAATTAGTGATCTTCGTGAGCTAAACTAAGATAAACAATAGTTAGCATCATAAAGATAAACGCTTGTAATGGGATTATTAGCAAATGAAATGCTGCCCATAAAAAATGCATTGGCAATTGGAATAATCCAATTGTTGCTATTAGTAAAAATATTAACTCACCGGCATATAAGTTACCAAATAAACGTAAAGCTAATGATAATGGACGAGCTAATAAAGTAACCATTTCAAGAATAAAATTAATAGGATATAAAGGCCACCAACCAAAAGGCTGTGTCGTTAATTCTTTAATAAAACCACCAATACCCTTTACTTTAATTGAATAATAAATGGTTAATACAAATACCCCTAATGCTAATGCAAAAGTCATATTCGGATCCGTTGTTGGTACAGGCTTCATATAAATATGTGCTAATTCATGGCCTGTTACTAAACTAATTATTTTTGGTATTAAATCCACTGGAACCCAATCCATTGCATTCATTAATAATACCCATACAAAAATAGTTAATGCTAGTGGTGCTATTAATGGATTTTTACCATGAAAAGTACTTTTTACACTATCACCAACAAACTCAACAATAAGTTCAACAGCACATTGCAATTTACCCGGTACTCCAGAGGTTGCTTTTCTTGCAACACTATGAAAAATAGTAATAAATACTAGACCTAAAAACACCGACCAACCTAACGTATCCAAATGCCAAGTCCAAAAACCTTCGCCTGCCGTTAAATTAGTTAAATGGTGTTTAATATATTCTTGACTGGTCAGCGTTTCAGTAGAAGCAGCTACAGACATATTAATGTTCCCATGATTAAAGTTTAAAATTTAGTGTTTCAAAAAAACGGGTGTTAGCAATGATGTAATCATCACCAAACAAAATACAGTAAATAAAGCTAATGGCACTATGATGAAAAATTTAAATGTTAGTGCAAACAAAATAGCTGTTATTAATAGTTTAACTTTTTCACCTTTATAAAAAGCATCAACAACTTGTTGGGCTTTTGTAGCTCCTGCATATTTAAATGCACTTAAGCCAAAAAAAAAGTGAGGTATTATTGCTATTAATCCACCCAATAAGGCAGATTTAGCCATAATTAATCCCCAAAAAAAATAGGTGATTAAACAGGAAATAAAAGTCATTGTAGTAGCAAATACTAATTGTTGTTTAGTTAAGTGTTTACCTGCAGCCGTTAATTTATTTTTGTTTATTTGGCTCACGTTGTACCTTAACCTGAAAGTTTTTAAATTTATATTTACTTTATATAAAAGTATTACTAAAAACGAAAACTTTCGTAAATAATTACTACTTTTTAATGACATAAAACCTTCATAAAAAGTCTGCGCAAGTATACTGATTTAGGTTTTATTTGCAACAAAATAGGGTGCTATCCATCCTTTATTTGTACTAATAATATCTATTAGTGTAAATAAACAAATGTTTTTTTATTAATTAAAGCATTTGATATTAAAAAAGGTTATTTATAAACGATAATATTAAAAAATAACCAACCTAATATTTAATGTATTTTTGTTAAAATACCGTCTAACTCATCTAAATTACTATAATTGATAATTAACTTACCTTTCCCTTTATTATTATGTGAAATACTTACTGCCGATCCTAATTTTTCAGACAAATGTTGCTCTAAAGAAATAGTGTCTGGATCTCTGTTTTTTTCTATTATCTTTTTCTCTGGTGCAAGAGTTTTCTTAACTAAATTTTCTGTCTCTCTAACTGTAAGTTCTTTCGCAGCAACTGTTCTTGCTGTTATTGCTTGTAAATTATCATCAAGAGCTAATAACGCTCGTGCATGACCCATTTCTATATCACCATGTTCTAGTAAAGTTTTTACTTCATCAGTTAAACTATTTAAACGTAATAAATTAGAAACTGTTGTACGTGATTTTCCTACTGCATCAGCCACTTCTTGATGAGTTAATTCAAACTCAGATAATAATCGATATAAAGCAACAGCTTCTTCCATAGCATTTAAATCTTCACGTTGAATATTTTCAATTAAAGCAATAGCGACGGCTGATTCATCAGGTACATCTTTGATAATACAAGGAACAATATCAATTTCAGCTAACTGAGCAGCTCTCCAACGACGTTCACCAGCAATAATTTCATAATGCTTAATACCCTGTTCATTTTCATCTATAGGGCGAACAACAATAGGTTGAATAATACCTTGAGATTTTATTGATCTTGATAAATCTTCAAGCGCTTCTGTAGACATATCTTTACGTGGTTGATATTTACCTGGTTGTAATAATTCTATTGGTAATTTTTGTAATTCACTTTGTTGTGCATTATTTTGTTCTTGCTTTACAGGGCTAGAAAGTAATGCATCTAAGCCACGACCTAATCCTCTACGTTTTGATGCATTCATATTATTTTGTCACTTCTTGATTAGTAGCGGTTATTTGTTTTTTATTTTGATCGGCGCGACGTAGTATTTCACCTGCAAGTGCTAAATAAGCCTTAGATCCAGTTGCTGATTTATCATAATACATTACAGGAGTACCAAAGCTTGGAGCTTCGGCTAAACGAACATTACGTGGAATTACTGTACGATATACTTTATCACCAAAATGGCGCTTTAATTGTTCAGAAACATCATTAGCTAATCTATTACGCGGATCATACATAGTGCGTAAAATACCTTCGATTTCTAATTTATCATTAATTACTGAGGTTAATTTAGAAATAGTATCTAAAAGTGCTGTTAATCCTTCTAAAGCATAATATTCACACTGCATTGGTACTAGTACAGAGTCTGCTGCAGCCATAGCATTTACAGTAAGCATGTTTAGCGAAGGAGGGCAGTCTATTATAATAAAATCATAATCTTTTTTTATAGGTTTTAATGCGTTTTTTAAGCGAAGTTCGCGCGCATAAACTTCCATTAATTTTATTTCAACAGCAGTAACATCACTATTGGCAGCAACTAGATCATACAAGCCAACCGTATTTTTTACTGCAACTTCATTAAGTGGTTTTTCATCAATTAGTAATTCATAACAAGTTGCTTCAACCTCATATTTATCAACACCACTACCCATAGTGGCATTACCTTGAGGATCTAAGTCTATTAACAATACTTTACGTTTAGTGGCAGCTAATGAGGCAGCTAAATTTACCGATGTAGTAGTTTTTCCAACACCGCCTTTTTGATTTGCGACCGCAATAACTTTTCCCACAATGACCCCATATTATTTTTGTTTTTTACTATTATGCATTCAATTAAATGTTTTAATACTTTTTTAACTCAATTAAATGACGCTCGCCTGTTAATTGAGGAACAATAAGTTTATAACTTGCAGAAACTTTTATGTGTTTAGGTAATAATAATATTTCATCTTTTGGATAGTGTCCCTTTAATGCATAAAAACATCCTTTTTCATCAATAAGATGTTCACACCAAGTTACCATATCTGTTATTGATGCAAAAGCTCTACTTAATACCCCATCAAAAACATTATCAACAAGGTATTTTTCAACTCGAGATTGTACCGGAGTAACATTTTCTAGTTTTAATTGAAAAACAACTTGTCGTAAAAAAGTAATTCTTTTACCCAAACTATCTAATAATACAAACTTTTTATGCGGATACAATATTGCCAAAGGGATCCCTGGTAATCCTGGGCCAGTACCAACATCAATAAAATGTTCACCTTGTAATTTTTCACCAATAACTAAACTATCAAGAATATGTTTAACTAGCATTTCTTGAGGATCTCTGACAGAAGTTAAATTATAGGCTTTATTCCATTTAACTAATAATTCAACATATTGAATTAATAAATTAATTTGTTTTTCTGTTAAATTTATAGAAGCTTGTTCTAATAGTTTTTTTAATTGTGTTATTAACATTTTATGGTTTAAACTTTTATAAAGATAATTAAATACTTAAGCATATTTACGATCTGTCTTAGTAAGTAAACCATGCTTTTTTAAATATACTAATAATAATGAAATTGCTGCTGGTGTTATTCCTGAAATTCTTGACGCTTTACCAATAGTTTCAGGACGAGCATCACTTAATTTCGCCACAACTTCATTTGATAATCCAGATATTTGACTAAAATTAAAATCTACAGGAATTAATGTCTCTTCATGACGTTTTTTCTTTGCTATTTCATCAAGTTGTCTATCAATATAACCGGCATATTTTATCTGAATTTCTATTTGTTCTGACGCTTGAGTATCACTAAGTAGTGGTCCTAAACCCTCAATAGATATTAAATCTTGATAACGCATTTCAGGACGGCGTAATAATTCTTCTAAACTATTTTCTCGACTAATTGGATTTTTTAATAATTTATTTACTTGATCTACTGCCGGATGATCTTTTTGGATCCAAACTGTTTTTAAACGCTGTTGTTCAATAATAATATTTTCCATTTTTTCATTAAATCTTTTCCAACGGGAATCATTAACTAAACCAATTTTGTGACCTCGTTCCGTTAAACGAATATCAGCATTATCTTCGCGTAATAATAATCGATACTCTGCACGTGAGGTAAACATACGATAAGGTTCTTTTGTTCCTAATGTAGCTAAATCATCAATAAGAACGCCCATATAAGCTTGATCTCTACCTAAAATAAAATCATCTAATTCTTTAACCCTACAGGCTGCATTAGCACCTGCAATTAAGCCTTGTGCACCTGCTTCTTCATATCCCGTAGTACCATTAATTTGTCCTGCAAAAAATAAATTTTTGATAAATTTACTTTCAAGCGTTTGTTTTAAATCACGCGGATCAAAATAATCATATTCAATAGCATAACCAGGACGTGTTATATGTGCATTTTCAAAACCTTTGATTGAACGAACAAGATCTATTTGAACATCAAATGGCAAACTTGTAGATATACCATTTGGATAAATTTCGTGAGTAGTTAATCCTTCAGGTTCAACAAAAATTTGATGTGAATCTTTATCACTAAAACGATGTATTTTATCTTCAATTGATGGACAATAACGTGGACCTATACCATCAATAACACCAGTATACATAGGTGATCTATCTAAACCATTACGGATAATATCGTGTGTTTTTTTATTTGTATGAGTAATAAAACAAGGGATCTGCTGAGGATGATCTTGTAATGATCCCATGAATGAGAATACTGGTCGTGGTGTATCACCTGGTTGTTCTATCATTTGTGTAAAATCAAGAGTACGCGCATCTAATCTCGGTGGAGTACCTGTTTTTAAACGATCTATTCGAAAGGGCAAATCATGTAATTTATTAGCTAAATTTATACTAGAAGGATCTCCGGCACGACCACCTTGATAATTATTTAAACCTATATGAATTTGCCCAGCAAGAAAAGTACCTACCGTTAATACCACTGTTTTACCTTTAAATTTCAACCCCATTTGGGTAGATACACCCGTAATTATATCATTCTCTAAAATTAGATCATCACATGGTTGTTGAAATATTGTTAAATTAGGCTGGTTTTCTAAATAGTGGCGTATATAGTTTTTGTATAAAATTCTGTCTGCTTGCGCTCTAGTCGCTCTTACCGCGGGCCCTTTACTGGCATTTAATGTTCTAAATTGAATAGCACTATGATCAATTGCCTCAGCCATTAATCCACCTAAAGCATCAATTTCTTTAACTAAATGACCTTTACCAATACCGCCAATAGCTGGATTGCAAGACATTTGCCCCAGCGTATCAATATTATGCGTTAATAATAATGTTTTACATCCCATGCGTGCTGCTGCAAGTGCGGCTTCTGTACCAGCATGACCACCACCAACAACAATTACGTCAAAAGACTTTTGATACCACATTTATTAATTACCACATTTGAAAAAGGGAACGTATTTTACCGCTTTTTTATCTTAAGTGAAACGTAAAATTGAGATAAAAGATCTTTGTTTGATCCGTTAATAATATATAAAGATCTATATAAAGATCTTATTATTACTATTATTACTAACATGATTATCTGTGAGTAAGTTGTTTTTTTATATAATAATCATTGAATTAAGTGATCTTATTAGCTGTGATCAAACATTGATCAAGTAGGGTAAAAGCTTTGATCAAAAGGAGTGTTTATCCACAGGAGTAATATAAATATTTTTTATACACTGAATAAGAAGGTTTAATTCAACTACTTTTACATAAGTTATTCACAATACTATTTTTTAAATGTTTTTATGTGGATAACTTATGAATTAATCAGTATAAAAGATCTTTATTCGTCTTTAGGTATTCCTGTGCTGCTAATTCAGGATCAATATCTTGCTGCATATCTAGTGTTAATATATTTGTTTTATTTGTACAACCTTTTGATATTAATGTTTTTTTTATATTTTTTGCTGCAAAACAAAATGTATCATAACTTGAATCTCCAATACCAATGACTAAAAACTGGGTTGTTGATAGTTTTTGATCGTGGTTTTTTAGATCATTTACAAAACTTTTTATGTTATCTGGAAATTCACCAGCACCATGTGTTGAAGTACAAATTAACCAGGTTTGATTTTTGTGTGATATTTGGTCAAATTTAGGTTGTAAATGTAGCGTAGTTTGATGGCCAAGTTCTATTAGGGTTTCTTCACACGCTTCTGCTACGTATTCAGTTCCTCCTAACATGCTACCTACTATTATTTGAAAGGATGCCATTGTTTAGCCTTTTATTATTTAAAATATATAAATCATTTACCAATACAAAAAGATGAAAAAATTTGGCCAAGCAGATCATCGCTGGTGAATTCACCTGTTATTTCATTAAGTTCTTGCTGAGTTATTCTTAGTTCTTCAGCTAATATTTCTCCGGCCATAAAAGATTCTAATTGTTCAAGGCCTGTATTTAAATGCTGTTCAGCATTTTCTAAAGCAATTAAATGTCGTCGTCTAGCCATAAAACTGCCTTCAGTGCTACCTTGATATCCCATGATAGTTTTTAAATGTTCAGTTAGATTTTTGATCCCTTCGCCTGTTTTAGCCGAAAGTGCAATAATTTGAGGTTGTTGTTCATTGTCTACATAACCGGTAGCAATTTGGCTAATATCAGCTTTGTTTTTAATAATAGTTATACCAATATTTTTGGGAAGTTTAGTGAAAAATTCTGGCCAAATTTTTTCTGGTTTATATTCTTCTTCTTTACTTGAATCGACCATAAATAATACTTGATCAGCTTGATTAATTTCTTTCCAAGCACGTTCAATACCTATTTGTTCAACTTTATCAGCACTGTCTCTAAGACCTGCAGTATCGATAATATGTAAAGGCATACCATCTATATGAATTTGTTCTGTTAGTACGTCTCTGGTAGTGCCTGCTATGTCGGTGACTATGGCACTGTTTTTACCACTGAGGGCATTTAATAGACTTGATTTACCTGCATTTGGGCGTCCTGCAATAACAACTCGCATGCCTTCGCGAAGTATACTGCCTTGTTGAGCTTGTTTTCTAACGTTAGATACTTGAATAATAATATCTTTTAAATTATTAATTATTTTTTTATCTGCTAAAAAATTAATTTCTTCTTCAGGAAAATCTATTGCTGCCTCTACATACATGCGTAAATGAATAACTTTATCGACTAGTTGGTTTATTAATTTTGAAAAATTACCTTGTAATGAATGTAATGCACAACGGGCAGCTTGCTCAGAGCTTGATTCTATTAAATCAGCAATAGCTTCTGCTTGGGTAAGATCTAGTTTGTCATTTAAAAATGCTTGTTCGCTAAACTCACCAGGTTTAGCTAAACGAATACCGGGTAGGGTGGTAATTTCTTTTAGTAGCATATCTAAAATTATTGGACCACCGTGTCCTTGTAATTCAAGTATATCTTCGCCAGTAAAAGAATGCGGTGCTTTAAAATACAGAGCGATACCTTGATCTAATATTTGCTGATCTTTATCCTTAAATGGTAAATATTCTGCTGTTCTAATTTTTGGAATTTTACCTAAAATAGCTTGAGCCACCATTTTAGTGTTTGGTCCAGATACTCTAATAATACCAACACCGCCTCTGCCTGGAGGAGTGGCTTGGGCGACGATAGTTTCTTGATGATAACTACTTAACGATTGCTTGCTCATAATTATGTCTTTATTTAATAATTAACTGTATTTTACTTTATTTAAGTAAATAACAGCAAATATGTATCAATGTACTTATTTAATAGCTTATGTATTTACTTTTATTTGATATGTTTAAATGCATAAAAAAAGCGACTCGAAAGTCGCTTTTTTTAATTATTTGTTTGTCTTGTCCTGAAATGTGTTTACACATTTAGGACTTATTTTATGAAAACCACTAAAACTAAAGACGTTAAGCGTACTCAACG
>Ga0316202_10001399_pt1 | contig 18946 bp, 20 predicted proteins | sample 3monrhotite_MG_FD_204934 | JGI IMG/M metagenome (GOLD analysis project Ga0316202, IMG submission 204934) | Microbial mat bacterial communities from mineral coupon in-situ incubated in ocean water Damariscotta River, Maine, United States -... | ecosystem: Environmental > Aquatic > Marine >... | reverse complement strand
ATAAATCAGTATCATGTAGTGAATCATTTAACGGGTGATATTGATGAAAATGACACGCGAAATGTATTGGTAGAGTCAGCTCGAATTGCTCGAGGCGATATTGAAGATATTACCGAGTTAGTTGTCGATGAGTTTGATGCCTTAGTTTTACCCGGTGGTTTTGGTGCAGCAAAAAATTTATGTGATTTTGCCATAAATAATCAAAACTATACGATGCAAGCCGATGTGTTAACTGTTTGCCAAGAGTTTGCTAGCGCGAATAAACCAGCAGGATATATTTGTATTGCGCCAGTAATGATCGCCTTGGTTTATGGTAACAGTAGCATCGGTACCATTGGGACTGATAGTGATATTGCATCGCAATTAACGACGATGGGATTGCAGCATGTTAGTTGTCCGGTAAATGATGTGGTAATCGATACAGTAAACAACGTCATATCAACACCTGCTTATATGCTAGCAGGTGATATTGGTGAGGCAGCACAAGGTATTAATAAATTAATCAAAAATTTACTTGAAATGATTTAATTAACTGCCGCAATAATAATCATCAAATAATTTAACCACATTTTCAAGTAGAATGAGCATATACTCTTTTGGTTTTGGTGGGCAAAATAGTCGTCTAATTTATTAAAAAGGTTAATAACAACACAATGGAAATTAATAATAAAACTGTTTGGATAACTGGCGCTTCATCAGGTATCGGTGAAGGTTTAGCGCATGCTTTAGCCGAACAAGGGGCAAAGCTTGTATTATCGGCTCGAAGTGAAGATAAATTACAACAATTAAAGCAACAATTACCAAACAGTGAACAGCATCGCGTTGTCGTATTAGATCTAGCCGATATTGAAGATTCCAGCGAGCAAGTTAACGCGGTTATTGATGAAATAGGCTCTATAGATATTTTAATCAACAATGCTGGTGTCTCTGTGCGAAGTACCGCACAAGAAACACAATTGGCAGTACACCGAAAAGTAATGGAAGTGAATTATTTTGGCACTATTGCTATGACTCAAATCGTGTTACCTAATATGTTAAAAAACAAGCAAGGTATGGTAGTTACTATTGCCAGTGTTGCCGGTAAAGTGGGTGGCAAAGGTATGTCAGGTTATAGTGGTTCAAAACATGCGATTATTGGTTATATGGATTGTTTACGCGCAGAAGAGAGCAACAATGGTATTCAAGTGCTAACCATTTGCCCTGGTTTTGTGCAAACTAATATCTCAGTAAATTCAATGATTGGTGATGGCACAACGCTGGGAGTTATGTCTAAAGCGATCAGTGGCGGTATTACAGTTAAAGAGTGCGCAAATAAAATCATATTAGCGATTAAAACGAATAAAGATGAAGTTGTTATAGGCAAAGGAATAAGCTATTGGGCACCAACCATTAAACGTTTTTTTCCTAGTTTATTGCGTAAATTGGTCGCTAAAAATAGTTATCGTGATTAATCATTGTCTTTATTAGCAGTTTGCTCTTTTAACATGTTTTCTTTGATTTGAGATTGTTCGATACGCCACTTTTGCAACTCGGCATAGTAATGATCCCAAACGCAAGGATTACAAGCACCACCACCACAGCAGTCATCATCAGCAGGAGGAAAAGGTTTTTCCATTGGTGTAGTCATAACTTCTCTTTGTTAAATTTAATTGAAACTATTTTAACGATAAAAAAGCCCTGAAACAATTCAGGGCTAACTATTTTATTCAAATATAGGGTTCGTTATTCGTCTTCAGAGAGTTTTTTCTCCAAATAATGGATATTGGCACCACCATTAACAAAACCTTGATCGGTTAAAATGTCTTTATGTAAAGCGATATTGGTTTTAATACCGTCAACCACTAATTCGTTTAATGCATTGCGCATTCTAGCAATAGCAACGTCGCGGTTATCACCCCAAGTAATTAGCTTACCTATCATAGAATCATAATGTGGTGGTACAGAATAATCAGCATAAATGTGAGAATCCCAACGAACACCTAATCCGCCCGGCGGGTGGAAACGCGTAATTTTACCCGGAGATGGAATGAAAGTGCGAGGATCTTCAGCATTAATACGACATTCAATTGAATGCCCTGCCACTTTGATATCTTCTTGTGTATAAGATAATGGTTGACCAGCAGCAACACGCAATTGTTCTTTTATTAAATCAACACCAGTGATCATTTCAGTTACAGGATGCTCTACTTGAATACGAGTATTCATTTCAATGAAATAAAATTCACCATTTTCATACAAAAATTCAAACGTTCCTGCACCACGATAATTAATTTCAAGACAAGCGTTACAACAACGTTCACCAATTTTTGCTCGCATTTCAGGAGTAATACCTGGTGCTGGCGCCTCTTCAACTACCTTTTGATGACGACGTTGCATTGAGCAATCGCGTTCACCTAAATGAATAGCGCTACCTTGTCCGTCAGCTAACACTTGAATTTCAACATGCCGTGGATTTTCAAGAAATTTTTCCATGTAAACCATGTCGTTATTAAAAGTATTACGAGCTTCAGTTTTGGTCAATTGAATTGCGTCGACCAACTCTTTTTCACTACGTACTACGCGCATACCACGACCACCGCCGCCACCAGATGCTTTAATTATAACCGGATAACCAATACGTTTCGCATGGGCTAAATTTGCTGCACCATTACTAGTTAATGGACCGTCAGAGCCTGGTACACAAGGAACGCCGGCTGCTTTCATTGCCCTAATTGCTGAAACTTTATCACCCATTAAGCGAATACTTTCTGCCGTAGGACCGATAAAAGCAAAGCCAGACTTTTCAACTTGTTCGGCAAAATCAGCATTTTCAGCCAAAAAACCATAACCGGGATGAATCGCTACAGCATTCGTGACTTCAGCGGCAGTAATAATTGATGGAATATTTAAATAACTGGCAGTTGCTGATGGCTTGCCAATACAAATGGTTTCATCAGCTAGCAAAACATGTTTAAGTGTTCTGTCAGCAGTTGAATGTACAGCAACGGTTTTAATACCAAGCTCTTTACAAGCGCGAAGTATTCTTAATGCAATTTCGCCGCGATTGGCGATAACAACTTTATCTAACATGGAATTACCCTTATTTGTTGGGCTTATTCAATGATGAATAGCGGTTGATCAAATTCAATAGCATCTTCGTTTTCAACTAAAATTGCTTTAATAGTACCTGATTTATCGGCTTCTATTTGGTTCATCATTTTCATTGCTTCAATAATGCACAATGTATCACCAGCATTAACATGCTGACCAATTTCAACAAATGCAGGTGCTTCTGGTGAGCCAGATGAATAATAAGTACCAACCATCGGTGAGCGAACTTGATGTCCAGAAGCGACCGCTGGTGCAGCTTCGATGTTTGCCACTGGTGTTGCAGCTGCTACAGGTACAGCGAGAGGTGCCGATTGCATCATTGGAGCTTGAGCGGTCACAACAGAGGGGCCACAACTAATACGTACCGACTCTTCACCTTCAGAAATTTCTAACTCGTTAATACCAGATTCTTCTACTAGTTCAATTAACTTCTTTATTTTACGAATATCCATTGGAACACCTTTATTTTTTAATTCAATTATTGTTTGCTTGTATTAATCTTGAGATTTTGTTGTTAAATATGAATGTGCAGCTAATAGCGCATATTCATAGCCATTTGAACCTAAGCCGCAGATCACGCCTTGGGCTATATCCGACAAGTAAGAATGACTTCTAAAGTTTTCACGTGCATGAACATTAGAAAGATGAATTTCAATAAACGGAATATCTACACAGAGTAACGCATCGCGTAAAGCAACACTCGTGTGTGTAAACGCAGCAGGATTAATAATAATAAAATCAATTTTTTGATAAGACTGATGAATACTATCAATTAATTCAACTTCAGCATTTGATTGTAGGTGCGTTAGGTTGATTGCTAATTGCTCAGCTTTATTATTTAAAAGACTGATAATATCGCTTAGTGATTGAGAGCCATAAATAGTAGGCTCTCGCTTTCCAAGCATATTTAAATTTGGGCCATTTAGCACTAAAACGTTAAACTTTGCAGACATTTGTTTATATATCACAGTTAAATTCGATTTAGTGCTTATACTTACACAAAATCAAATGATTTCAACTTAAATTGCAATAAAAATACAATTTTTCACATTTAGCCGATTATTATAGTGTTTTCGCAGAAAATAGCAGCAAAATACAGGTCTTACCTGTTGGGCGTTATAATAATGATAGTAAAGTTGCAAAAAAATTAAATTTTTCTATAGTTAAGTGGCTTAATGTGAAAAAGTGTATTTATTTGATCTTTTTCAATTTTATTACATGAATCATCTTGATTGATATTGTTTACTTGTGATAAAAGTTCTACATTATCACGTGTTTATATGGTTATTTCACAAGGATATGTTTATTAAAAACATTTCAAAATTATGGTTACTATGCTTTTTGCTAATTGCTAGTTTTAATGCTTATAGTATCGATATTATCACTCATCCATCGGTTAAAACTAAATCGCTCACGACCGCACAGTTGCGTCGAATTTACTCAATGCGTCAATTGTTCTGGCATTCAGGTTCTCCCATCGTTGTTTTTGTTTTACCGAGCAAGCATAAATTACATCAAAAATTTACTAAAAAAATGTTAAGAATGTTTCCTTATCAACTTGATCGAATTTGGAATAAATTAACCTATTCTGGCGTGGGAACTGCGCCGATTGTAGTTGATAATGCTCATGCGCTTATTGATGCCGTGATGAAAACTACTGGTGCGATTGGCTATATAGAAAAAGCACCTATCAATAATAAAATTAACATTATAAGTATTAAAGGATGAGATATAGACGATGAAAAATATCAAAAGCTTTTTTTGTTTTATCTTATTATTAGCATGGTTTGGAGAAACTCAAGCGGCAGATTTGACGTTAAGTAATTGGCAATGGCATGGGTTTTTATCGCAAGGGATAATTGATGTAAACGGCAGTGATTTTGTAAGTAATGATGATTCTATTTCTAGTGAATTAACCGAAGTCGGTATTAATACTTCGGTGCAACTGCTATCAAATGTTCGTTTTGCTACTCAAGCTGTGTATTTAGATGGTGGAGATCGTTATAGCAAAGGAGCTCGAATAGACTATTTACTGCTAGATTGGGGGCTTTTTAATAAGAATAATTGGCAAGCAAATTTATATATAGGGCGTTTTAAAAATGTACACTGGCTTTATTCAAGTGTTCGCGATGTTCCCTTTGCTCGTCCAAGCATTATTTTACCGCAATCTGTTTATTTTGATGGATTTCGTGACATCGCAGTTAGTGGTGATGGCGCGGCTTTAAAATTAAGTTACACCGATGATAGTTATGGTGATTTTGATGTTAATTATAGTTATGGAACCTCCCCTTTATCTAAAAAACAAGGGCAAATTATTTTAAGTAAATTAGCATTAGGTGATGTAAAACAAGATATTGATTCGCAGGCTAGTTTTTATTGGCGCCCAGTCTTTTCATCTTGGCGTTTTGGCTTATCTTTGCTTGATTCTGACTTTAGTTATCATAGTTCGGCTCAAGATTATTTTGCTGACGGAAAATTTTCATTTCAATTTTATACACTCAATGCATTGTATGAAGGAGAAAAATGGGAATTTAGCGGTGAAATTTATCAGGAAAGATTTGTCACTAAAGGATTTTATCACTCGCAATTTTTACAAGATCATCTAGGCCAAGGTGCATATATACAGACACGTTATAAATTGAATGACGATTTTACGTTACTGGCACGTTATGAAAAATTTTATATGGATAAAGAAGACAAAAAAGGGAAACAGCTCGAAATTGATTCCGCGGGAGCAGTGCCCCATTATTTTGCATTTCAAAATGATTTCACTTTCTCTCTTTCTTATGATCTTACTAATAACTTTAAATTTAGGTTAGAGCATCACTGGGTGAATGGTGGGGCACGATTAACACCTATTGTGCTACCTAACCCCTTAATAAATAATCAACAGCACTGGCAAATAACAGCATTGCAATTAATGATGTGGTTCTAATGAAAAAGAAACATTTTCTGAGCGTTTCTACTAAGCTACTGATGCTTATTATTAGCACTTTACTCATTATTAGTATTAGTTTTTCTACCGTTTCTTTATTACGTTTAAAAGCTGAGTTTAAAAATTTTCAAAGAGAGTCATTAAAAAAAGGACAAGAGCACTGGAATGTTCATAACAATTTATTAAGTAATCAACTTAGAACATGGTTGGAATCTTTTAGTGATATGGTTTTAAAAGATAACAAAAATGATTTTAATAATGTCGCTGTTGCACTGCAGCAACAGTACGACACCTTGCAGTTATATTTAAATGTTGAAAATATTTGGTTTGTTAATCAACAGCAACAAACCTTGTATAGCTCTGCAAAATTACCTTTATTAATTAATCAAAAAATGGAACAAGTTATTCGTGAGCAATCTCCATTAAGTGAGGTGCTCTGTCAAACGATCTGTCAGCAGTTAATTATTATTCCATTACTTAATAAAGAAGGAGAATTGGCGGCAATAGCAATGACTGCATCTTTGGTTGATATGCTTTATTCAATGCATTTAACTTTAAAAAGCGATGTGGCCATTGTACGTTTTGAACCAAAGCAAAAAAACGAAGCAAGTGCATTAAAAATAATTTCAGCGTCAAATCCTTTGTTATTAAAATCGATGTTAATAAACAAAACACCCATTGATATAGAAAAAACTAAAAAACAAGGTAAGCGGTTTAATTTTGACCAAAAAAATTATTTATTAGATTTATTACCATTATCTCAAAATGATACGAGGAATTACTATTTAGCACTTATTGACGATGTTACGCACTTTACAATTGAAGGTGATAATTATCGACAACAATTTCTAGTGTCTATTGCGATTGTTTTTATCGTACTAGCTATGTTGATTTATGCAATGACTTCGCCGTTTGCTAACCGTCTTTTAACGCTTTCTCAAGCATTGCCTATGCTGGCAAAAAAAGAATTTCAGCAATTTAGAAATCTTAACTTAAAAAGGTTGCGCTTTTTTTCTGATGAATTAGATGTTTTAGCCAATTCTGCAATCGACTTAAGTTATGATTTAGAGCAATTAAATTTAGAGGTAGAGCAAAAAACTAAAGAATTAGAAAATATTGCGATGTACGATTTACTCACCGGTTTGCCTAATCGCAATATGCTCAATTATCAGCTAAAAAAATCATTACCTAATTTGGCTAGAAATAATGCCAGCATCGCAGTGCTATTTTTAGATTTAGATGATTTTAAGAAAGTGAATGATAGTCATGGTCATGCTGATGGGGATCGGCTTCTTATTGAAGCAGCCGATCGCATTCGTTTAAGCCTTCGAAAAGTTGATATTGTTTGCCGTTTTGGCGGGGACGAATTTGTTGTATTTCTTGATCAAATTGTCTCGCTAGGGCAGGCAAAGATAGTAGCGGATAAAATATTAAACAATTTCAAAAAACCAATTAGTGTAGGAGATAAACTGTTTTATGTTTCAACTAGTATTGGTATTTCTTATACGGCAGACCCTACGTTTAAAGTGGATGATTTAATTCGTCAAGCAGATATAGCAATGTACGAAGCTAAAAGTGAAGGTGGAGGTAAGTACTTTGTTTATCAAGACGAAATGTATGTGAAAGTCGCACAACAAGTTATGCTCGAAACAGAAGTGAGACAAGCGTTATCAAAAAATCAGTTTAGCTTAAGTTTGCAACCTCAAATTTATTCAAAAGACAATAAACTTGCTGGTTTTGAAGCATTATTACGGTGGCACCACCCTGAACGCGGTATGGTTTCACCGGAGGATTTTATTCCTATTTTAGAAAAATCTAAATACATGGTTGAGCTAGGGTACTGGGTAATTAGACACTGTTTTGAACTAGTAACTGATATAAAGAACAATGGGTTAACTAACTTTACTGTCGCAATTAATTTAACCGCAGGGCAATTTGCCGATAGTAAACTTATTCCTTATTTAACGTCGCTGTTGGCAGAATTTCACTTACCAGCGAGTTATTTTGAACTTGAATTAACAGAACAAACCTTAGTTAAAGACGTAGATGTAACTATTGCAGTAATGGAAGAGCTTAAGCTGTTGGGTTTTAGTTTTGCTATTGATGACTTTGGAACAGGTTATTCTTCATTAGCATATTTAAAGAAAATGCCGGTTGATGTAATTAAAATTGACAAAAGTTTTGTCTTTGGCATGTTAGATAATCATGCAGATTATCAAATTATTAAATCAACTATTGCCATGGTTAAAAGTTTAGGGTTAACGGTTGTTGCCGAAGGTGTAGAAACGAGCGCGCAATTACGCGCATTAACTGAACTTGAATGTGATTTGATCCAAGGTTATTTTTTCTCGAAACCGATCCCTGAAATTTCTTTATTTACATTTGTTGAAGAAAAAATAGAACAAGGTTATTGGAAAACCAAGGTGGAAAAAGTCTATTGATTTCAGCAGAAACCACCATAAAATCTATGGTGGTAGTTAAATTTACCCACTTATTTTACTTTAAACAAAGCATTCACATGAGCTGAAAAATCATCAGCACTCATAAAACCAGTGACTCTATTTTTAGTTAACTCTTGACCTTGAAGATTAAAAAACAGAATAGAAGGTAATCCCAAAATTTTATAATGTTTAACTAATTCAATGCTATTTGGCCCATTAAAGTTAGTTAAATCTATTTGAATTAGCTTTGTGTTGTTTAGCGCTAACTTAACTTGTGGAGCATTAAACGTATAATGTTCAAACTCTTTACAGGCAACGCACCAGTCGGCATATAAATCAACCATTACCGTTTTTCCTTGGCTATTAGCTTGTTTTACCGCTTGCGTTAATTCAGGCAAACTTTTTACTTTACTAAAGACCTTGTCGTTAGATGCTGTGGTTTGTACATTGGCAATTGAGCCGCTCTGATTTTGAGTGAAAACCAACTGATAAACTTGATTAGCACCAAAAAACAATGCAATAAAAATAAGCAATGAACGTACGCCAAACCAAAAACCTTTTGTTTTGTTTTCAGCACTATTTTGATTTACCACATAAAAATAACTAGCACTGGCGAGAAGTAGAATTGCCCACAACCATTCGACCATAACTGCGGGAATAATGCGAGATAATAACAAAATTGGAACAGCTAATAATAATAGACCAAAGATGTTTTTAACAATATTCATCCAATTACCCGCTTTAGGTAATAGCTTACCACCTGAACTACCCAAAATAAGTAATGGTAAGCCCATTCCTAGACTTAGGGCATATAAAGCGGAAGCACCTAAAACAACATTGCCCGTTTGCGATATGTACAATAGAGCACCAGTTAGGGGAGCGGTAGTACAAGGTGAGGCCACTAAACCAGAGATAACGCCCATGATGACCACTCCTGCAACAGAGCCACCTTTTTGTTTACCACTTATGTTGTTTAATTTGTTTTGCCAGCTACTTGGTAATGCTAAATTGAAAAGTCCGAACATCGACATGGCTAAGAAAATAAATAAAGCACTTAAGCCAATAAGTACGATAGGCGCTTGAAAGGCTGCTTGAAATTGTGCACCGGCTAAAGCAACCACAATACCTAAAATGGTGTAAGTTATTGCCATACCTTGTACATAAAAGAAAGATAAGGTAAATGCTCTTTTAGTTGTTAAACCTTCGCCTTGACCAACGATAATGCCAGTTAAAATTGGGTACATTGGAAAGACACAAGGAGTGAATGATAACAGCAAGCCTCCAGCAAAAAAGGCGAGTAAAGTTAATAACAAACTGTCTTGCTTAAGCATATCGGCTAAGCGATTTTGTTCGCTAGCAGGAGCAGGCCGTTGCGTGTTTAAAGCTGATAATACTGCTTGTTCATTACTTTGCGGATCCACTTCTTTGTTAGCTGTGAATGTTTTTTCCGCAAATAAAGGCAAAGTGATATTTTTTGTCGTTGGCGGGTAACATAACCCTTTTTTTGCACAACCTTGGTAACGAATTTGAATGTTGGCATTTGTACTGGCTTGAAGCACATGAACATCAAAGGACAGTGTTTTTTCATAAATTTGTTGCACACCAAAAAACTCATCTTCATGTTCTAGTCCTTGTGGTAATTCAACCGGAGATATTTTGGCGTTTTTAACAAAAAATTTAAACTGGTGGCGATAAAGGTAATAGCCATCTTTAATGTTAAATTTAACAATAATTTTATCGTTTGTTTGGTTAAAATCAAAGCTAAATGCTTCATCAACATCAACAAAATCACTATCGTTACTTAATGATGATAAATCAAATAATGATTTTTGAGCATTGGCTTGAAAACTAATTGTTGAACTTAATAACGAAAATAACGCTATCATAAAAAATTGTTTTAATAACAGTTTCATTTAAATCACTTTAACGTAATTAATATCCAGTTTAGTAAATGCTTATTGTCTTGCTGGATGTTCAAAACAATAATTTTCGTAGTTATGTGTATTACTCAAAAAGGTTGAAATAATACTGTTTTTTTGGTCATTTGGAACCTGTTCCAGTATCTTAACTGAATAGATCTTTAAATAAATTCAGTACCTGAGTAACCTACAGAACCATGATAATTTATATGTCGATGGCAACATTATACTCATAGTCTTAAATAAAACTTAACTTTAGCAACGCACATATTTTTTGAAAAGAACGACTTGCTTGAAAAAGACCTTTTTGACCATATATTTATTACAAAGAATTCTATTTGAGTAAATTATGTTTCGTATTTTATTTGTATTTTTTATCATCATCCCAATTATTGAAATTTCTGTGATCATGCAAGTGGGCGCATTAATAGGGGCTTGGCCAACAGTGGCTATTGTTATTTTAACCGCTTGGTTTGGAGCCAAAAAAGTGCGTGAACAAGGGCTTGCCACATTAACTTCGGTGCAAACTAAAATGGCGCAAGGTGAAATGCCTAGTGATGAAATTATTGCTGGAGTTATGTTATTAATTGCAGGTGTTTTGTTAGTTACACCTGGCTTTGTTACCGATGCATTCGGTTTATCTTTATTATTCCCTACTGTACGAAAAGCTATTGTTAAAGCGGCAAAAAAACATATTGTGATAAATCAAGCAAGTACATCTTCACATCATGTTTATGAAAACCAAGCAGAACAAAGCTATCAGCAGAACAGCGATATTAATCAAAATGATCTTCATCAAAGCCATCTACATCATGGTAATACCATTGATGGTGAATTTGAACGCAAAGAGTAACATTGTAATGTTTACCAATAAAAATTTTCACTTTGCCCTTGTGAACACAATATTTAACCCCATTTTTGAATCAAACAATTTAATAGTGTTTTGACTTTTCGATAAATGAAAATGCAAAGCTTTAATTCATAACTCTCAGGAGAAAATAAATGAGTATTCGTCCTCTACATGATCGCGTGATCGTAAAACGTAAAGAAGTAGAATCAAAGTCAGCTGGTGGTATCGTTTTAACGGGCAGTGCTGCTGAGAAATCAACGCGTGGTGAAGTTATTGCGGTAGGCAATGGTCGTATATTAGAAAATGGTGAAGTGCGTGCCTTAGATGTAAAAGTTGGCGATCAAGTTATTTTCAGTGAAGGCTATGGCATGAAAACTGAAAAAATTGATGGCGAAGAAGTACTTATTTTAAGTGAATCTGACATCTTAGCAATCGTCGAATAATTGCAGAAATTTTTATGTCGCTAACTTCCCTTTTTATGGTAAGAAAATAGCGGCGTCAGAAGTACTCACTTACCTTGCGTAGGCTCCGTGCTTCTTCTTTGCTCTTGAGCGAATTAGCATGATTAACATGCTGCTTGAATGCTTGAATTTAAAATTAATTATTTTAATTAGAAACAAAATATAGGAATAAATAACATGGCTGCAAAAGACGTATTATTTGGAAATGACGCACGCGTAAAAATGTTACGTGGTGTAAATGTATTAGCCGACGCGGTTAAAGTAACGTTAGGTCCTAAAGGTCGTAACGTAGTTTTAGATAAATCTTTTGGTGGTCCAATAATCACTAAAGATGGTGTGACTGTTGCCAAAGAAATCGAATTAGAAGATAAATTCGAAAACATGGGCGCACAAATGGTGAAAGAAGTTGCTTCTAAAGCCAATGACGAAGCGGGTGACGGTACTACAACGGCAACTGTTTTAGCGCAGGCTATTGTTAATGAAGGTTTAAAATCAATTGCTGCGGGTATGAACCCAATGGATCTTAAACGTGGTATCGACAAAGCTGTTATCGCTGCAGTTGGGGCATTAAAAGAGTCTTCTACGCCAGTAACAGACAACAAAGCCATTGAGCAAGTTGGTACCATTTCAGCTAACTCTGATGAAACTGTTGGTCAAATTATTGCTACAGCAATGGATAAAGTAGGCACAGAAGGTGTTATTACTGTTGAAGAAGGTCAAGCGTTAACTGATGAGTTAGACGTTGTTGAGGGTATGCAATTCGACCGTGGCTATTTATCTCCTTATTTCATCAACAGCCAAGAAAACGGTACGGTTGAATTAGAAAATCCTTTCATCCTTTTAGTTGATAAGAAAGTTTCTAATATCCGTGAATTGTTAACAACCTTAGAAGGTGTAGCAAAAGCGGGTAAGCCTTTACTTATTATTGCTGAAGATGTTGAAGGTGAAGCCTTAGCAACATTAGTTGTTAATAACATGCGTGGTATTGTTAAAGTGGCTGCTGTTAAAGCACCAGGTTTTGGTGACCGCCGTAAAGCCATGCTTCAAGATGTTGCAACCTTAACCGCAGGTACGGTAATTTCTGAAGAAATTGGTATGGAACTTGAAAAAGCGACGTTAGAAGATTTAGGTCAGGCTAAGCGTGTTGTTATCTCTAAAGACAACACTACTATCATTGATGGTATTGGTGAAGAAGCTGATATTAAAGCACGTGTTGCGCAAATCCGTGGTCAAATTGAAGATTCTTCTTCAGATTACGACAAAGAAAAACTGCAAGAACGTTTAGCTAAACTTGCTGGTGGTGTTGCAGTAATTAAAATTGGCGCAGCAACCGAAATGGAAATGAAAGAGAAAAAAGCGCGCGTTGAAGATGCATTGCATGCAACTCGTGCAGCGGTTGAAGAAGGTGTTGTTGCCGGTGGTGGTGTTGCACTAGTTCGCGCAGCAACAGCAATTAAAGACCTTGAAGGTGCTAACGAAGATCAAACACACGGTGTTAACGTAGCTATTCGTGCTATGGAAGCGCCATTACGTCAGATCGTTGCTAACTGTGGTGATGAAGCCTCTGTAGTACTTAATGAAGTGCGTAATGGTACAGGTAACTACGGTTACAATGCAGGTAACAGTACTTACGGTGATATGATCGCTATGGGTATTTTAGACCCAACTAAAGTTACGCGTAGTGCATTACAATTTGCGGCATCTGTTGCAGGTTTAATGCTTACTACTGAAGCTATGATTACCGATGCTCCACAAGAGGCTGCTCCTGCAATGCCTGATATGGGCGGCATGGGCGGTATGGGTGGAATGGGCGGCATGATGTAGTAGATTTAGCCTAAATCGCTTTTCTAAGAAACCATAACATGTTGATGTTATGGTTTTTTTTATTTCTATTTTTCATCAAGCGTTATAATTTTAAGGGTATAAAATGGGTGGTGATAATCTCTCCCATATGCTTAGCTCTATAAAAACAAGGTGATAATTTATCTATGGGCAGCATATTGTGGTTTAAGTTGCGTGATCGTACCAATTAAATGAAGTCAGAAAAGTAACCAACTGACTTTTACTTTCATTACACTCTTGTAGTTAAATTTGAATTACATGCATATAATGCGCATAATGTGAGTATTAGATGGTTGGAGTGTTAATTATGAATATTACTTTAGGTAAAGAATTCGAAAAAAGAATCACAGAGAAAGTCTCCGATGGCTTATATACCTCAGCGAGTGAAGTTATCCGTGATGGATTGAGATTGTTGTTTGAAAAAGACGCAGCTAAAAATCAACAGCTCGAAATATTACGCGAAGAAGTTGCTAAAGGTTTTGAACAGCTAGCTGCGGGCGAATCGTCAAATCACAATGTCATGGATATATTTGAACAAGCCTCTCTTTCAGTAAATCAACAGTCTGAAAGTAAGAGCGACAATGCCAACCTATAGGCTTTCTCCTTTAGCCGAAGAAGATTTATATAAAATAATCTCTACGACAATTAGTTCATGGGGCAATGAGCAAGCAAAAGTGTACGCACAGAATATAGATGCCGCATTAATAAAACTTGCTCAATATCCTGATTTTGGTAGAGAAAGAAATGAAATTTATAAAGGTGCTAAAAGCTTTCCTGTAGAAAAACATATAGTGTTCTATCGAGTCAGTGATAACGGTATTGATGTTGCTCGTATTCTTCATCAACGTATGGATCCCTCAAAACATTTTTAATCATATTTTTGTGAGGTTACTATTACCGATTAACTCACATAAATGTCTATAATTTATTGATATTGCAGTTCTTTTTATACGTATGATTTGCTAGGGGTATAAAGTGGGGCTTCACTGTTTCGCCCATTGTATAAATCAAAGCAAAATCAATTGATTACGTTATTTTTATGGTTAAGTGTTAAGGCTGTCTTTTTCAAAAAGACAGCCTTAATTGTATTTATATGGTGTTTTTTGATGGCAATATTTTATAAATGATATTTATAGTGGTTAAAATTTGACATTTCAATTAAAATTGTAATGTGGGAGTGTTACTTAATAAGGTAAAATACGATGAATACTTTACAAGCTATAAATGATGATCAGCTTACCCAAGTTGCTGAGCAGGCTTATATCGATCAAAAAGATGACTTTATTTGTGAATTTAAAAACAAACTAAAGCAAAGTCTAGTTACCGCTCAAACTCAATTGAAAAATGGTCAATCAATGAAATTTGATGATTTCAAAGCGAGAGTTCAAGCGATAGAGCTAAAATAGCCAGTGCAAGTTTATAAAATAGAGGTCTTAGAGCAAGCTTACGATAGCTTAGAAGAAGTACTAAATTGGATCAAAGAAGATAATCTTTTTCATGCTATTCAATTTAGAGAAGGCGTTTTAAACATTATAGAAAAACTAGATACCTTTCCTCAGTCAGGAAAAAATCTTATAGATGGTTTAAAAGCTAAAGTTTATAAAGGCCGTTTTATCGTATATTTTATTGACGATGATTCAAAGTGTGTTGTGGTTATTGATATTATCGATCCTCAGCAACATTCTAAAGCTTCCAGTTTTATATAACTCCTGATGAAAGAGAAGAAAAATTACTACAGTATTTCTTTTCTAATAAAAAATTTACTTACTATTTAAAATCTTGTGAAACAATGATGTTTCATTACTTTTCAAAAGCTTAGCTAAAGCTATTGAACTTTAGGGGGATAAAGTGGGGGTTCACTGTTTCGCCCACCATATAAATCAAAGTAAAATCAATAAGATAACCTCTAGATGGGCGGTATGATGTAAAAGTTATTTTAAATCAATTAGTTAAATTTTTATTGTTAAGTGTTAAGGCTGTCTTTTTTAAAAAGGCAGCCTTAATTCTATGTCTCGCTTTGAAAGGTGTTTGCATATTTAGGGTTTTAATATAAAATTTTCAATAGGCATTAAAATGAAAAATCCACAATGAGACTAAACATTAATTTATAAGTTAGCCATTGTCAGTAAATAGAAAAAGATCACCTTATATATAACAATCTCGACCGTTCTTTAAACGGCTAACCTAAATTGATGACAATGCTTTTGGTAGTGCCATCTTGACTTTCGACAATCAGGTTTATAGATTCCTTTGTTTCTTGCTTGAAGAAGCCTTTGACCTCATCCGCAGAACAACCAGGTATTTCGCAGCCTTCTATAGATAAAACTTTATCTCCTGCCTTCATTCCTGCTTTATCTGCAGGTGAATCACTGAGTACTTTTTTAGCAATCATCTCATCTACGTCAGGACTGAAGAATCCACTTGCTGAAACACTCCAAGTGACTCCTATCTTTGCTTTTTCTTTGGCTATTAACAGTGGTGAGAACAAAATTAATAAAGATATATTGAGTATATGAATTTTTTGAGTAAACATTGCACTTCCTATTAAGTTAATCGATTAACATTTAATGTGTTTTTATAATTATTTACACATTATCTGGCTTGGTTTTAAATAACAAAGAAACATTCAGGCCTCCAAACGCAAAAGAATTAGATAATGAATAACGAATTTTGATGTCTCTGGCTTGGTTAGTAATATAATCTAAATCACAAAGCGGATCTTTTTCTAAATAATTAATTGTTGCAGGTGCTTTTTGTGCTAATAACGCACAAATAGTTGCAATTGACTCAAGGGCTCCTGCCGCGCCAAGTGTATTGCCATGCATTGATTTGGTTGAAGACACAGCAAGTTGATGAGAAAATTCACCAAAACACTTATGAATAGCCTGTGTTTCAACGGAGTCGTTTATTGACGTTCCCGTACCGTGTGCATTTATGTAATCAATATCTGATGGCTTCAATTTTGCATTTTTTAAAGCATTAGACATTGCGGTTGTAGGACCTTCAACCGAGGGTTGAATTGCATGATAGGCATCAGAACTCATGCCTACACCTACTATTTCTGCTAAGATGGTTGCATTCCTTGAAAGAGCCATATCTAAGGTTTCCAGCACTAAGCTTGCACCACCTTCTCCTAAAACTGTTCCGCCGCGTTTATTTGAAAAAGGTCGGCAGCAATCTTTTGCCAAGATACGCATTCCCTCCCAGGCCTTTATGCAGCCATATGAAGTGGTCAAGTAAAAATGCCAATGTCGAACTATAGATTATCTATTTTTTATCCATTAACTTTTGAACGTCTATATTAATTCTGGCTTTCATTGTTTGAATTAATTTCACTGATAATTCTTCTATAACAGTCAACTTTTCTTGATCTATGTGTAAAACAACAAGTTTATATTTTGCTTTTGACACTTTGCCACCACCATTAATGATAATGGACGTTATTTGATCTAATGTGTTATTAGGGATATCCGTTAGGTTATTAATAGCACTTTTAATTGCATCAAAAACGACAAGTAAGCCAATTTCTTCAACTAATTCATCTGAAATGGCTGTGGTCATCATGTCATAAACAAATTTTACATGCTCAGTGTAGTCTGGATATCGATACATATAATCAATATCGTTATGTACAATAAGTTTGTTATTATTTTCACTATCTAACTCCCAGTCAAGCATCGCTAAAATAGGTCGTGAAATAGTTTCTAGTACAGAATCATACTGTTTTTGGTTTTTTAATATTGCTGCTGATATAGGGATAATAAATTTGTGTTCTGGCTCTCGTTGCTTCATTACATCATGAATTAAATAACGATGTATACGGCCATTCCCATCGTCAAGAGGATGAATATAAACTTCACCAAATGATATGGCAGTAGCATGTATTAATGCGGGTACTTTTGCATCGATCATCAATCTTTCATGAGTTTTCAGAAGACCATGCATAATACTTGGCACGTGTTTAGCTAATGCACCTATATAGTGAACATCTTCATCAATACCACCTAGCCGATGAATGGTGCTGCCTACATAAATTTCATCTGTGCGGTAATCGTTTGCCCGTTTATTTTCTTCTACGATTTTATTTTGTAAGTCGATTAATTTTTCTTTTGTTAATTCAAATAAACCGACGTTTTTTATGACATTCAAAAAACGTTTCATCTTATGCTTAACAGGGGTTTCACGTTCTATTTCATTAGACGATTTAGTTTCTTTAGTGTATAGATAATTAATGGAACGACCTAATACATCAGCCGTGAGCGGATCGCCAACTTTTTGCATTTCAGCGTAAGCTGTTTGGTATACGTCTATTTTTTCTAACACTTTCACTTCTTTCGTTTTTCGGATGGTTGGGCAAAAGTCTTTTGTTCCTATTGCATTATTAATTACACGCGTACGTTTGTCTTTATCGCCGTTAGCTAGCGTGTAGTAGAAATCATCTTCAAAAAGTTGAATATAGTTACCTTGGGTTAAATCGTTAAGTTCAAGCTTTTTCTCGGTTAACCATTCGTATAAGTACCATATAACTCTGTTGTATTTTGAATTTGGCTTGTCGGCTATAAAAGCAGTTAATGCATTTATATCTACTCTCTGAAACATCGCGGAAAAAAAATGAAGCCTAATACCCTGATATTTTATGGCTGATACCATATGCTCAAATGGCGTTTCTGCTAGTTTACGCGTACCCGGTATAATTTTTCTTTTTGACGCACCATAGGAGATCAACTTTTCAGTATCGGCTTGTGGATCTTGATATACTTCAACATCCAGTTTCGGCAGCAATAAATTGTAGTATTGGTTTAGGTAGGTATATCCAAGTGGTGTCATATAAAACTTTACTTAGCCAGTGAATTATTCGATACTTCAAATATTAAACTATATTATTAACTTTTTCTAAACAGGAATACTCTTTCCTATAAAAACTTACAATATACAAATTAGACTTACAAATCAAGAAAAGCACTTACAAATCAAGAAAAGCACTTACAAAATAAACTTTACATTTTGTAGATAAAGAATTAAACGCGTAACGTAATGTTTAATGTGTACTTTATTAAATTATTTGAAACAGAGATTATAAATCTAAAATACGTACGTTGCGCTTTGTCGCGATTACTTTTGCTACTAACCAATAAGTTTAGGAGTGTAAAGTAGGGTATCGAAACAATTCCCATTTAAATAATAAAATAAAAACATGTGGTTACATGTTACATGGGCGGTAGATGTAACCCTCAAGCTTATTGCTTACTATTACAAAAGCCCGTCAAGCTTGCACTTGACGGCACGGCAAGATCATTATAAATTGAACTTTTGGAGCAAGTCGTGATCAGATCAAGGCATGACATTAGCCTTGGTATAAAAAATGACTACTACTTTTCTGAAGCACTTTATTTCAATTACAGATCCTC
>Ga0316202_10001398_pt1 | contig 18952 bp, 4 predicted proteins | sample 3monrhotite_MG_FD_204934 | JGI IMG/M metagenome (GOLD analysis project Ga0316202, IMG submission 204934) | Microbial mat bacterial communities from mineral coupon in-situ incubated in ocean water Damariscotta River, Maine, United States -... | ecosystem: Environmental > Aquatic > Marine >... | reverse complement strand
ATTAAATCAACGGCTAAGCGCTCGGTTTCTTTATTATTATTGACGATTTACGCCGCGCTGATCAATCAGCTTGTGATGCCGCTCACAAGCGGCAGCTATTGCGGATAAAACACAGTACCGTGGCAAAGTACTCAGGGAGCAGGCTCAGGCAAATTACTGCCTGGCAACACTACAAAAAACACAAACTGACGGGCTCCCTCAGCCAATCAGTTTGCGGGTAACAGTTTACCGATTCACACGCGGTGCAGCCAGTATGTTGATAAGCCTGTGCGTTTTTTCATAGTTCAGGATGAAAGGTATTGTTGAAATATTGCGCACCGATATCCAACCATTCGTACAGTAAACGTAATTCGGCAGGTGTCAGTAAACCTTCATGCAAATCACTCGGCGTATTAAATCGGTCAAAAAAGTTGGGGCTGTCAATTGCACCATCAACAGACATCGTTGGCGATTCTACAGCCGGTACATTTTGCGTGATCATAATAGGGATCGGTTCCATAGTGTTAGGATCAATAACCAGTACGGTCTCCCCTGTATTTGGGTCAACCATAGTCTTAAACAACAGTTCATTGGTTATCGGGTCACGCGCCTGAACTTCTTCGGTAACTGGCATCAGCACACCTCCCACCAGCTCCCACTGCACTGCATCCTGTACAAACAACTCCTGGTAGGATTTAAGACGACCCGCCGGGTCATCATCATTCCCCAGCCGCGGTCCGTCATCGCCACCAAGATACAACTGCCCATCAGGCATCATCGCCGCACCGCCAAGATTCTGATCATTATGACAAGTCGTACAGGTGTAATCCAAAGTGCCCGTCGCAGTATCGGTGCGCGGCAAACTCCACAATGGATGAATGCTGTCTTCATAATTGATGATAGTGCGGCAAGTGAAGTCCCACTGTGCGTCTGCCACAGCACCCGGAGTGCATTGTGCCGTTGCCGGTATGCCTGCTGCCATAGCGACATTCAGCTCGGAATAACGCAAACTGATGTCAGAAGGCACAGGGTCCGCTTTTGCCCACACATCGAAGAAAACAGGATTGGGGTTCGGATTGAGCTCCGGGCAACCCACAGCCGTCTTCAGGAAAACGCCATTCGCATTGGTACAGCGCACACGAATGCGGGCCTGTGCCATGGTCTCACCATCCTGCGGGAAAATGGTCTCGTCCACCGCTGTCGTCGCAGAATCATCCGTCGAGGTACCTGGGAAAACCCAGTTCGGCACCGTCAGTTCGGCACCACTATTAAGCGCCATCGGTGCATCTTTATAACCATGCGGCACTGGCAATGCGGGTGTCGCCACGGTATGCCTGTGGCAACCACCACATTCCAGGGTTTCGCCCGCACGTACCTGTATCCAATTCAGGTGCCGCAAGCGCCGCCCCGCGTCAGTGATTCGCCGACCCTCTTTGTCCACCACCTGAATCGACAAGGGCACATTGGCTGGCACCTTGGTCATCACCGAGCCATCCGGCTCGATGGGTGCATAGCCGATAATTTCACGCATACCGCCGCGTTGGCCACCGCGACCAAAGGCCACATCGGCATTAAACCCTATGTTCTCACCTTGGGGGTCCGGTATCGCCGTTGCCTTGATGATGCGCAAATAACGCGCCGGGCGTTGGTCGGCGTCGGTCTCGGTAGGGTCAGCCATTTCAGCCAATGTATTTGCCGCACCACCCAGCGCATTAAAATTGCCATCAAAATCATAAACGCTGCGAATATGCAAAATACCGACAAACTCATCCTCTGCCAGCGCCTGATCCAGATCCAGGCCAACAACCTTGTCAACCAATACTGGCGGGCGCGGACGTGGTGCCAGCACCACGGGCTCATCAATAATCACATTTTCTTCGGGAATCACCACAGGCAACTGGGTATCCTGACCGAAGTCATACACATAAATACCGTACAGAGGAAAGGCCTCTACAGCGTCCTCAGGAATGGTGGCCGGGCAATGTGTTGGCGTCGCATCAGGGATACGCAGACCCTCCGAGTCCGTCGGGTGCAGGCGGCATTGCGACCAGCTCACCAGCGCACGGTTGCTGCCATCCGCCAGCGGATAAACGGAACGATAACGCCCGGCGGGCGAAATGCTGCCATCGGTGCGCACATCCTGATTAATCGCCAATACATGGCCCGGACCGTTGAGAATGCCAATATTGGGCACCGTTGGCTGATTGATGTCGGTGTAGTCCGCCACATTGATGCTTACCGGCGCACCCCCACCGGCCGAACCGGTAAATGGCTTCAGCATGGCCAGCACTCGCCCGTCATTCAATTCACGCGGGGCCAGAAATTGCACAGTACTGCCGTTGGTGCCCACCTCGGCATCATGCAAACCGTAGAGTGCTTTCAGCTCGGTGCCATCAGGACGAATGGTGTACAGACGGATGTCGTTATTATCGCGGGCACCATCCCAGCGGGAAAACACAATCTCGCCACTGCTTAATACACTGGCATCCAGATCATGGCTTTGATTAAAGGAAATTTGTTTGATATTGCTGCCATCAGCATTCATCACGTGCAGCACCACCGCAGGCTCACCCAGTTCTTCATCAAAAGGTGAAAACTGACTTTTGCCCTCGTTAAGCAAGGATTCCCGCGTGGTGACTGCGGCATTGGAACTGAACACAATACGCCCGTCGGGCAGGTAGTGCGGGGCGACATCATCGCCCTTGGCGGCGGCAAAGTCATCGAAGATCAACCGGGTTGGGCAGCCCCCTGTCTCAGAATCATATTCATAGAGATTCCATTTGGATGCATCGTCACCATCAAGACGCAATGAAAAAATCAGTTTAGTGCCGTCATAAGACGTTTCCAGATCCCGTACATCACCTGTGCCAACACCATCACCATCAATATCCGTAATACACAGGGTAATGTTGCGTTCAGTCGCAGACACCGAAGCACGCTCCCGCAGGTAAACGTCACCACCCTCATTAAAATCCGTGGCCTCACGCACGTCAGGATCCACCGGCTCAAGTTCATTATTCTCTTGCGTCGGCACGGGGCGCTTGACATAGGCAATGGAAAAATCAGGCACGGTTTCATCCTGATTCCCGGCACCACAACCGGCCAATAACAGCACAATGACCGCAAAACACAGGAGCCGCACACGCGACAGCTTTTTATATTTCAATGAATGACCACCAAAAAACATACCGCACCTTCTCTGAAATGGGTAAAACCAATTAAGTGCAAAGCAACGCTGATACAAACCCCACGCCTGCCATTAATACCACCGTGTCGGCTTTTTTGCTGAGTAATCAGTCACAAACCGGCTGCCAACCCTCTACTTTGCACAAAGTATCGGGCGCAATCCGCGGGGGCTTTATACAAAACTTTTTTGTACCTCGCGCGTATTTTTACCCGCATGACACAGTGAACGTCGGAAAACTGACATTTGTTCCATACCCTCGCTATACGAGACCGGACAACGCTTCGATTGAATTTCCATGGTTTTAACAGCCCATTGCACGTATAACTGCAGACTCAACGGAATATCACTGCGGAAAAGTGTGGTTCTCTGCTCATGACCTTGCTTTCCTACGGTCCTCCGTGGGAACCGATACCTCACTCAGCAACACCACCTACCCACATGCATTCCTACGCAGAAGCGTGGGAACGAGTGCAAAAAATAAGATGTGACACAACGACCAGAAGGCTTACTATATGTTACTAATGTTACTATGGGTTTTTTACTGAAAAGTGCTAGGAAAATACTGGCTCTCGTTCCCACAGCCCTCCGTGGGAACGAGTACAAACTTTATAAGGACCACCAGTTAATTAATCCACTGCAAGGCAGACTCAATAGCCTCCCGTGCCGGTGCGGCACCCACCAAGCCCGAAGGACAAGACATCGTAACGTCAAAGCTTGGCACATGACCTGTTAGCACGTTGAGAATCGACGGGTCGATAATGTCAGCCGCAAAACACTTCAAATCGAGTATATGGTTTGCGCCTTCAATGATTTTCAAATGGCTATCTGTGCCACATGCGTAGTTACCAGCATCTTTTGATGTAGTGCCAAACGGCACGCCTGCTGCGGCATCACACAAGCGCATTGACACTTCAACCGGCACCAACTCATCACCATTGCCATGAATAATAAACGTGGGTGCAAATGCTGCCCCCTCGGCAATACGGCGCGGCATGCCGTTTTCAAGCGCAAATGGCGATAAATTATCCCGGTCAATCAGGGAAAAATCAGGATCTTCACCGATATCTGCAAGAAACTCCCCTGCCAGTATTCTTGTATCCTCAAAAATTAGGTCACCAAATGAATTCGGCGATTCAAAAACCCCTCCTGGCCCTGTTTGCTGCACAAAATATTCAAAATCAGTGGGGGGATAAAACAACAGGCTTTTTAGAATATCGGCACCATAGGTATCATGAACGGCTAACCAAGTGGACAAATGCGCCCCGGCAGACTGCCCCACCAAAGTAATTTTGGCATTTGATGCCCCCAATGCAGGCCCGTGTAATTTTACCCACGCCAGAGCAGCTTCAGCATCCGATGTAATTTGTCGGCCCGTTGCCCCCTGACACTCAACCGGCCCATCAGAACTCCCCATCAGCCGATGATAAGGTGCAAAAACCACGAAACCCCGCTCGGTATAATGTGATATGGCCGCCTCCATGCCGGTTGCACCAAACCCGCGATATTTCCATGAACCACCGTGGATATACAGTAACGGTTTCAGGTTCTCCGCCAATATATCCTGTTTATAAATACGCATTTCCAGTGAACAGCCTTGATGCTGAGGAACACTGTTAATGGGTTCAAAACTGTTACGGTATTCGGCCTTTTTCAGGAATGGCCGTCTGTTGTTTTTTTGCGATACTGCGGTTATATCCAAACGCGTACTGTGTGACAACGTCCAGCGGCTGTTTTTACCAATGCTGTCATACCTTGGCGCACCGTCATGCGACCAGGTGCTGGCATTGCCGACGAAATAGCCACTTTGCGGCGGCAATAAGTTATTTTTGCAATATTGCAAAAATGACGTGGCCTTATAAAGCGTGCTGTTTGTACACGCAGGGTCGGTAAAGACTTGGCTATACGTACCCATATCAGGCGATTGAATTGCCTGGCAACTACCACCATTCAATTCATACAATGGCGAATGCGACATATTCGCTGTTAAATCCTGGAAAAGGCCACAGGCTAATAACTCTTGTGAAGTTTGCTGTGCCCCACCGGTAATAATGGAATATAAGGCAAGCTCATACAAATCATTGATATCGGCCGTCCAAAAGGGCTCAACAGCATCAACCGCCGCCGCCACTTGCACGTCTTCATAAAACGTACCTTCCTCAACATGTTCGCTGTAGGGGGTACGGAAGTGCTTCCATTTCTTTTTGTAACAAGCTCCCATAAAACAAACTTTTTTGCGTCTCTTTATCACCAGACTGCCATCAAACACTGCATAGGCAAAACCGGTGTCATCATTACTGCCACCCACCCAGTCTGCTTTTGCCACACCATTCAACGACAGATTTGCCTTGAAATCGTAACCACCACCAAAGCCTAAAGCAAATAGCGGATAAACCTGGATATCGGCCTTTGCTAAGCGGGTATTGTGGTTTATTGACATTTGGAAATGGCCCTGCGCCGGTCCAAAAGACAACTGCTCATCAACAATTGACATATCAACAGCGGTGCCTATTTCAAGCGGCAACCGGAAATGCTGCGGATACACCTTCACGTTGCCATAAGCAAGGGCAGTGGGCACTACTGGAATTGAGTGAAGTATTCCGAGTTGCAGACTGCCCACGGTGGTTAACCCGAATCGTCCGGTTGAAAGATCAAAACTGCCGTCTTTGATGCCCAGCTCATATTTTGCATTGGCCACAATACTGACGCTGCCATCCTGCTCATCCCGCACCCGACAGCCTTTTGCTTCAAAGCCGTAAATAAACTCCCCCCCGACATCAATGCTCGCCAGCTGTTTCGGGACATCGACTTGAAACCAGCCAAGATAAGAAAACCCGGTAAAATAAGTAGGAATCACATATCCACCAAGATCAATATTCATCTCTGCGGATTCTTCCTGGTAGTAATTTATCTCTATTGATTCCGTATAAAGAGGAATGCCTATTGAGGCGGTCCACAACCTTGCAAGCTCCTCTTCTAGCACAAGCCCCAACTCCCCCATTGCATTGATATCTGCAAGTTCATCTTGGAAGAGTTCCGCAATTTTCTCACCATGCGGCTGGGTCAATATTGGCTGGGCTGATACCGCATTGCATATATCCGTATTGGGATGAATCACCGTAAAAAACACGCCATGCCCATTCGGCATGGGTACACTACCGCCAATAATGGGCGTATTGGCCAAACCGGCAGGCTGTGATACCTGACGCCCCTGGGCACCGGCAGGGTTGGAAATCAAGGTATAGGCCATACGCCCATCTTCCTGCACATCGGGCAAGATGGAAGCGCTACGTAACATGGCTAGCGCTCTTTCCTGGGCCAGGTCACGGGCTAATTGCTGCCTGTCGATTAAATTGATATTCACACGATTGGCCGCCGATACGTGTGGCGTCCAGTCAACTTTCATGGGTACAAGCTGATCAAGGGCCAGGCGTTTGATTGTAAAACACTGTGACTGGCTGTCCAGGGCCACGCCATTGCCACCATAGGCCACAATGTGCATGCAACCGTTAGACTGGCTTAACAGGCCAAGATCAACAATCGACTCAAAACCATTGGCGGCGGTGTCGTCCACAAAGGTCCAATCACCCAGACGGTACTCCACCATGGCAACAGGCCCTGCGGTATCCACTTTCACCATTTCGAAGACACTCACGTCCTGAAAATAGGCATTATCGGCTGGCAGCTTTAAGCTGATATCCGTGATCTGTGCCGACTGGAAGGGGAGTTGATGCTGGTTGTCATTGGGCCACTCACCGGATATTTTGGCAAAGGGGTCTAATGTCAGAGAGAAAGTATCGCCAAGACGCGCATGCATCGTTGGTAATGTAATCTCTGCAGTAGATCCTATCGCCAAACCGGCAACAACCCGATTCTCTGTGGAATAACCGGACGTACCGATATGATCAAAGCGCACCTCGATTAAGTCTGCAATGTCATGGTCACCAATATTTGAAACCTTAATGGTTACGTTTACATCACACTCTGTTTGATCAGCATTACAATTAAAATACTCATAATCAATACTGCTTGAATCAACCGCAATGTTTTTGGAACCTATACTAAAACGCGCTCTGCGCACCGTTTTAAATTCATTAAACCTGCCACGTAAAAGAATTTCATGACTACCCGGAGCAACCGGTATCAAAATTTCGGTACCCGGCGGGTCGGTAATCAGCAGTTGAGTTCCATTATCCAACGCATAGGTAAAATTATTAAACGTGCCTTCAGCAGCATATTCAAACGGCAAGACTGGTAAACGTGCATCGCTCAACACTTTATCACCTTCTTGAGGCCGTACGATTGCCAGGTGTGATACAGCAAACTGAACCCGCTCACTGACAATACTTCTTCCACTACTGTCTTCTGCAAAAATTTGGAAGCTATGAGCACCATTTGACAGGCCCGTAAGCACACTGCCTGTCACTTCCACATCATCCAATAAGTACTGGATGTTCGTCAGCGGTTTATTGCTAGTATATTTTATGGGCACTTCAGTAAATGGGTAATACCCCGCAACGGGCGATTGTAAACTAATCGTAGGAGTGACCGAATCGGTCTTAAAATCAATCCGCTTACTAGTTACATATCCGCTTACTGGGTGTGTCGCAGTCAACAACAGACTATGATCGCCATCTGCTGGCACCCCTAATACGCCACCGGTAGTAATGGTGCCGGTTCGGCCTCCAATTTGATACGACACCTGACTATCAGAAAGATAGCTTACTGTTATTTGATTACTATCATAAACAGCATTCTGCCTTGGCTCATTCACTTGTAAAATAGGGACAGCAGCCAACACCGTAAATGTTTTTGTAACCGATGTCGTCGCCCCCCCCACCTTCTGGCCGAATAATTGCAGGGTATAATTTCCATCTGCCAGACCGCCTAAATTAAGATCCCGTTGTTGTGGACCACCATTGAGCGAATACCATACATCGGTTAGCGGATGACTACTCGAATACTGAATTCGAACAGCATTTGTTTCATAAGTTTTTTGTTGAGGTGATAACAGATTTACTGTAAAAATATTATTATCAATAAAGAATGTAACAGACTTCGTTACCAGCCTATTTGATGCATCCAACCCCTCAATAGTAAGCGTATGCTCTCCATTCGCAAGACCAATAAAATCATTGCGAACTTCACCATCAACCTTAATAACGACCGCTGTTAAAGGCTGACTAAAACTAAACAAAAATTCCGCATTATCACTGTAGGTTTTGCCGTCGTAAATTCCATGTATGGCTATCTCTGCTGGCGTCAAATCAACATCAACATTATATTCAGCAACACCAACATGCCCTGCAGAATTTGTAACTACAACACGTATTGTACTATCACCTTCAGGCAGGGTAACGGTAAATGTATTGCCACTGAATGCGACCGGAGCGTCACTATTAATTTGATACGTGCTAGACACGATGGTAGACAATGCTTCCTGAATATTTATAACTGCCGTTAGCTGGTCCACCAACAAAACAGTGCTAGAACTAAAAAAAACTGTAGGTGGAGTTCTATCCACACGAAGAATATTGGGACTATCATAGATAAACTCATGACCATATACGTTCCTGGCAATAGCACGAAATCGATAACATTTTTCGTGTTCGAGCAATGCAGTTTCTTGAGTTTTGATTGTTGAAGTATCAGTACTAATATTTGTCCACTTACCATCTCCAAATTCATTAAAAGGATCACAACCTAAAATAGCTCCTCCGTTACGTGTCTCAGACCTCTGAACTCGCAAAGAATTACAAAACTCACACGGCATGCTTATATCTATATCAACACTCGCCCCGCCATAATCCCCATCGGGATAACTAACACTACCGCCGACGCCCTCATCAAATGACGCAAAAATATAACGGCGCGGTGAAATAAGTGGACCGGCGTCATCACTAAGCCACTGCCCACCTAGTGAACCATCTAATTTATACCGCAAATCGATATCATAAAAAGCGGAAAAACTCGGGGTAGTTATTTTCCTGTAACCATCGAGCAGAATAAATTTTGTATACTTATCAACCCAATCATACGAGCCACTGCTGTAATACTCTGATTCGGCTTGCAGACCTGCAAGACCATTTGGCGCAGCAATGACTTTCTGTAGTGAAGAGTCGCCAAAACGTAGTGCTGATCCTATACCTGCATTTATGCCAGATGGTGTAACCTTCTTTACAACACTCTCTACACTTGTCACTGTCTCGGTGTAACCATCCAACCTTGCGACATCTCTTGCAACAATATGGTTTATCCCAGCTAAAAAATCACCGCTTAACAAAGCACCTAAAAAAGGTTCTGAAGAACTTACTCCAGGAACAGGATTAACAAGTGCAGTTTCGAGCTCTAAAACGCCCAAGGTAGTTTGAGGTGCACCATTAGAACTAAAACGACGTACTGCAGCCCTCCTCCCTGTTGACCAATTTCCATAGGTCCATGCGACAACAATGCTACCATCTGCAAGAGTTGAAACTTTCGGTGAATCAAAGGATGGAACAGATCCAGTCGGTGACAAATAGTCCGTTATATTGACCTTGATAGGTAGACCAAGCAGCCCACCTGCAAGGTCAAACATTTGCATATAGATACCCCTATTTGCCGGCTCTTTGCCCTTCCAAACAACAACAAACCTACCATTTGTGAGGCTTTCTATTTGAGGAGATCCATCCCCTAAATCAAAATAATGCATCGGCCCAGGTTCACCAGTTTCTGGTATGTATCGAGCTGCGATACGAGAATTATTCGCCAAAGATACAATCGCGACTCCGTTTAGCAGGCTAACAATATCTGGGGCATAATATCGGTCTGTCGTATCACTTGATGGATCATGGAACTGTTTGGTAGTCCCAGCAATTCTATTTATTCCCCCTAAATCATCTACACTAAAACTCGCCGACCAAATTTCCCAAGTGTCAGCATCCCTATATGCTGCCACAAACTGGTTATTAACAGTTTTTACGGAAGATAGTGCAACATAGTGACTGTTTGTAATATCCGTCTCTACAGGATCCGACAACACACTACCATCAGCGTTGAACACCACAGCCTCTTTAAAGGGAGGAGCAGTAATTTCACCACCAGCACGGAGCTTATTCCGAATGACAATGTAACGGCCATCGGTAAGTCGCGTTACTCCGGTTTCGTCAAGATCTGATACAAGACCACTAAGTTCTGTTTCTATATGGTTCTCTACATCAGCAGGTAACCAAGTCGGCGTATTTTGGATTGAGTAAGAAGCAGTTAGTGGGCTGAAGTCAAAAATATCTTCAACTTCAAATATCCCTTCTGCAATAACTCCCCAAGTGAATACTGGATCACCAGATCGACTAGAAAAATAAATACCATCACCGACTTCTGCGTCCTGTGAAAGACGTGGCGGCTGCCAACAAATAGAGAACCCACAACTTGTTGCTGCCCATGCAATATTCCCTATAAAGCAAAATACTAATGCAATAAAGATCAATACAAACCTTTTGTTGTTTTTTCTCTGTTTCATCAGAGTGTCTCCGTATTTACATCAATACTGTACGTATTATTCGTACTGTTATTTTCATCATTACGTTCCAGTATTTTTACTTCCACGCGTGCTGTTCCTGGGGGAAATACGGATTTTGGAATGAGCACATTAATGCTATGCCCTGCTGTTGTCAGTTGATCCGCAGGCAGATATAACACTGGGGAACCTGTATAGAAGGTGTTTGTTCCCTGTTTAACGGCTATTTGTATCGGTAATCTCACCAGCGGTTTTCGATAACTCGTTGCATAAGCTGTTGCGCTTAACGTTACATTCAATGATAAGTCTGCCGAGCCAATGCCGGGGTCTGACAAAACCAGATTAATGAGACTCGCATCCTGATTGACGCTTGCGACACATGCTGCTGTTTCTGATAAGGATACACTGCCTTGCGCCGTTGACACCTGCCCTAATGGATCTTGAAAGGTCAGTTGTACGGTGTATGCCCCATAAGCCAACCCATTGAAGGTGATGTCTTGGCTTTCGCCAGCAGAGACCAGTGGCACAAACCGATGGGCCACTGATGCACCGCTTTCGTTAAATATTTCAATGCCGGGGCCAATGATTGCGATATCGCCACTGTTTTCAATTGTTGTCTGGATGTTTTGGCACCAACCGGACAGGCTGGTAAGTTCCAGGTTGGCGACGGATAGCTCACCACTGGTAGGGGGTGCGGCGGCGGTTGTTAAGATCAGTTTGGAGCGGTTGTTGTTTCGGTCTTTTTCACTGAGTTGACCTAATGGATTTACGACGGCATATAAAGTGTTACCCTGCGGAACGGGTTGTGTGCTGCGCTGAATTTCAATGTTTGCTTCGCCGTTGTTGCCCAGCAATACAGCGGGCTGGTAAAACCAGGGGGTGATCGGCAATATTGAGCTGATCGCTTGCTCGGGGTCATCGGTTAATAATAAATCAATACTGACCACTGGCAGGTCGCCCTGGTTACGCACGGTCACGTGTATTGTGTCACTGTCACCTTCCAGCCGGGTAATGAGAAAATCCGGTGCGGGTTTTACCTTGAAGGCATTTTGGTTGTTTGAATAATTGTCTTCCTGGACGGTTTGGGTTTTATTGACCTCTACCAGGATTTGATATTCGCCCGGTTTGTTGATCAGGTCAGCTGACTCTACAATAATGGGCTCTGCTATGTTGGGGTCAAAGGTGGTACTGGCCACTAAACTGCTGGTGGCGGCATCGGCGAGATAGATGTCTACTGTGACCGGTACGGCGGAGATACCCTTTCGTTCTACAACGTCTGCCACGATGCGATTGTTGCCCTGTTTTTTGACGCTACGTACGGCAAAATCGGGCAATACTTTGATGTTATAGTTCCGGCGATTATTGGCCGGGTTGCTGTCATTAGCATCTGCGAGAATTTCAATCTCCAATGGAATTATTGCTTGATTTTGTGTCAGGGTATAACTGATGTCCTGTGTTTGGCCGGGGCCGAGCGTTGTGCCATTGAGGGTTGCCAGGAGTTGGCTGTTTTGCCGAATCAGCACGGTATAGTCTGGAGATGAAAATTGGCCGAGGTTGCCTACTTTGATCTCAAGGGTGCTTTGCTGCCCAACGCGTTTGATGTTGGGGGCGCTGCTGATAAATGCCGGCGCCAGATCATACGATAGCGGAATACGAGCGACAAAGACGCCATCACCTGCTTCGTCTCCATTATCTGCTTCACCCACTGCGGGGGTGTGTGCGGCAGCGGCAAGCCACAGTTCGTTATTTTGATCCAGGAAGTGTTCAAGCTCAGACAGATCAAAGCTCGTCTGGCTGATATTGGCTAACGTGCCCACAGCATGCCAGCCATCTTGTTGATTGAGTGCTGCCTGTACGGTTCCGCTGTCATAATACACTAGCAATTCACCTCCGCCAGTGGCGTAGACGCTGCCATTCAGTGCTTGCAGGCCAAAAAGGCCGGTTGGCTCTGGTGTTGCCCAGGTGGTGCTAAAGTGGGAAGTGAGTATGGGTCTACGTGGGTCTGTTTCACTGACTGCATTTCCTTGCCATAACAATGTTGCCTGATTTTGGACTAACCCCAGAATGGGTATCGTTTCTGTCTGTAGCTGATTGATGACAACTTGTGGTGCGGCCATTTGCCCATCGAGTCCAATTGTTGTGTAGTGAAATTTCCAATCGTCACTTGTGTTCGGGTCGCTATCTTCGTCGGTTACCCATGCTGCCATGTATTGACCATTGACATAGAGCGTGCGTACGCCAAATTCTGCGACGCTGTTGTTGGTGATAGGCACTGGATTTGACCAGACGTGATTGAAGAAAACGCTGTAATGCAGCTCTTGGTCTCCCATTGTTGTGCTGTCGTTATCGGCATCAAGGGTGAAAATAACTAACGCCCCACCCTGATCACTTGCTGTTAACAGTGAATTACCTGCCCGCGATGTGTTGGGGATAAGTTGCGGTGCGGACCATCCTGCATTGGTATAAAACGAAGAGTAAAGACGCTGATTATCATCCAGCATTGTTATTAACTCTGCGTCAGTCATTCCCGGAATGATCGGGTCTATTTCATTTTCTGGTTCGAGCGGTGCTGATGACAAACCGAGCAACGCACCGTAGTCAGTGTCATCCCCTTTTATAAGCATCAATGGCGTTCCGTTTGAAAGAGTCACAACACCCGCAAGTGTATTTCTGTTCTGACTTAACGCGCCAGTATCAATGGGCGAGGACCAGTGCTCATTATCAAAAATAAGGTATTCGATATTGCCCGTTGTCTGCGATTTTTCATTGGCATAAAGTAAATTCAGCGCACCATTTTTGTCAGTATAAAATGTCAGCCCTATCGGCAAGGTTGATTGCATGGGTGCAACCAGCTGTTCAAATACGGGATCGGCTTCCACTTGCGACGAAAACAGGCTGAAACACGCCATGCAAATTGCCAAACATCCCGTATAACTTACACACTTTTGTACGCTTCTCATTGTGCTGTCCTGTTAAAGCTTGCTGAATCAACTTCAGTTGCGCGCTGCACTGCATTGATTACGTCAAGCTTGTTACCGAGCTGAATGGATACATTGTTTTTCAATCTGTCGTAGTGGATAACACCTGCATTGGGATATATGACGTCACCCTGACATTGCACACCATCGGCTATGTTTTGCACGGCGACTGCAAAGTCTTGTTTTGTGCAGAATTGATTGAGGCTTTCATTTACCGCTAATTCATGTGGTGTTACGTACACATGATCCAGTTTCAGGTCAAACTCGACCCCTGTTGTTGCGATGTTGCCAATATTACTCATGGAATAGGTGTATGCATTATTTACCGTTAACCAGCGTGCCTGACAATCAGCAGAATGGGCTGTGTGCGTTTTGCGCTGGACATCACGATATGTGAATACCAGTTCGTCCTGGGCAAATTCACCGCCGCCTAAATCACGGCACGGCCCATGCCATGTTCCGACAAGATTGTTAATAACATCAGGGATGCCATCGCTATTGAGGTCTTGTGGCATACTGGTTAAATCATCAGGATTTGTGCCTACTTGCGCTTCATAGGCATCACTGATTGTATCCGCATCTGTGTCAACCACTTCAAAACGTAGGGTGTAAACCAATCCCGTACTTACATTTTCAAACTCGATGCGCATATCCGGCGTGGTGTCTCCAGTTGCAAGATCAAAGCTTGCTGATGCAGAAATTATAAAAAATGGTTCATTGTTTCCGGTATATCCATCTGCATTTGTCACCGTTAATGATGAGCTGCTCACGACCAGGCGGGATGCCCCTTTCACCGTTTCACCCGCAGGGTTTGAAACGCTGTTAAGTGTGAAATAGCCTTGCAGAGTGCTATCAAATGTTGCGGCCCCTTGATTAAGCGTTACATTGTTTAGCACAATATAGTTTATCTGCTCAGGCGATGGTGGTGACTGACGAATCGGGCTTATACCCACCACTGGCGACCAAACGGACTGTTCGGCATTGTCATAAATGTTAGTGGCTATCGCTAAAACATCTGTTGTACCCCACCAATTGTTGCTGGCATCCAGGGTGACACTTGCGGCATTCCCTAAATAATAGGCGTAGTAATCGTAGTTACTGTTGCCATACAGGCTGTTGCCCGTGACCACTGGGCTGGGGTTTTGACTGGCATTACCATTGCCGCGCACATATACACCATAGGTGTTATTGGTAATGGTGTTGCCCTGGGTGATTTGTGGACTGGCACCATAGCCAACATAAATCCCGAATGAATTATTCTGAATCACGCTGTGATGCACGGCACCAGTGGATTGATCAAAGAAGATGCCACGATTAGCCCATTCAATGGTCGCATAGTCAATCACTACGTTCGTAGCATTCGGGCCGATGACAAGACCAGACCAGCTATTCTTGGCGGGATTGGTTTTATTACTGGTAAAAATCACAGGCTCAGCGGCCGTGCCCTGTATATTCAGACTGCCATTGATACGTATTTCCGTATTCGCCCCGTAAACACGGAAGGTGGTACCTGCCGGGATGGTGAGAGCACTCCCCTGTGGTACAGTAAAGTCATCAATGACATCATATACTTGACCGCTGACCAGCGGTGTACCATCCCATGCCCCTGACAGGCCACTGCCATTGGTGGATGCACCGCCTTCACTTCCTTGGAAGGGCAGGAAATTGACCATCGGCGACCAAACAGACTGCTCGGCATTGTCATAGATTTTGGCGGCGATCGCCAAAATGTCCGTCGTACCCCACCAGTTGTTGCTGGCATCCAGGGTGACGCTTGCGGCATTCCCTAAATAATAGGCGTAGTAATCGTAGTTACTGTTGCCATACAGGCTGTTGCTCGTGACCACTGGGTTGGGGTTTTGACTGGCATTACCATTACTGCGCACATATACACCATAGGTGTTATTGGTAATGGTGTTGCCCTGAGTGATTTGTGGACTGGCACCATAGCCGACGTAAATACCAAATGAATTATTTTGAATCACGCTGTGATGCACGGCACCATCAGTTTGATCAAAGAAGATGCCACGATTAGCCCATTCAATGACCGCATAGTCAATCAGCACATTCGTAGCATCCGGGCCGATGACCAGACCAGACCAGCTATTCTTGGCGGGATTGGTTTTATTACTGGTAAAAATCACGGGCTCAGCGGCCGTGCCCTGTATATTCAGGCTGCCATCGATACGTATTTCCGTATTCGCCCCGTAAACACGGAAGGTGGTACCTGCCGGGATGGTGAGAGTACTCCCTTGTGGTACAGTAAAGTCATCAACGACATCATATACTTGACCGCTGACCAGCGGTGTACCATCCCATGCCCCTGACAGGCCACTACCATTGATGGATGCACCGCCTTCACTTCCTTGGAAGGGCAGGAAATTGACCATCGGCGACCAAACAGACTGCTCGGCATTGTCATAGATTTTGGCGGCGATCGCCAAAATGTCCGTCGTACCCCACCAGTTATTGCTGGCATCCAGGGTGACACTTGCGGCATTCCCTAAATAATAGGCGTAGTAATCGTAGTTACTGTTGCCATACAGGCTGTTGCTCGTGACCACTGGGTTGGGGTTTTGACTGGCATTGCCGCTGCCCGCTACATACACACCATAGGTATTGCCAGTAATGGTGTTACCCTGGGTGATTTGTGGACTAGCACCGTAACCAACATAAATACCGTGCATGTTGTTTTGAATTACACTGTGATGCACTGCACCAGTGGATTGATCAAAGGCAATGCCTCGAGAGGCCCATTCAATGACCGCATAGTCAATCAGCACGTTCGTAGCATCCGGGCCGATGACAAGACCAGACCAGCTATTCTTGGCGGGGTTGGTTTTATTACTGGTAAAAATCACGGGCTCAGCGGCCGTGCCCTGTATATTCAGACTGCCATTGATACGTATTTCCGTATTCGCCCCGTAAACACGGAAGGTGACACCTGACGGGATGGTGAGAGTACTCCCTTGTGGTACAGTAAAATCATCAACGACATCATATACTTGACCGTTGACCAGTGGTGTACCATCCCATGCCCCTGACAGGCCACTACCATTGGTGGATGCACCGCCTTCACTTCCCTGGAAAGGCAGAAAGTTGATCATCGGCGACCAATAAGGCTGCTCGGCATTGTCATAGATTTTGCTGGCCATCGCCAAAATGTCCATCGTACCCCACCAGTTATTGCTGGCATCCAGAGTAACGCTCGCGGCGTTACCGAAATAATAGGCGTAGTAATCGTAGTTACTGTTGCCATACAGGCTGTTGCTCGTGACCATTGGGTTAGGGTTTTGACTGGCATTACCATTGCCGCGCACATACACACCATAAGTGTTATTGATAATGGCGTTGCTCTGGGTGACTTGTGGGCTGGCACCATAGCCGACGTAAATACCGAATGAGTTATTTTGAATCACACTGTGATGCACGGCACCATCGGTTTGATCAAAATAGATACCACGATTGGCCCATTCGATGATTGCATGATCAATCACCACACCAGTGGCACCAGGCCCAATAACAATGCCGTACCAACTGCCTTTAGCAGGGCTGGCGAGGCTGGAGGTAAACGTCACCTTATTCGAAACCCCACCTAAAACACTTAGCACACCATTTACCGTTAAACGCGTACCTGAATCAAACTCCACACGCGCCCCCGCCTGGATGGTTAATGTTATTCCTGAATTGACGGTGACATCCCCGCTCACTTGGTAAGTTTGACCTGCCAAAAGAGTACTGTCTTGTGTTATTGCACTCGCAAGTGTTCCTGGTGCTATATCAACAGCTCGCACGGGTGACATTGCACAAACAAACACCAATCCTGCAATCCATAGATCAAAATAATGGGCACGCTTTTTTAATTGCATCACAGCAGGCACGCCGCACCACGGCCTGCAAAACACGTTCAAGTACAACATCATTTAATTCCCCAATCTTTACCGTCTGTTATGCATCAGGTATTGTTTCAACTTTATTTTTTGGTCAAGATTCCTTATCTAGCGACGATACTCAATCCTGAAAAACTTGCTGTATTTAAGCAATTAAAGACCGACAACATTATGGCTAAACCTATCGACAATCTTCAGGCTTGAAGAGGTTTTTGGAAACGTGAATTCCATTCACTTTACCGCCAGGGTGCGCAGATAACAAAAACAGCAAATTATGGAGGGAGCTTAACAGCACAACACTGACCACCAGTGCTCTGCTATAACAGATGACAATATCGACAAATACCGCATCTCTTCCCTGTGTTGCTTTTTATGGGCACCCACAACTTCTCCCATATTTGTCTTACTTTATTTAGCGCGCGAGCGCTACAGCATATTTTATATTTTGTACTGTAATTATTGTTATGCTCACGAGCCTGCCATGTTTTACGATGCAATACAACTGTCAACTTCACCTTTGAACTCCAAGGCAAACTTCCCGTCGTTCTCAGCATGAATCTAAAACATCATTTTCTCATCAATACTGGCCAGTGAATTCACAGTCTTCGTGTTACATCAAAATCAGCGTTTGAATAAAAACAGAGAGCTTGAATCCTCGATTTTTTGGGCGAAAGAAAATGCTTATCTATACGTTCAACCAAATTATGGATTCAATCAAATTTACAACTAATCTATGGCTAACAAACTTGTGCACGATCAACAGATCATTTGTAGTATCGCGTTTGCGAGACCGAAAAGGTATAAACTTGGTTCTTTCACCTACCGGGTTCCGATTTGTTTTATCGCTAACAATCGCATGGCCAGGATTTATCGCATTCTTTGAATTTTTATCTGGATAGTCAGGAAACTAATTTTCCTTGGTTTTAGCGGGCCACTGCACGTATAATCGCCTACTCAACGGAACATCACTGCGGGAGAGTGTGGTTCTCTGGACGTTATTTGTCAGAGTAAAAAGACCACCGCCGAAGGCGCAACCGCCCGGAATCGCTCAGGCACCCGGACCGCAGACCGACAATCGTTGACTCTGGAGAGAGACTGTAGCCACTGGTGTCAGTCCGCCGAAGGGGCTAAAGCTCTCAGGCACCACGGACAGAGGGGTGGCAACAATATAAATGCACTGCCCTGTTTGCTTTCGTTTGCAATAACATGTCCACAAAACCAGAGGTCAACGCACATGTCATCATCACCTGCTGCTGCACAGCGCACCCCACTCTACACACAACACCTCGCTGCCGGAGCCAAAATTGTGGATTTTGCCGGTTGGGAAATGCCCATCCACTACGGTTCACAACTCGAGGAACACCATCAGGTACGCAACGATGCGGGCATGTTTGATGTCTCTCACATGGTAGTGCTGGACCTCGCG
>Ga0316202_10001396_pt1 | contig 18974 bp, 10 predicted proteins | sample 3monrhotite_MG_FD_204934 | JGI IMG/M metagenome (GOLD analysis project Ga0316202, IMG submission 204934) | Microbial mat bacterial communities from mineral coupon in-situ incubated in ocean water Damariscotta River, Maine, United States -... | ecosystem: Environmental > Aquatic > Marine >... | reverse complement strand
CTGAGCTCGTTGTACGTCTTCCCTGCCAGTCGGGTAGCGTGCAATTAAACTGAAAGACTTGGCTAAGCATGTAGATCCGAAGGCGGAGGATTTGCGGACGCGGGTTCGACTCCCGCCAGCTCCACCAATATATGGCCTAACCTATTGAATATAATGGGTTAGGCTTTTTTATATGCGTCTGTTTTTGCCGGTGATCCGAAATGGTGATCCGAACGCAGAGGCAAACACATGGTAAGAACGCCGTCTTATCTCAGTCAATCCAGGCATCACATCTACTATTTCCGTGTAACTGTACCTTACGGATTCCCTGCCGATAGCAGTGGTAAGGAACTGCGCCGCTCACTGAGGACCCGCGATAGACAAAAGGCTATCCGTGTCGCTCGAGCACTGCGCAGTCTCATTGAAGAGCACTTACCCAGACTAAAGGCAGGAAGCATGGCGTGGCAGGACCTCAAGCGGCTATTAGACGATGAACTGAATAGCCAACTCAATGCGTTCAAAACGAATGTTGCAAGGCATGGACCTCATCCCAAGGTCACTGAGGACATCTGGGAAGCCAATCAAATACCCGCTTGGAAGAAAGCTGCCGATGAACTGCAACATGAGCAGGGGCAGCGTCTATTACACCCAGCCCCTGATGAGTGGAATGACATCCCTGGATACGTGCAATCGATGGCGGACCGCCTTCTCAGCAAGGCAGCCATGGAGTTAGATAAAAGCTCTGACACCTATTTAAAATTCTGCGAAGCAACTCTACTTATGCAAGCGGAGCTTTTCGCACACTGCCTTGATATAAATCGATCAGGGATGTCTTTTGATGTCCCTGGCAATGTCCCTAGTGTCCAAGCACTACCGAGTGCCCACCAACAAGTAGCAATGCTAGCAACCCCATCATCCCTTCTGAGTGATGTTGTTGAAGAGTATTGCGATGAAATGAAGCAAGGCGGAAATTGGCAGGAAAAGACAGAAGCTGAGCAGCGTTCATCCTATGCACTCTTAATACGAGTCGTAAGGGATCAACCGATAATGCTTATTGATCATGAAGCCGCTAGGTATTACAAGAAGACGTTGAGGAAGCTTCCCTCCAACATGAATAAAAAACCCATGTACCGGGAAAAAGACATTTCTGAAATCCTTCAGATGCAAATTCCAGCCACCGATTTATTATCGGTATCCACGATCAACACACACCTTTCAAGCAGCTCATCTTTATTCACGTGGGCAGAAAAGCATGGGCATACCAACACCAACCCATTCCGCGGCTTGAAAATGAAGGAGAAGAAGCTTCCCCACGAAAAGCGTGAAGTGTTTACTGAAAGTGACTTGCAATCATTGTTTGGGTCACCGGTATATGTGAACGGAAAACGTAAACACCCTTATTACTATTGGTTGCCGCTCATCGCGTTATACAGTGGAGCGCGCATTGAGGAAATATGTCAGCTTCGTTTAACCGATATACATGAAGAAGCTGGGGGATGGGTGTTTGATATTAATGACGAGACCGAGAACGACAAAAAACTCAAGACACTTTCAAGCAAACGACTCATACCCATCCACTCGAAGCTGATCGATGCAGGCATCCTTGATTACTGCACAAAATTAAAACAGAAAAAAGAGACCCGGCTATTCCCTGAACTCAAGCATCAAAGGGATGGCTATTCACAATCAGCATCCAAATGGTTTGGAAGGTACCGGATAACAAACGGCGTACCCCACAAGCGTAAAAACTTTCACAGCTTTAGACACACTGTAGCCAATCATTTAAAACAAAAGAATGTGACAAAAGAGCAGATCGCCGCAATCCTTGGTCATAAAGATGAATCAGTTACTACCGGGTTATATGGTAAAGCCTATACCTCAGATGTGCTGAGGCCAGTGATTGAAATGTTAGATTACCCAATTACAGTCGGAACATTCTAGTGATGAACACAGCCAGCGACTACAAACCTGCTAGCTGCCATATTCTGGCCTAATATTTTTGTTGATCCATTAAGATTAGGGTTGATTTTACTTTTTTTTGTAGTACCTTGATTACTAGCTGAGAGTACGCGAGGGATCGTTCCCGACTCCACAGAACCCTAGCGGGAGGAGTTGTTTAGAAATAACGCGCATAAATCGGCTAGTTACAAACCACATATCTGTACTGTCATTCTACAGTGATGCGTAAGCATACAAATACTGTTAACGGTGCAGAGCGAATTCCATAACCGGGTTCGTGGGTGACGCAGAGCAAATGGATCACGCTCTGAATCCGTCACTTACGGCCTGGTTTTTTTGTGCCTACCGTTCGTGGCCTTTCATAAATAGTTTAGTGCGAGGTTATGCGAGTGAGTAAAGAACACGTTGATACACAGAGGGCAGGAGAACTAACTGGGCTGTCTCCATTAACACTCCAAGCCCTCAGACACCGTGGCGGTGGGCCTGAATATCTCAAGATAGGAAATAAGGTTAGATATGAAATTGCTGAGCTGACTCGGTGGAATGAATCCAGAACGGTTCGTAAAACATCGACGTCACAACTTTGATTGGGTTGCAATATGTCTGGCCACCAAACATTAGAACCACTAAGCAAGCATGAGAAAGTTATTCCGCTGGCCATAAGCCTGCGCGGACGTTTAGCTTCAAAATACTATCAACTGTTATCTGACAACGCTGAAGGTGATGCGCAGTCACTGATTCAAAACTTACTCGCCTCGGATGATCCCAATATTCTCAAGTGCATGGATGACAATTCAATCGTTATTGGATTGTTGGCTGATCGTGGCAAGTATTACCCAGATTGGTAAATCGCATACTAATAGGGGGTTCTGTAGAAAATAGTTTAATGTTGGAAGGCAAATATCAATGATTACATATATCCATAAACAGAAGGTATCACCCCTTATTATCGATAAGGTGTACATGACAATGCCTGTAGCCACTGACCAGGAGTCAATGATATTTAAAAACATTCACAGGCTCCTTGAAGATGGCTATGCAAAGAACAAGTACACGAGCATGTACTCACTGTCTGCTGACGTGCTGATGGGTGATTTTAACCAAAACAAACTACTTGTTCAGTGTTCACCCAAACACCCTGATACATCGTATTTCCGTGCTGAGTTCAATCCTGCGAAAGCAGACATGTCCGAGGTGCGAGCATACATCGATTCGGTTTTGCCTAATGGTTATGAATCACTTGTTGAACATGGGATATGCACCCGGCTAGATGTAACGGTTGACCTGCATCACTGCGATATTAATGAGCTATTAATTTGGAAGCCTGGGATATCGAAAACATCAGGTTACTACAAGGGCGGTAAAATCGAGACGTATTATTTAGGTTCACCTACCAGCCCAAAACGAATCTGCAATTATGACAAGGTTGCTGAAATAAAAAGGAAGAATGCTCAAAGCATGTTTAAAAAGGATGTCCCCACCCATGCAATCACTAGGATTGAAGCGCGCCTTACAGATCGTGTCCCAGTAATAGACCTCCCTACAACTGACAACCTATTTTCAGCATTAAACATAGCTGCCCATCAATCTATATCAACGGATGATTGGCAATTCATACTTTTCCTCAAGGTGTGCCAGTCTGAAGGTGCTCAAAATGCATTGTTGTCACTACCCGATACTATTAGAAAGGTGTACCGCAAAATACTTCAGACGCACAACGCAAAGTGGTGGAACCCAGATGAAATCTGGCAGCAGTGGCCAAATGTTATTGATTCGTTGCTCCACCCTCCAGCGAGTAACTTTCATCTACTGCATAATGACAACTCCGTCGTCATCGGCGGGTAAGGAAGAGAGCTTTGATTTCAGAACGTACCAAGGCTGCATTACAAGCAGCCAAAGCAAGAGGAGTGATTCCAGGCAGTCAAAATTTGGCTGAAGCAAGACGCAAAAGTAACCGGACTAACCAGAATGCTGCTGATGCCTTTGCCAGGCGCACTTATCAAGTCATCAAACCTTTTAAAGAGCAAGGACTAAGCCTTCGTCAAATAGCCAAACAACTTAATGAACAAGGTCAAAGAACAGCAAGAGGTGGTCAATGGCAAGCTGTTCAAGTGTCAGCCATCATTAAGCGAGTGGGACAAGGCACATAATGTTTCTGGCGGCTTAACAAACCCGAATGAACCCGAACAACATGAACATAAAGACAATGAAGACACTAACACTCACACCCAAACAGGTTAAGGCAGTATCACTACTTGTATCTGGCATGAGTGGACGAGCGGTAGCCAAGGAAGTCGGCGTAAGCCCTCAGACGGTCTCTGAGTGGAACAACGACCCTGTAATTGAGGTGTACGTAAATCAACTTAAGCAGGACGCCTTAGATGAAGCACGGGACCGGATACGCGGCCTTGCACTGGAGGCTACTAAAAACCTAGAAGACTTAATGCGCAATGCCAAGAGTGAAGAAGTTAAACGAAAGGTCTGTATGAGTATTTTAGATATAGTGGGAATATCAGACCCAACTACTGGTGTTTATGGGTGGGGCATCGGTTCAACCACACTGCCTCAAGAGAAGTCGGATGATGAGTACCACAGCCAAATGAATGAGTTGATGGAGAAACTTAAACTTTGACTCAATACCCAGTACGCATGAACTGGATAAAGGTCGCTATCAAGTGTTAAGAATTCTGCAATTGACTGCAATCAACAAAAAATTACCTTGATGAATTTTACTTGCAAACGCAATTTTAACTGATGAAAAAGTAGCTGGTTGAGATCAGACTTTGGTCAATCGTGGTGGAATGACATCCATCACTTATCTTTTTTCTTGCGTTCCCTCAGCACCGAATTAGCATGATGCACGAACGCGGCCGGAACGCCTGATAGAATGTTGTCAAGCCAGAGCGGATCTTCTCGGTCAGTGAGCAAATATGGGTCCGTGGCTTCCAGAATGACAATTAACAGGCTCCATTGCCGCTCAGGTGTTGTGGATGGAAAAGCTGCTAGAAGCGATCGGACACTGTCCTCGCGGCGATGCAGCCTGAGCGCCTTGAGCGCGGCATATCTGATATCTATAACGCTGTCATAAGAGGCAAGGTGATCGAGTGCGTTCGCGATCTTAGGGATGGGAAGCCATCCAGCCAATTCTGCTGCCGCTTTCCGTTCTGACTCAGAGCCACTCATGCGTTCGATAATAAGTTGCGAAACTACCGCCGGATCGAGCCGCCGCAACGCCTGTCCCGTGGCACGTCCTAAAGACTCGCGCTCTCCCAAGACAGCGGCATCAATGAGCTTCGAAGCTGCTGAGTCGGGCGCGATGCGCACCAAAAGCCGGCAGAGCTGCCGCTCGATGCTAATTTGTGATTGAAGTCCCAGCTCGATAGCCTCCACGGCCCGCGCCGCGTCGAATTTTGCCAAGCCCTCTATTGCGCGGAGAAATTGCGCCAAATCAAACGAGCGGCTGGCAAAAGCTTTGTCGAGGATACGATCCCGCAAGGCCGCATCATTCGCTTCCGCGGCGATGTCATACGGACCATCGAGCACCCCCTCCCGCAAGCACCAGCCTGCGGCGGCCTCGATACTCAGCTTCCTAGTGGCTGGGTTACTGTATAGAGCACGGATTGCCGCATCATCATTGCCGGTACGTTCCGTCGCGTTGCGCCCTTTCAGCCATTTGCCAAGCAGTTCATAACCACGATCTCCCAAATCGAGCAAGGCGCTCATACCCCATGTGGAATTTGTTTCCGTATATAACAAGCGCTGGGCAAGACTTGCAAATTCGTCCGATGAATCACCAAGCTGTTGAAGCGCGATGCAAGAATATCTGGCGACCGTTCCCTCTGGGTCTGCTTGTTTCAACACCTCTTGCACAACTGGAATAAAATCAGCGTCATCACTAAGCCAAGCGATAACCAATGCAGTCAGCAGCGCGCTCTCGGAGTGTGGCGGACCCTGCAGTGTCAGTAGCGCTTGGTTTGTGAGAGCTTTCGGCATTGAACCGCGGTGTGCGCGAAGCCAGGCTAAGCCGGTGGGCACCGAGACCATGCTACTGTGCTGGAATGCCTCAACCAACGCCGTGTCAACGCCCAAGCCGGCAAGCGCGGTTACAGCTTTGTAAAATTCCATTTCGGGGTAGGATTCTGGTATTCCGTTAGCATCTTGCGGAACCGGGCGACGCGCGATAGTAGTGAGCCTTTCGACAATTCCATCATCTAAGCGGATGTAGGCCCAATTCAATCCATCATGACGAATCCAGAAATGTTCAGAGTCCAGTTCACGTTTTATCAGAGTGGTGATGCCTTCACCGCCCATTAGGATCAGGGCTCGGCGTGCGCTATCAAGGACAAGATCGCGGCAGTTGCTATTTGTCCGTAAGCAGCTGCACGCTACGGCGACAATCATTTGTTCCAATTCCCCACCAGCCTGTGCTTCGAGGAGGGCTAGGAGCTCCGGACGGGCAATACGTCCGAGAAAGTCTAGCGGGTGGAAGAGCCAGCTCGCGTCTCCCGCGACAGCCTCGTCGAAACGCTCACGCAAGTCTCGCTTAAGCGCGCTAAGTAAAAAACGGAGCATTGCTTCGTCCATCTCGTCCGGTCTCTCCCAAAAGAGAGTTTCGATCAGGCGGCGCCCCTTTGGATCAGATTCAGCAAGCTCGCGGATACGCTGACGCGTCAACTCTGGTTCTACGTGCATAAGGATTGGAAGCCAATGATTACGAGTAAGGTAGCGCTCCGAATCTTTGACCTCGGTAAGTCGCTGAATCGCAGCTTGTGGATCGAGAACCGAAAGTGCATCGAGAGCAGCACCGCTGGCAAAGTCCTCCGACTGCGACAAATGCTCGATCACGAAATCCAGCTTCTCACGGTCCGCGAAGCGCGCGATGCAATAAAGCAGGCTGCGTGGCTTACTATCGGAGACCTTCGCCATTAGTGCATCCCTGGTTTCTTTCCAGATCCTAGGAGCATCGATGTGCTCCAGTCCGTTCAGCAAGTATCCGAGTGACGAAACATGCTCCTTCTCCGCATCGGCGGAGAGAATGCGGTTGCGAAGCCACTCAGGGTTAAGTGCGACTCCGGCACGTAGCGCCGCAAAGCTGGCCTTGTGATTGGCATGCCGTGAGCGATCAGTCTTATCCTCCAATGCATCTAAATGCTGGTGGTGAAGCTCCCACAAACGGTCGAAAAACCGGATATCGGGTTGAGCTGTAAGCGCGGCGATGGCGACCGCTTGCCTGATCCTGATTGGTGAATGCAAAAGCGAATCAATTTCCTCATGCAAATCGATTTTCTCTTGTTGTGCTAGAGCGGCGAAGGCTTTGCCGATCAGCCCTGCCCGATAGTTCCCATCCGAATCTTCGGTGACTGCCTGCAGCCTCTCTAGGAGGATCGGTACGGCACGCTGGCCCAGGGTGGGTAAAAGATCGACGTAGAGATCCCTACCGAAGCTTCCAAATTCATTGCTGTCCTCCATTCGAGCGACAAGCCGGCCTAGCGTCTCAGTATTTTGATCATCTGCCGCCAACAACCACAACAGATCCATCGGCAGATAGCCGAGCCGCCTGCGTATGTGCTGCTGCTCCTCGGTGACTTTGCCAGAGAGAGACACGGTCAGATCGTCGATCGACAAATGCATGCTCTGGAATTGTTGTACAAGGGACTTCGCGACCGCCCAGTTAAGCAGGCGGTCATGTGCGAATGCAACTTCTCCACCTTCGGTGGCGCGGAACCAGCCAGCGGCCTCCAGACGCGTAGCGGCGTCCTCGCTGTCCAGCCCGATGTCGCGCCACATGGACCGGGGCAACGGATAAGGTTTTCCCTCATACATATGGGCGGCGAGAGCCATCACGACCCCTTCGTCGCCCGTACGACCCTTTGCGGTAATCCGCTGCCAAAAGCCTTCGAAAATCTCATATTCACTGCGTGGTGCATGCAGGACAGAAGTATACGGAAGCTCAAGAAAAAGGCCGGCGAGAATAGGATTGCGCAGGAGTTTTTTGAGGTCCGACGGCAGATCCACCCATCTCCGTCCGCCACTTTTCAGAAGCGTTTCGAGTTCATGAATCGTGAAATCCCCGACGGTGTGCACATGGATGTCTTCCTCGTCAGTTAACTGAAGGGCGCGCGCCACAGCGCTCGGCACGGTCATTAACAGGCGCATACCCAAATCTGCCCAATCCTGCCGGACAAGGTCGCGAGCCAAATCGACATTCTGGATGTCGTCAATCGCCACAATAAGTACGGGAACAGGAGCGTCGGGTACGAGCTCCCGAAGGAAAGTCGACACTGCGACAAGCGTCTTATCAGATGTATCGCCAAGCCCCCTTTGCCACACATCGCGAGCAGCGCAGGCCATCAGCTCTTCAGCAGTATTTGCGGAACGCACCAAGGTGGCGACTTGGCGGTCTTGTCCGTACGTTTCAAGCAACCGTCCGAGCTGCCATGTCTTTCCAGATCCGCTTGCGCCAGCGATCACAAGCACAGACTTATCCGACGGCCACTCGGGGATAGCACGCACATCCCGTCCAAGCTGATATTTTAGGTGTACGAGGCGGCGGCGCGTTAGTGCGTTCATCGTCTCGGCAAGCGCTGCCAACTTGTGCAACCGATCGGGACTGAGTCCAGCACGCTGAAACATGTCATTAATCTCATCAGCGTGGAGCCGTGCTTCACCCTTGCTCAGTCTTTCGACCAATATGCCGACCAGATGCTCTCGGATTTTGCTCTCACTGCCTAGATCCGGCGCATAGTGCCGCAAGAGTCGCTCGACCTCAGCGGCACGGGCTCCGGCATCGGAGTCGAATTCCATCTCGAAGCGTGAAAGGAGATGAAAGACGGCGGCCCGTTCCTCTTCGCTTGATTGTGGTGATACAGTTTGCGTCACAGCAACAATATGATCGAAGAACTCAAGGTTGGTGGCGGACAGGTCACTCCAAAATTTTCTCTTTTCCGTGTTGTCTAGATCGCCAGGTTTAGTGGCCAACCTCACATCAGCTAGAAAGGCATCAAAGTGGCTCAGCCTGCCAGGGCGGCCGTCTGTCACAAAGCGATAGCGTGCGTTTGTGGGGAGTAAGGGTGGTACTGCTTTTCGAAGATCGCCGAGGACCGATTCGATATCCGAAAGAGCCCATGTGCCACCTTTTCGCGTTTTGTATTGTTCCACGAGAAAAATGCCAGATGCCTCTGCACGCGAATCTCCGCCATTGCGAGGCTCCAGAACGAGGCAAGCGTCCTCGACCTTCTGACCATCCAATGTCCCGGACAAGGTGACGTCAGCTAGCCATCCCAAATGATGGATAATCTGGTAGAGAAAGCCATTGATTGCAGCGGGACCACCAGCCTGAGTCATATCTGTGTTCCGCTCCAGTTTCGCGTGTAGGTATACAATATCAAAGTATGTACACCGCCGAGTAATTTCTATGCAATTCACAGTTTCAGAAGCAGCTGTTCCCGTTTGGGGCGCCTACGAATGAAAGGCCGTTAGTGTATGCTCCTGGCGCCTTATTGTCTCATCGCTGTCACGCAACAAAAGGCTGTTATGCTTGTGAGCAGTAATTGGTGGAGATGCTGGAGCTTCCCGTCTCCTCAACAACATGTATTAATCTTTACCAATGACAACTTTGCGGTAACGGTATGTCAGGCAGATGGAACGGTCGAACCAGTTGTGGCATATTCCCAAGCATTCCTCCAAAACGCAGCACAGGGTACAAATGGCTGTCCTGAGAACCGACATCGAAAGGGCACTCAATGAGATCGCCTCCCAAGAGGAAGGCATGCGTTTTCAGGGGTTGGCCGTAGTCCTCGGCAAGAAACGCTGGCCCGAACTTATCGCCCGTCAGCGCAAGAAGGATTTCGGCCTCGATGCCTACGCGCCCGCAAGCCTAACGCCGGAGAAAATAGGAAAGGGGCTCGCCGCCTCGATCACGCCAACGCTGAAGAAGATTTCTGGAGATGCGAAGACCGCCAAGGAGAACTTTCCTGACTTGAAGACACTCCTCTTCGTGACGTCTGCCAAAGTGGGCAATGCCGACCGAAAGCGGTGGGAAAAGGCTATTCAGAAAAACCATGGCCTCGAACTTCACCTCCTCGAGCGCGAGGAAATCATCACGCAGATGCTGATGTCCGAGAACGCCTCGCTCCGTGCCAGCTTCCTTCACCTCCCTATCGATGCCGAACCGCAGGTTGCAGAACTCATTGACAGAACAAGGCGTGCAGCCGACGCTGTCACGCAGAACTGGCTTGGCAAAACAAAAGGCCATCCACTCATTGATCTCACTGCAGTGCGGCTTGATCCTGAAGGCAGGGAGTCATCCGACGTGCTGTCGCTTGAGCAGATCGACCAGGCGCTGTCGCAGAGTCGCCGCATCGTGCTCGAAGGACCCGCCGGCCGCGGAAAGACCACAACGCTGATACAACTCGCGCAACGCACGCGCGCCGCCGGCATACCGTTTATCGTCGAACTTCCAGCATGGACCTCATCACGCAGGGGCATTCTCGACTACATTGCCGGCATGCCTGCGTTCCAGGCTGAAGGTCTCACGCCTGCCGACCTCGCGCAGGTGCAGCAGACAGAACCTTTCCTGTTGTTATTGAACGGCTGGAATGAAATCACGGAGTCAAATTCCCTGCTGGCGAACGACGCACTCCGGGATCTCGAACGGGATTTTCCGAGCGCGGGGATCATCGTCGCAACCCGCACGCACCACTTGACGCCGCTGCTGCCCGGGGCATTGCGACTGCGGTTGTTACGCCTTCGTCGCGCACAACGGGACGCTTACCTGCAAGCCCGCCTTGGTGCGGAAGGTGGCGAACTCCGCGCCCGCATCGATGCCGACCCATCGCTCAATGAATTGACCCGCACGCCGTTCATCCTCTCGGAAGTCGCTTCGCTGTTTGAAGCTGGCGCTGAAATTCCCTCCACGAAAATCGGTGTCCTCGCCCAGGTTCTCCGTTTGCATGAACAACGAGACGAACACAGAAACGCGCTGCAAATAGCACCGCTCTTTGGCCGGCAAACAGACTACCTGAAAGCCCTCGCAACCGATATGGCCCGTCGCGGTGCGGTGGCATTGCCCGAGGTTGACGCCTGTGCTGCCGTTGCCGAGGTCGCACAAAGGCTCTTGGAGAGCGGGCAAATTGAGCCAGTGGGAGCGCAGGCGGTCCTTGCAACGCTCACGGCACACCACATTCTTGAACGTATTGACTATCCGCAAACAGAGTTTCAATTCGAGCATCAGCAGCTTCAGGAGTACTACGCTGCACTCGACGTCCGTGCACAGCTACTCGACCTGCAGGATGATGACCATGACACGATCGGACACTTTACTACCGACTACGTAAACGATACGACATGGGCCGAACCGCTGCGTATGATAGCCGAGACGTTTGCCGAACAAACCGGCGAGGGTGATAACGACAAGCGAAACACCCGTGCGAGCATGAAGTTGGTGGAGATGGCTCTCACCGTCGACCTCGTATTCGCCGGCGAGCTTGCCCAGCTTTGCGGTGCGGCTGTATGGAATGAAGTTCGAGTGACAGTCGGCGAGCGCTTCCGCGACGTCTACGCGATCCGTGACGGCAACTATCGGCAGTATGCCATCGCCGCCATGCTCGCCACTGGTGTAGACGACTTCAGCGACATCATTGTGCCGCTTCTTTCGGGACTAGACCGGCAAACGCGCTTTCGCACATATCGGCTTTGGCCGGACATCCAAGTCTCATCGCTTGGATCGAGCTGGCGCGACCAGGTGCGTAGCTGGAGCGACGAGGCCAGAACGGATTTCGTCTCCGAATTGCTTCATCATCGTGTCGATGGCGATATTGTAGCTTTCGCTGTGGAGGACAACAGCATCGAGGTGAAGAAGGCGGCAGCCTCCGGACTCATGTGGACCGGATCTGACGACGCGCTGACCCGCGTCCTAGAATCGATGGATGAGCAGACATTCGAGGATGTTGCACGCAAGCACGCCGTCCGAATGCCTGCGGCACTCAGACCCAAGACCATCGCCACGATGTTGAATTTCATCGAGAGCACCACAGACCATCCCGCGCGCCTGCGAACCGCGCTTGATTTGATCGAGCTCGGCGAGACAGACTTGGATGGCATCATCAAGGATACGTTAGCTACGCTGCCAGGCAGCGACATGCGTAAACTGGATCTACACTACTTCCAACCAGCACTAGAGTACCTTCTCAAAATGGATCCAGCTTGGACCAGCGAGTGGGTGGTAATCCAGATTGCCGAAGGCAACCTCTACGGGCGCGAGTACTGGTTACCGTTCGCGACCACAATTCCCGATGGTCTCATCGAGAAGTATCTGCAGCGCCTTGAGACTGAAGACCTCATGAACGCAGACTTTTCAGGAATGAATATGGTTATCGCCGCCAACGCGGATGCAGAGCTTGCGGCGCGCGCGTTTGTGAAGTTGCGCGAGCTACAAGGCAAGGTGAGTGCGGAATCCGGCGAACGGCACGAATTCGAGCGGCACGTGATGAGACAGCTGGAGACCGTGTTTCGCCACCTTCCCGGCAATGTCGCTGCGGCGGGCCTCTTAGCATCCATCACCAGCGGCGACCCTCTGGATATCAAAGTCGCGACTAGCCTTTTCAATAATGTTGCCAGACTGGATGAGGATCCCTTGTGTATCACCGATGACGACTTGAAGGCACGCCTACGCACCTACCTCAAAGACAGCGTCGATCTCGTGCTCCGCCAAGACGACTTCAACGGTGAGGAGAAGGCAAACTTGGCCTCATCGATTGCGCAGGTTGGAAAATCCGAAGACATGGCAGAACTGGTGACGCTCATCCGCGCCGACATCGATAGAATGCGCACAGGCCGGGCCGCGCGTGCGGCTGGCGACCATGGACCTCTCGGCAATGGCGGCCACATGTCTGACGCGGGCAGGCACGTCAATGCCGTTATGCACCTCGATCCGGTTGGCGCCGCGCCGGTACTCATTGACTTGCTTTCCGAACCAGAATACCTCTCCGCTGCCGCGATGACGCGCGACTTCGTGCTGAAATCAGAGTCTCCCTTCGATCGGACGATCCGTTATGATTTGATTTGGGGCGCGCGTGACGGTCTTACTTTGCCGACTGGCAACGACCAGCAACGCAAACGGTTCTCTGCCGCAATCAATACCGAAATCAAGCGACTGAGGGAGCAGAACCAAGATGTGAAACCCGCTGCCGGGTTGAAAACTCTGGCAAAGGCGCTTGCCATAATTGACGGCCGTGGCTCCACGGAGGTGGTGGTCGACGTGATTACCTTGCCCGGTCAATGGGACCAATTCGTCTGTCTTGATGCTGCCGAGGGGTTGTTGATGGCGGGAGTCGTTTTGCCCTCCACAATCGCGTTCGCTCTGGTCGATTCCATTCTCGAGCGAACTGAGAAATGGATGCAACAATCAGACAGATACCTTTTGCGCCGCATACTCGCGATCTGCCCATTTGTCGAGGACCCTACGGCAGGGATTGCCAAGGTGAGAGACGTACTAGACAAGCGACCGCTCCATTCATTTGAACTGGATGAAGTCATCATCGCTCTCGGTGAGAGCCGCTCGGATGCTGCTATAGACCTTCTGTACGAGCTTGCCTCCAATGCGCAGTTGTTTGACCATTGCGAGGATAAAATCATCAACGCTATCTCCTCACTCGATACACCGCGCGCACATGAACTGCTTTTGGGTTTTGTCGATCCGGACATCCGCGGAATTGCGCTGACTCGAAATCCTTACCGCGAGAGCGTACTGCATATGCGACTCACGGAGCTGGCCCGTTGTGAACCAGAAGTAGCTGCACGATTATATGAATTGTGCGAACGTGATCTACCAGAACACAATCGAGCTGCCCTTTCGATGGTTATGGACAGACTCGGAACACCCGAAGCTCTCACCGCAAATTTGAACCTGATTGATGACTTTAAGCCTTTGCCCGTTCCGAAAGGCACCACGGACCAACTCATAAGTGCTTTCGTCGAGCGACGACCCCACGGGCAAAATTCCAACGTCTTCACAGTACATGCGCGCGCGTCAAATGAACTGCGCACCCGGCTCTTCAGAATGGCGATTGAGGATGAAAAACGGCGTAAGTCCGCTTTCAAGCTTCTCGGTCAAATCGAGGAATGGCATCTGGAGTATGGTAGGCCGATAGGTGAACAGCGTCACCCCGATCTCGCATCCGGTAAATGTTGGCCGCTTAAGGAGCCCTGACCTTCCTAGTTCGAGTGAATATACCCGCCCTTAAGAACCTAATTCCTATTTTTCTTACATTATTGCCCTTGGACCTGATCCGGGATCAACTTGTCACTTAGTTTCGCGTGACTGAATAGCCCTTGGACGAGCGTTCCTAGCCGGCCTGAGCTGGGGTCTTGGGTAATATTACGACAGGCCTCGGTAAAATGAGCCATAGCCAATCCGAAGTGTGACTGGTAGGCCTTCTCTTGGGCGCATAGCTCCAGCATCTTACGCATGAAAATTCTCAGGTTCGGGATGTCTAGAGCCTTGATAGTCTGCTCGAAGTCCACCACTGTCGCAGACTTCATCGCCATCTCTTGCCTACTTCCCCAGCCGCTGTGCTTCGCGATGTAGATGCATGCGTCAGAGACCGTCGTTTTAGCCTGCGCTGTGGCCTGGATGGCTGAAAACTGCGCTTGTATGCGGGGATGGATAGGACGATTGAATAAGTCGTCATCCTCGAAGCCCTCAAAATTCTTGCCATTGAACTCCTCAATCCACCCATCTATTATCGCCTCGCTCACATCCCCTCCCTCTGGTAGCTCGGCCACATCTTTGGCAAGTCCGGTGATACTGTAGGCGTCGAACAGATGAGCCTTGGATACCAAGGCCTTGGCTTCCTCAAGTAATTCGACTTCAGTCAACCTGTGATCCCAGTAAAGTCGTCTGCTAAACTGATTCAGTTGATCGAGCGCCTCCATCTTATTGGACTCCTTCACGTATCGGTCGATGATTGCTGAAACGGCCCCAACGTCGAACAAGCCAGATTCCAGAAACTCCACTACCAATAACTCGTAATCGTCGCAGGATTGGATACCCAAATCGTTGAGCATGAGTTTCCATCTGCCTTCGCGCTTGCCTTCCTCATCGGGTTCCTTATCCTTTTCGAGGAACTTATCCCAGTCGTCGGACGCTCCCAGCGAAAGGACAAAGCTGATATCGGGGCCATCCTCAATCCCCTTGTAGTTAATGCCCGCGAGCACAACCGTTGATGGAATCACGCGAGTGAGAATGGCTTCCGGGAGGTTCTCCCGATCTCCAAGGATCCGATTGACTGCTTTGATAAGCTTGCGGATGATTCGAATGTTAGTAATGCCGCAGATTTCTACGGCCTTTAGAATGTGCCCTGCATAAGCCGATGGTGTCAGCCCGATGGCAATGTCAAAGGCTTCCATAGAGGCTGTGTCCAGTTTGATCTCCTGATCGATTACCTTCTCGCGCAACGTGTCCCACATTAGTCGATTGGCAAGCTGGTCGCTGTTGAGGATCAGAACGAAACGCGCACCATGCTGTTCGGTGTATTCATCGATAAACCCTAGGACCTCGTCGATGCTGAGCTTCTCGTGTTTGCGCTCGATGTCGTCAAGGACGATCATCTTGTCTTTCATGATTGTGGGCACAGCCAGCAGCGCGAGTTCGTCTAGCGCCGAAAAGCCCTTGTGAAGCGAGGTCAGCACTTTCTTGGCTCCCTCATACCCAATGCGGACCTTCTCCCACATTGCAGATTGTTCTTCCGCTTTGGGCAACGCACTTTGGAGTATCTTAAGTTTGATCTGGCCCATGTCACTGAGGCCAAACAAGGAGACATAGAGGGCCTCGCTGACTTTTTTATCATTCGAAGCATTTTGGATCTCGCGCCAAAGATGGCTCTTACCTGTTCCCCACTTACCAGACAAGGCGATGACCTCATTGTCCGCATCCTCTAACATCTTGGTCAACTGATCCTTTGCTGCCTGCAACGACATGGCGCATCTCCCCTCAAACATCATTTTTAGAAAATTATATGTTAGTGCCTTGCCAAAGGCATGTAGCGAATTGGACCCTGATTTAGTTAAATTTTCACCGCTCGGCCAATCCCATAACGTCGCTCCAAAGTAAAACTGGTTAGTACATTCGCTCCTGGCTGAGGATAAGAATTCAGCAGATTTGCAGATTCCAGTCATTTTGAATGGCCACAATAACACTAGAGTATGAAACACCGGCAGAACGATTTAATGCATGTGTTGCGTTGACCGGTTGACCCCGCCAGTGAGAGCGGTCATTTATTGTTATGTTATGAAAGACCGCAGTGTAAAGCAGCCATTTAAGTCTACAAACCAGATCGCAAGCATAACGTGGCTATCAGCCCAAGTTATAAGTTTAGGTACATCATGTGGTAAATTTTCTCCACCGGATGTCTTCAGTCATCTCAGTTGGACCTTAACTATGAAACTGAGGTGATACAGTGGTACAAACAGGTGGTACGTCCGCAAACACACTGGCAATACAGAAACCATAATAATCAATAGGTTAGTGGTAATTGGTGGAAGTGCTGGAGCTTCCCGCCAGCTCCACCATTAACACATTCAAAGCTGTCCTAGGACGGCTTTTTTTTGTACCAAAAATCAACAACTTACCCTAATTATGCGGCCTATAGCGTACTAACTCATCCTATAAAAACCAGTTTTTTAGTAGTACTTATTGTAGTGCCATAGCTGAAACGCTAAACCCGGTACTACTAAAATGGCAAGAACCACCAAACCACTCACCAATACAGAAGTTAAGCAGGACAAAGCTAGGGATAAGATTTACACCCTCTCGGATGTTGAGTCCCTCCAGTTTGGCCACCCTTTACGTCTAAACCGTGGCCAGTTTGATTATCGTTTATACCCTCTAAACCATGGCCGGTTTGGTCACCGTTTACCCCCGGTTCATGGTGCCAGTTTATGGCGTACGTGGGTGGTTTCTGGCGGCCGCCATTTCCAGTTTTCTCTCCCAGCCAACCGAGAGCAATTAGCCGCTTAGTGGCCTTTGAAACATACGTTTCACACAGCCGCGCAACATTTGCGATAGTGTTACGCTTGGTTGTGCATGCCCCTGACTTTTGGGGGTCAAAATAACAAATAGCAGCCAGTACATGCAGTTCACGCGCGGCAAAATTAGGGTCACTCAATGCAGCAACAGGGAACTCAGCACACCTACGCATGAGCAGGAAACCGCGCGGTTACCGCGCTTAAGGGAGCCTAAACCGTCGTTTTTAAAGTAAGTCCAACGGGTTCGACTCCGGCCAGCCCATCGACCAGACCTTGGAGATATGACCTCTCCATCTGGACTGAACCATGCACCAACCCTACGCGGATTGTATGCCGTAAGCTTATCGAAGCTTAAACACGACCACCGTATTGCTAGTAGAGGACGACCAAAAGAACGCCTTTGGATACGATTGTTATTGATAAAACTCACGTAATATCACATTATCTCACATGTGACTGTGAGGACAATATGGATTGGCAGAACTTTAGATTAAGTACACGTTTGCAGCTTTCAGGGGATGTAGTAGAAGCTCTCTATTCCAGAATAGCTGAAATCGATGCTGTTAAAAACACCTTTCGTTTAACGCATACATTATTGCCGCAAACGATTGAGCGTTTGACGCAGTCCGTAATAGTGACCTCTACAGGGGCATCTAACCGGATTGAAGGTAATAAACTCAGCGATGATGAGGTTGAAGCGCTATACAAGTCTATGCGTATCAAGTCATTTAAGACCCGTGACGAGCAGGAGGTAGCAGGGTATTTGGAAACCCTGCAAACGGTGTTTGATAGCTACGATGAAATTCCGGTCAGTGAGTCTAGTGTTTTGCATTTGCACCAAACCATGCTGGAATTCAGTGATAAAGACCAGCGGCATATGGGGCAATACAAGTTCGGCCCTAATCGTGTTGAAGCCAAAGACCAAAGCGGCAATATTGTGGGGGTGATTTTTGATCCGACACCGCCGCATTTGACACAAAAAGAAATACAGGAATTAGTTGGTTGGTATGATTGGGCTATGGCAGAGAAGTTTAAGCATCCGCTCATCCTTATCGCCAACTTTATCTTTGAGTATCTGGCGATCCATCCGTTTCAGGATGGTAATGGGCGAACAAGTCGTTTGCTTACCAATTTAATGCTGTTACAGCAGGGCTATAGTTTCACCTCATTGGTTTCACATGAGAGGCTGGTGGAGCAGAGCAAGGCAGATTATTATCTGGCTTTGAACAAGACCCAGAAAACGTGGAAGAGTGATAAAGAAGACCTCTCGCCTTGGTTACTGTTTATTTTTGATATTTTTCATCAGCAAGCGGTAGAAGCGCAAACATTGCTTGAGAGTGATCAGTTCGAATATCTGCTTTCTGAAAAGCAGCTCCAGTTCTGGCAATGGGCAAAGCAGCAGAGAGAGTTCTCACGTAAAACTGCTATAGATGCACTGGGCTTTGCACCGAGAACAGTTGAGGATATGACCAAAAAGCTTCTGGATATGAGGAAGTTGGAACGACTTGGTCAAGGTCGTGCTACGCGCTATCGCGTGATAGATTAATGGTGTGATGGCAGTAAAAGGTCTTGGCTCAGTATGCATTCCGGGGTCTTAGTTTATCAACAGCTGAACCAACGAATTTAACACTGAATGAAGCTCGGTCCGTTTTACAGCGGATGCGATCATGCACTCTTGTCTAACCAAACAACTGCTGCCTGCTCTAAAGAAGCTATCCACAAATATGATGCTACCACCCGATAGCGGACATTTAGGGTCAGCCGTGTCAAACGAGCAAAAAATATATGTTCGGATCGAGACCATGTAGAAAGCGAACTTGAATCTGATTCTGCAATAAAATTTCGGATAAAATATCCTGGACCATGGAACCTTTTAAAGGATATGGCCGTTTACGTACTCCCAAACTATCAAGTCTATAATGATCACTATAGTGGCACTATAGCATGGGGAATTATTTGGTTTTAGATCATGGGAGGTAACATGTCACGCAAAGCATATACATCATATCTAG
>Ga0316202_10001395_pt1 | contig 18981 bp, 32 predicted proteins | sample 3monrhotite_MG_FD_204934 | JGI IMG/M metagenome (GOLD analysis project Ga0316202, IMG submission 204934) | Microbial mat bacterial communities from mineral coupon in-situ incubated in ocean water Damariscotta River, Maine, United States -... | ecosystem: Environmental > Aquatic > Marine >... | reverse complement strand
TATTAAAGACAAGCACCCAAAGGAGTAAGCCATGCCCTACATAGGAAAACAGCCACTCACTGGACAGTTCAATAAGCTAGATGCCATTACGGCAGGGGCAAACAGTTTAACAGACACTTACCCTTTGACTAAAGGTTCAGCAGCTTTCTTTCCTGCCACAGCAGAACAACTAATAGTCTCTGTCAATGGTGTAACACAAGCACCTAATGATGCTTACACAGTATCAGGTTCAAGCATACAGTTTGCAGAAGACTTAACTACGTCAGACACGATTGATTACATATTGGCTTTAGGTGAAGTTGGTAATTCAGTTGTGCCTACAGATGGTTCAGTAAGTGCAGATAAGTTCTCATCGTCTGTCTATAAAGATGGCATAAGGATTAATGGTAGTACAGCTACTGACAACGTAACAATAGCTAGTGGTGAACGTGCAATGGTTGCAGGGGATTACACAATTCCCACAAACAAAACATTAACAGTAAATGGAGTATTGACCATTGTCTAAATTATTCGTTGACGAGATTCAACCCAAAACTACTGGTGGTATAATCAATACCAAAGGTCATATTATACAAATTGACAACGTAACTTCTTTTGTATCAACTACTGGAACAACAACAATGCCATTTGATGATACTATTCCTCAAAATAATGAAGGACATGAATTTTTAACTTTAGCTTTCACACCTACTTCAGCAACTAATAAACTATACATTAATGTTCATGGGCATTGGGGTTCTACAGCAACAAACAGTTGGCTTACTATGGCTTTGTTTCAAGATAATATGGCAAATGCTATAGCAGTTTCTACTGCTTTTGACAGCATAGCCAATGGGTGTCTAAATCATGGATTAACTCATTTTATGACGGCAGGAACTACTTCAGAAACCACATTTAAAGTTCGTGTTGGAAGAAATGGTTCAAGCACAGTTAGAATGAATGGTACTGATGGAGCAAGATTTTTTGGTGGAGTTCTTGGCTCAGGTATAACCATTATGGAAATAGGAGTATAGCATGAGTAGTACAATAGGTGTGCAAAACATAGCACACACCAACGGAACTGTTGCTATGACTGTTGATTCAAGTGGTGGTGTTCTGTTTCCTAACAGACCTGCATGGTCTTGCTATCTTGGCAATGAACAGGCAGGACAAAACCTTACAACTACAAGACCACTACCTTTTGATACAAAAGAATTTGATATTGGTAATAATCTAACTGTAGATACAACTAATGGTGGTGTTTTTACTGCTCCAGTTAGTGGTATTTACCAATTTAATGCAATGGTTCAATATAGTGCTGCTGAAGCATCTGCTTATAACAATCTATATATGTTTGTTGATGGTGCTATGGTTGGTGGTAATTTAGACTTTTCATATCGTTATATAGAAGACCCACAAGGAGGTAATTATCAAACGTCAAATATTAGTTCAATAATACAACTTACTTTAGGTCAAACACTAACACCAAATATACAAATTAGTACAGATACTTCAGTAAATGTTCGTCAAGGTGCTAGATTTAACGGCTTTTTAATAGGATAGGAGGATAACAAATGACATCAATTCTTAAAGTAGACACCCTCCAAGATGCTAGTGGTACTGGCACTCCTTATATTAAAGGTGCTGTGTTGCAGACAGTAGTACATCAAGAAGAGGGTGCTACTCGTTTTACTGCAAGTGGCACGAATGATGAGTTACTTATTGCTTCTAATGCAGCAGATTCAACTAGTCACTTATCATTGAGTATCACACCAAAGTCAGTTAACTCTAAGATACTGCTTACTGCTCGTGTATTTCACGAAATGAGTGTTACTGCAAATCATACAACTTTATGGAGTTTTTATAGAGACAGTACAAAACTTGCTGCTCCTATTGAAGGTAGCAGAAGGTCTGGTATTGCTCAAACTGCTATGGGTTATCGTGATGCTGATGCTGATTCTACAGCAGATACAGTTAGTTATAATTATTATGACAGTCCTAATACAACGTCAGCAATTACTTATATAGTATCTTTTAACCATACAACTAGCAATGTTATATTAAATCTTAATAGAACTCAAACTGATGGAAATTCAAGTGGTCATGAAAGAGGTATATCCATACTAATAGCACAAGAGATAGGGGGATAATATGCCACTCACAAAACTAAATTCAGCAAGTGTCATTGAACGTCTTCCAGTTGGTAGTGTGTTGCAGACAGAACAAGTAGTACAAAATCTTTTTTTAGATATGGTATGTAGTGGCACTAACCTTACGGATATTAGTGGTCTTTCAGTTTCTATAACACCAACTTCAACTTCATCAAAAATATTAATAACTTATTCAATAAATGTTGGTTATTACTACAACTACAATGGAATTGGATTTGTACTGTGCAAAGGTTCAACTGTTATAACTAATGCAGTAGGTAATGCAAGTGGTAGAGGTAACAGACACCCAGTAACTACGTCTGGAGGTGGAGTAAGTAATACTTTTCATATGACTAATGAAACTTTCAGTTTTTTAGATAGCCCTACAACAACGAGTGCTACAACTTATTCTTTAAAAATAAGAGATTATAATGGAGATGGAGGAAAGGCTTATTTAAACGGAAGTGCTTCTGATGGTGATGCCTCAAATAAACCAAGAGGTTCATCTACTATTACATTGCAGGAGATTAAAGGGTAATGAAAATGCAAATGAAACCTGAACTCCAAGTACAACTAGAACTTGATGCCCACGAGAAGGAGTGTGCCTTACGTTACAAAATGGTAGATGACAAACTTGTAGCACTTGATAAACGTATGTGGAGAATAGAAGCAATGATAATGGCAAGTACTATAACTGTAGTTGCCCTTATGATAAGTATAATTATGAAATAGAAAGTTAGCTAAATGATAGACCCAATTTCTGCTTTCGCTGCAATTACTGCAGGGCACAATACAATTATGAAAGCTATACAAATTGGAAAAGATTTAAGTTCACTTTCCCATGCTGTGGGAAAATATGCCCAAGGTGAAGCCCACCTTCAATTCGCAGAAACCCAAAAGAAGAACAGTAGGTTCTCCTTCGCAGAAGATTCAGCCATAGAAAAACATTTCAAGAAAGAACAGCTAGATGACATGAGAAACGAATTGCGTTCTATGTTTCTTCTATATGGAAAACCTGGGCAATGGGAAAGATTACAGTCTGAAATAGCTTCAGAAAGAGCCAGAATCAAAAAAGAATTAGCTATACAACAAAAGATAAAAGAAAGAAATCTAACCATAACTGTAGTAACTGCTATCTTAATATTAGGTGTCATAGGAATGGTTACTTGGATTAAATTTTTACAGGGAACATTATGATGTTTAAAGCATTAGTTGTAGCTTGTGCTATAGCAAACCCAAAGATGTGCGTTACATTCGAGGACACTATGTACAAACTAGATACAGAACAGCAATGTATTGCAAGAGTTTATGAGATGCGTAAAGATATTGCAGAAAATTTAAAACATATGAAAGCTATAATGTACAAATGTATTCAATTAAGAAAAGGTAAGTTCACATGATACAAATACTAACAGGTCTATTAGGACTAGCAGGAAGTGCTGTTGATGGTTATGTAGAAACTAAGAAAGCCAAAGCAAAACAAAAGCTAGTTAAGATAGAAGCAGAAACATCCTTAATGGAAAAACAAATCACAGGTGAAATTGCTTGGGATGTAGAAGCCATAAAGGGTTCAAAGGACTCTTGGAAAGACGAGTATTTAACAATTTTGTTTAGCATACCCTTGCTACTATGCTTCTTGCCTTGGACAGTTGAGTATGTCGAAAGAGGGTTTATGGCACTAGAGCAAACACCAGTATGGTTTCAGTACACTTTAGGAGTTATTGTAAGTGCATCATTTGGAATCAAAGGTGCAACAAAGATGTTTGGAAAAAAATAAATGGAGACAGTAATAGATTTAGTTTTGATTGGGCTGTTTCTACAGACCCTAACAGTAATAGGTGTTTTTGTTAATACAGGTATAAACATTGTGTACCGTATGAAAGAGAAGAAGGAGTCATGTAAATGTCAAAAATGAAGAAGCTAATGGAACAACTACATGAAGAACTAGCATATAAACTTTTGGAAACAGTACGTGACCCAGAGTCTAAGGCTAGTGAAATGAATGTAGTTAGACAATTTTTAAAAGACAATGACATGACAGCATTGCCGACTGACGATAATGTCATGCAGCAGATACTAAAAGATTTACCATTTGATGAGGAACTTGATTCAGTACAATGATTAACAGTCCATGCACCCAGAAATGTCACGTAAATCCAGACTTCGGATATTGTACAGGATGTTTTAGGACAGCCTCAGAGATTGCTAAATGGCAACAAGCAGATGATAGAGAAGCACTAGATATTTTAACCAACACAAAAATTAGAAAAAAGAAGTGGGAGAACAGATGTCACTATATGACAATATGAACAAGAGAAAAAAGGCAGGGACATCTCGTCCTAAGTCAAAGTCAACAGTATCACCAAAAGCCTACGCAAACATGAAGGCAGGATTCCCAAAGAAAAAAGCTAAAAAGTCTTAGTCATGGCTACATATGGAGGAGCAAGTGTATCCATAGGTAAACCATCTAGGATAGGTAAAGGTGAAGCAGGTTATGGTAGAAAGAAATCTAAAGTCTACGTAATGAACAACGGTAAAGTTAAGAAGGTTATGTTTGGTGACCCTAATATGAGCATCAAAAAGAATCAACCTTCTAACAGAAAAAGTTTTCGTGCTAGACACAACTGTTCTACAGCCAAAGATAAAACATCAGCACGTTATTGGAGTTGCAAAGCATGGTAAAAGATTTTAAGAACTTCCTATATATGGCATGGAAGCATCTAAACCTACCAGACCCAACACCAATACAGTACGACATAGCAGATTATCTACAGAACACCAACGAAAGACGTGAAGTCATAGAAGCATTTCGAGGTGTAGGAAAGTCGTGGATTACATCTGCTTATGTCTGTCACCAATTATACTTAAATCCACAAATGAATATACTTGTGGTATCAGCATCAAAGACTAGAGCAGATGACTTTAGTACCTTTACATTAAGGTTAATACATGAGATGCCTCTTCTTGCCCATTTAAGACCCAAGGATGGACAAAGAATGTCTAAGATATCATTTGACGTCTCACCTGCTAAAGCCTCTCACGCACCGTCTGTGAAGTCTCTAGGGGTAACTGGACAGTTAACAGGAAGTAGAGCAGATTTAATTATTGCAGATGACGTTGAATCAGCTAACAACTCCATGACACAAATGATGAGAGACAAGTTAGCAGAAACTATTAAAGAATTTGAAGCTATTATAAAACCTAAAGGACGTATTGTGTTCTTAGGTACACCACAAACAGAAATGTCCATCTATAACTTACTAGATGAACGTGGATATAAAACTAGAATATGGACTTCTAGGTTTCCTGATGACCGACTAAAGGTAGCTATGGGTAGAAAACTAGCACCTGTCATTGCTGAGAAAGAAGGACACGAAGGAAAACCTACAGACCCACTAAGATTTGATGATGATGACCTACTAGAACGAGAAGCATCTTATGGTAAGTCAGGATTTGCATTACAGTTTATGCTTGATGTAAGCCTCTCTGATGCCAATAAGTATCCTTTGAAGCTAAATGACCTTATGGTTATGTCTGGCTGTTCTACATGGTCTGAAGCCCCAGTAAAACTACAATGGGCATCAGGCAAAGAACAACTAGATGGATGTAAGCATTTACCTAACATTGGATTAAAAGGAGACTATTGGTGCAATCCTATGACGATATCCCCAGAGACTGCTGTCTGGGACGGAAGTGTGATGAGTATCGACCCTGCAGGACGAGGAAAGGACGAAACAGCTTACGCAGTAGTCAAGATGATGAAAGGTCAACTATATTTGACAGCCTGTGGGGGGACGAAGAATGGTTATCAAGAGGATTCTCTGGCAGTCTTGACTCACGTAGCCAAGTCGCAGAACGTCAACAAAATAATTGTAGAAAGCAACTTCGGAGATGGAATGTTTACGCAATTATTAAAGCCTGTTTTAGCTAAGAAGCATCCTGTAAGTATAGAAGAAGTTAGACACAATGTTCAAAAAGAGAAACGTATCATTGATACATTAGAACCTATGCTCAATCAACACAGGCTCGTAGTAGATGAGAGGGTAATACTTGATGACTACAACTCTGAGACAGAACTAAAGTATAAACTGTTCTATCAACTTACCAGACTTACACGTGACAGAGGTGCACTTATACATGACGATAGGTTAGATGCTTTAAGTATAGCTGTAGCCTACTGGATTGAAACTATGGATAGAGACATAGACATGGCTGTACAAGACCATAAGAACGAACTGTTAGAAGATGAGTTAGACAGATTCATGGAAGCAGCTATGGGTAAGAAAGGTAATACAGACAACTGGACTAACCTATATGAAGGTAGAGATAGACCATAACAATTAATACCCCCTCACATAGATAGGGGGGTAAACCCCATTATAGTATAACTATAGTATAACTATAGTATAACTATAGTCCACTATATAGGTAGTATATAGGTAATAGGGATATGTCATTTCTTTAAGTATTACTTTAGGTATTACTTTAGGTATTACTTTAGGTATTACTTTAGATGAGGCTAGAAATGAGCCTTTAGTTTTACTAAAAAAATCTGAGGTGGTATACGTACTACCATCCACCAAAATTTCCCCATTAGGGTAACCTCTAGCCCTATAAAAAATAAAAAGATACACCATATGTCTATAAATATTGCGTATAACATGGGAAATAATAAAGGAATAATTGCTTTACCATGGGATTAAATAGCCAATTACTATTATTAATGATTGCTTTTAGTTTTTTTCTTTAGCTTTGTCTTTCTTTTGGTCTGTTTTTTTCTAATTAATAAACCTAAAGAAAACATTTATTAATCTAATAGCTTTACTTTTAATTAATCTTTCTTTAATGATTAAGAATACTTTAAACAAACTATGAGGATTTATTATGATAAAGACAATTACAAGATTTAAACATTATGAGGCTTTAAGTATTACATTTTGGTTTATTGCATTAATAAACTTTTTGGGTACTACAATATTATTTGATTTTATTATTGGTTTAAATCTATTTTTATTATTTAGTTTATTAGGTGTTATTACTATGGGGTTATTAATGTTTTCTATTAATTATAGATTTAATAAAACTAAAAGATAAAACTTAAATAAAACTTAATATAAAAACCTTAGATTAATTTCTAAGGTTTTTTTTTATTTTAAACTTGAATTAAACATTAAAAAAGAATATAAGATTAATTCAGATTAAATTTAAAATCTATCTGTTTCTTATTGTTGGTGATTTATTCGAGGTTTTAGAAGGTTAATAACCTTGCTTATAGAATTATCTATAAGTATTTTTTAGAAAGTCTAAAACTATGAAAAACAATAATAAAATATCATTAATCCAAATGTTATCTTTAATCAAAGCAAGAAGAGAATTTATTAAGCCATCTAGGGTTAATAAAAGAAGATATGGAATAACTAGAGGCAAGCAGTCTTTAGGGCTTCATTGGGGCTTAAACTCTAAATATTACTTTTTAGGCAATGCAGGAAATAAAACTTTTATTCCTTCTATGCCAACTATGGAAAGAAACAAATATTTAAAAGTAAAAGCTGAAAACCTAAACTTAGTTAATAAAAGGGTGGTAGGTTTATTTTCTAACTTTGAAAAGGGGTCAATATAATGATTAATGAAAAAGCTAACAGGCTTCAAGATAGTTACAATTTAATTGTTGATGTACATAAGTATGTTGACGATTTAATTATAGAAGCTAAAAACTCAAGTACTAGAGGTTTTTCAACTAAACAATTATGTCATATTGTTCAATCTGTTTTTGGTGAAAATTCTTATAATATCGCTTTTACTTATATATTAAATAAAAGGGGTTTATCTAGATTTGTTGATAGTAGGTTCTAATATGATTATTAAAGCATTATTAGAAACAATCTTACTTATTAGCTTTATTGGTTTTATATTAATTATAGCTTAAAAACATTTTAAAAGGGTTTATAGGGCTTTACGTCCTATAACCTTCTAAAACCTTGGATATTAACTTTTAACTATTACAAGGGGTTTAAAATGGAATTTTCGCAAGTACATATTTCTAAAGGGTCTGGAAAACTAGAATTAATTAATAGTATTTCAACAAATACCTTAACTAATGATTATTGTAGTAAACAAGCTAAAAATAAAAAGTCTATTTGTAGTTTATGTTATAGCCAAAAATCATTAAAAACTTTTAGAAAAAACATGGTTAATGTTTTAGATAAGAATAGTCGTTTATTAAGTGAACAATTAATTCAAAAATCTTTACTACCTACTATATTCAATAGTTATTTTAGGTTTAATAGTCATGGTGAATTAATTAATATGATACACCTTGAAAATTTAGTTAACATTGCAAAAAAGAATAAACATTGCAATTTTACATTATGGTCTAAAAGATATGATTTAATAACTATATTTTTTGATACTAATAAAAAACCTAAAAACTTATTTTTGGTTTATTCAAATAGTAAATTAAATAAACCTATTGATAAGCCTATTAAATACTTTGATAAAACTTTTAATAATATTACTAAAGACAAAGTTAATGATTTTAGTATTAATTGTTTTTCAAAGTGTAAAGATTGTTTACTTTGTTACACCAAAAATAAAACAACTACTATTATTGAAAAGGTTAAATAAAAAAAAGGTCTATAGATTAATTTTTATAGACCTTTTTTATTGCTTTGAATTAATTAAAAAAACTCAGCTCGAGAATTATAATTAACAAGTTAATAATCTATAGTCTAAAATTTCCCAAAAATTCACCATATTTTCCATCTTGTTCCCTTCTTGTTCCCTTCATAAATTTTTTATCTTGTTCCCTCTTGTAATTTTATATAGCCCTTCCTATATGTAAGTTTGTAGTTGTAGACACATGGCTTTTCTTCATAGTTTTTCCATGTGTCTCCAAGTATTAACTTTAATGGAGGACTAAATGATTACTGTAACACAAACAATGTATGACAAGTCTTGTATAGATGCTAACAAGTCTGTCATGGGTTTCTTTGAGCATTACTTTGGTGAAGAACCATTCAATACTTATGGTGCTTACTACATGATTAGAGGTATATACGAAGATGATTGTACTCTTAAACTATTTAGAACTAAGGGTAGGAAAGATAGACGTATAGCTTTTCCTATGTGGAAGAAGTACATCAAAGTTGGAGATACTATTAAGTTAACTATAAATGACGTAGACCAAATTGGTATTGAAGTGGAGTAAATAATGACACAGAAAAATAAACTAGAACTAATTAAGATTAAGTATGCTATCAAAGATATGTTAGGTCTTGATGGTTGTACTCAAAGTAATGACGAACAATATAAACAAATGATAGAACGATTAGAAACTTTAGAGGAGGACTCTGTGAAGTATAGATATACACATGAAGAACAATCAGTTGACATCAGGACATGGACTGTAGAGTCAGACGTTCCATTGACTGATGAACAAGTAGGAGAATTATGTAGTGAGCATGGTTATGCTGAAGGACAAGTAGCCCATCTTGATACGTCTTCTGTTGAGTATCATGGTACTGAGTATGGTGATGACTCACAAATAAATACTTATTGTACTAAAGGTATTCCTTTTGACCCTGACCATCTTATTGCAGAACAAATAGCCAAACAAGATGAACTTAAAATTGATAACAAAATTTATACAGAAGAAGAGTTAGCAAAGCAATGAACTGTTGGCATTGTAATACTGAATTAATATGGGGTGGTGACCATGATATAAGCGAGGAAGATGGCTATTCATACGAAGGGATAGTCACTAACCTTTCTTGTCCTAACCCTAATTGTAACTCTCATGTTGACGTTTATTTACCTATAGAAAGGACTGATGATGAACCTGATTGAAATCAAATATAAAACAGATGACCACTTTAAATCTATTGCTGACTATTATGTTGATAAAGTATTAACTGAGGCAATACATAATGATGACATTGGTGATACTTGGCACTCATTTTGGTACGAGAATATGCCTTATGATGTAAACGTATGGACTGATGATGTTACTAATATAACTAACTGTGCTATCTACTCTTGTAATATTAATGAGTATGACGATATATATACTAATGAAGAAGACTATTACAGAGTTAGAGAGGAGAAGATACTTGTACATTGACCCAATACCAACAAACACACATCTTGTTGACGTAGTAAGCGAATATAAAAAGCTACGTCAACTTCAGTATGACTTTGAGTGGGACGAAAACTCACAGAAGGCAGAGTTCTACAAATCACAAGCAAATCATTATCATACTTTAATGCAAAAAGGTATCTTGTTTGACCCTTTATTTTAAATTACTATACGCACCTCAAACCACAGGAGAATCATATGCCAATTAGAAAAATAGCAAATGCTTGGCAAGTAGACATTCGTAAAAAGGGTGTCGTATTTCGCAAGTCATGTTCCTCTAGGAATGATGCAGTCAAACTTGAAAAGCATTGTATGAAATGTATTGAAGATGGGTTACCTTTACCTGAAGCAAACTGTGTCTTAGGTATGACATCTGAAATCTTGTTCCAAAAGACTGCAGATAAGTATTGGTCAGACTCTGATTGGGGTCTAACTCAGATACGTAGACAAGATAAAATACTTGATGTCATGGGACGTCATGTTCCTATTGCAGACATAAGTGCCACTCTGATTGATGACGTTATCCAACACTTCAAAAAGAATGGTGCATCAGCATCATCACTCAACAAGATTAGTGCTTGTATATCTAAGTCACTAAATCTAGCAGTAGACAGAGGGTGGATAGATAGGAAACCTAAACTTGATTGGATACCAACTAAGAATGGTAGACTAAGATATTTAATCCAAGAAGAAGAAGCCTATCTTGTTCAAATCTTGACTGCTAAACAAGAAATAGACTGCAGAGATTTTTTCTTGTTCCTGTTGGACACAGGTTTACGTAGAGGAGAGGGCTTACGTTTGTCCTGTCGTGACGTTGACCTAGACAAAGGAACTCTTTCTGTTTGGGAGACTAAGAACGGACATCCTCGTACTGTTCCGTTGACAAGACGAGTTAAGAATATATTACAGACTCGTATTGACACAGAAGGCAGACTAAAAAACAAACCTATATTTAATCTTACAGAAGACAAGATAAGACGTGTATGGGAATGGCTACGTGATGACATGGGTCTACAAGATGACAAAGAGTTTGTCTTACATAGCTTACGTCACACCTGTGCATCTCGTCTTGTTCAGCGAGGAATACAACTGCAAGTTGTACAACAATGGCTTGGTCATAAGTCTATACACATGACTCTAAGATATGCACACCTAGATACGCAAAATCTTTTAGATGCGAGTAGAGTGTTAGAATCTGATGACAAATTTATGGACAATATGACAGGCTGATATGTGTAAGTATCTGAATTATAGATTGGTAATCCTAAGTCACTCGACTTAAAATCCCTCGGCAGAAATGTCATGTCGGTTCGAGTCCGACCCTGGGCACACCTTCTAAGTAATTCAAATACTTCATAAAGTTAACAAGTCCCCTGAGAAGTCAGGGGCATCTTAATCCTGTTTACGTCAGGTTTTTTAGACAATCGTAGACAACTTTTATGGAGAGTTCAGTATGGACACACGACAAGTATCGTTAGAACGTGAAATGCGAGAAGAAGGAATCCACAGATTCCACAAGAATAACCTACAAAAAGCAGAGAAAGCCCAAGAATCTACGACTAGCTATGGTCAATACCTCTTGAGACAGACAGTCTTAAAGGTAGAAGAAGCTATCAAAGAACACATAGAATCTTCTATGAAGGGTAGGTCAGGTAAGTCAGCTACATCAGCAGTCTTGTTGGATGACCTAGAGCCATCAGTCATAGCAGTCATCACCTTGAGGGTGGCACTATCACAGATAACTAGGAAGAGAGACTACAGTAGTTCTGCAGTAGCTTTAGGTATGGCTATTGAGGATGAGTTAAGGATAAGAACCTTTGAGGAAAACAATCCTCGTCTGTATAGGGTAGTCAAGAAAGACCTAGACAAGAGGTCATCAGGCTATACTTATAAGAGACGTAAGTTAATTGAGTCATCAAGAAGAGATGGACAAGAGTGGACATCATGGACACAGAGAGAGAAACTCTTGGTGGGTAATGCCTTACTTGATTTAACTATAGTCAATACAGGTCTGTTAGAACTGAAGAGTATGATGAAGGGTGGCAAGAGAAGGCAACTCTTGTTGGCATCAGAGACTACACTAAAGATAATCAAAGACCTTACTGCCTTCCAAGAGATACTCAGACCTGAGTTTTATCCTTGTGTTATTCCACCTAAAGATTGGACTACACCTACAGATGGTGGTTATCACACTCATCATGTTCGTCAGATACCTCTTGTTAAGACTGAGAACAAGAACTACCTACAAGAACTCAAGCACTTTGATATGCCTATGGTTTATGGAGCAGTTAATGCTATGCAACAGACAGGGTTCAAGGTCAATCAGTTTGTCTTACAGGTACTGAAGGACATCTGGGATAGTGGCATAGCTTTACCTAGCTTACCACCATCAGAGAACGCAGAAATTCCTAACAAGCCACATGATATTGCTACAAATAAACAAGCTAAGATTAATTGGAAAAGAAATGCAGTCATCATACATACAGAGAACAATCGTATGGCATCAAAGAGACTCTTGTTGAGGAAGACAATACAGATAGCTGACAAGTTCAAAGATGAGAAGGCTATCTACATGGTATATCAATTAGATTTTAGAGGACGTATCTATGCAGTACCAAACTATCTGAACCCACAGGGCACAGACTTTGCCAAAGGACTACTGCTTTTTTCTGAGGCAAAAAAATTAAATGAGCAAGGGGCTTGTCACTTAGCCATACATGGGGCAAATATGTTTGGTTATGATAAAGCATCTCTGCAAGAACGTATTGATTGGGTGCAAGATAACCAAGAGAGAATACTATCCTGTGCCAAAGACCCATTGGCTGACCTATGGTGGGCTAAAGAATCTGATAAACCTTTTCAGTTCTTAGCTTTCTGTAAAGAATGGGAAGGTCTTGTTGCTGACCCTGATAACTTTGAGTCTAGTCTTCCTGTCTGTGCTGATGGTAGTTGTAATGGACTCCAACATTTTGCAGCAATGTTAAGGTCAGAGACTACAGGTAAAGAAGTTAATCTTGTACCAATGGATGACCCACAAGACATCTATCAGAAGGTAGCTGATACAGTTACACATAAGCTAAAAGAAATGCCAGATGATTTAGCACAGAAGTGGATTGAGTATGGTGTATCTAGGTCTTGTTGCAAACGTCCATGTATGGTGTTGCCTTATGGTGGTAAGCAATATTCTTTTACAGATTTTGTAATGGATTATATTGTTGAGCAACGTGACAAAGGTATCTCACATCCATTCGGTGAGGATGTATTTAAAGCAGCAACCTTCTTGTCCAAGTTGATATGGCAATCTATATCTGAGGTTGTTCATGCAGCAACTGATGCTATGGCATGGTTACAAAAAGCAGCAAGGGTTGCATCTTCAGAAGGACTACCTATCAGGTGGGACACACCATGTAATCTTCCTGTGCTACAGGCATACCAAGAAGTTAAGTCTAGTCAGATACAAACCAAGTTACTTGGCAAAGTATTTAAACCTAGAGTGTATGCACAGACAGGCAAGTTAGATAAGAACCGACAAGCTAATGGTATCTCTCCTAACTTTGTACATAGTATTGATGCTAGTCACCTGATGATTACTCTTCATGTTGCCAAGCAGTTAGACATACATTCTTTTGCAATGGTACATGATAGCTATGGTACTCATGCTGCAGATGCTGAAGAAATGTGGGGTGCATTACGTACTGCATTTGTTGAGATGTATTCACAGATGGATGTACTAGAAGAGTTTAGGAATTATCTTTTAGAAGTTCTACCTGAACACAGACACAAAGAGATAGAACCAATACCAACTAAAGGTAATCTTGTTTTAGACCACGTGCTTGAGAGTTCCTTTTTCTTTGCATAATTAATACCCACTCACTTAGACCAATGAAACTATTAAGAGGTTAATAATGAATAAAATACAATACGAAAATATAGTCACACCTGCAGGTAGAGCAATCTATCCTTGGTTGATTAATCCTGACACAAAGTTTAATGCGTTAGGTGAATACAAGGTTAGCCTTTCGCTACATAGTAGTGAAGCTGAACCTCTCATCAAGAAGATAGATGAAGCTATGGAAAAAGCAAAAGCCCTAGCACCTGAAGGTAAGAAGATAAAGTTACAAGACCCACCTTACTACAATGAAGTAGATGGGGATGAACAGGAGACAGGTAACATCTTGTTTAAGTTTAAGTCTAAAGCACAGATACAAACTAAAGATGGTAAGACTCTTCGTATCTCTCCAAAACTTTTTGATGCTAAAGGAACTTTACTCAAGGATATAGATGATATCTGGGGTGGTTCTAAGATTAAGATTAGTGCTGACCTTGCTCCTTACTATGTTGGTGCTGTTGGTGCAGGTGTAAGCCTGAGACTAAAAGCAGTACAGATAATTGAATTAGTAAAGGGTGGTGGTAATGCAGACAGCTACGGTTTTGAAGCAACCGAAGGTTATGAAGCCTCGTCAGAGGCAAGTCAAAGTGGGTTCGATACTGCAGATGCACAAGAGGACTTTTAGTAAAATCGCTAGGGCTAAAGGTTATCGTAGTGGACTCGAAGAAAAAGTTGCAAGTGAACTCAACGCATTAGGTATCAAGTTTAGTTATGAACCTAAAGGTTGGGTCACTTACAACAAACCTACCTCAAGATACAAACCAGATTTTGTATTACCGAATGGAATTATAGTAGAAACAAAAGGACAGTTCCTTAGTTCAGATAGAACTAAACATAAACTCATAAAGGAACAACACCCTAAGATTGATATTAGATTTGTGTTTAGTAATTCCAAAAAAAGATTAGGTACTAAGTCTAAGACTACCTATGCAATGTGGTGTATCAAGTATGGCTTCGACTATGCCGATAGAAGTATCCCTAGCGAATGGATAAATGAAAACCAAACCCCTTCTAGGATGAAGGCAATTAAGGTATTAGGAATATGAATAAAAGAACTAAGACTAACTTTATAGTTGTGCATTGTGCTGCAACTAAACCAAGCATGGATACAAGTGCTGCTGATATAGACAGATGGCACAGGGAACGTGGTTGGTTAAAGATAGGTTATCACTTTGTTGTTAGACGTAACGGAGAGATAGAAGAAGGTAGACATATAGAAGAAGTAGGAGCACACGCAAGTGGTTACAACTCTGGTTCTGTTTCTGTCTGCTTAATAGGTGGACTGTCTGAAGATGGTAAGTCATCTGAAAACAATTTCACAGAAGAGCAATGGGAATCTTTCGGAGCAGTCATTGACACTCTAACAAACAGATACCCTAACGCAAAGGTCATTGGACACAACGACATATCTAAGAAAGATTGTCCAACATTTAATGTAGGAGAATGGTATGCACAATACAGGTCAGATGACGAGTACTCAAACGAGTGATGTAATTTTTATTATGCATGAACCATGTCCTAAATGTGACTCCAAGGATAACTTGGCACGTTACTCTGATGGACATGGTTACTGCTTTGGGTGTGGTCATTATGAAAAAGGAAACGAAATGGAAGCAACGGAATCTAGTAGCGAGAAGTTTGGTTTCCACAAAGTACTCGCAACAGATAATAAAGAACAAGAAACAATATTCTCGGAAGGTGAAATCAAAAGCCTCAACAGACGTGCAATAAATAAAGACACTTGTATTAAATTTGACTACCGAGTTACGACTCACATGGGTAATCCATGTCAGGTAGCGAACTACAAGCACAACAATAAGATAGTAGCACAGAAGTTGAGGTTTGCTGATAAGACATTCAAGTGGATTGGTTCATCACAAGATGTTGGCTTGTTTGGTCAACACCTGTGGAGAGACGGTGGCAAGATGGTTGTCGTTACCGAAGGTGAACTAGACTGCATGAGTGTCAGTCAGGCACAGGGAAATAAATGGGCAGTTGTCTCCATAAAGAATGGTTCGCAAGGTGCGAAGCGAGATGTACAAAAGTCTCTCGAATGGTTAGAGAAGTTTGAGAGTGTCATCTTTATGTTTGACATGGACGATTCAGGACAATCGGCTGCTCATGCTTGTGCCTCTGTACTAAAGCCTGGGAAAGCTAAGATAGCACAACTACCTCTCAAGGATGCTAACGATATGTTAGTTGAAGGTAGAATCAAAGAACTTATAGATGCCATATGGTCAGCTAAAGTATTTAGACCTGATGGTATTGTAAGTGGAGAAGACCTATGGGGTGACGTATCTAAAGAAGATGTAGTTGTCTCTGTTGACTATCCTTTTGTTGGACTCAATGAGAAGACACATGGCTTACGTAAGTCAGAACTTACAACTATAACTGCAGGTTCAGGTATAGGTAAGAGTGCTCTTGTCAGAGAGATAGGTTACAACCTTATCAAGATGGGAGAACGTGTTGGTTTTATTATGCTCGAAGAAACCGTTAAGAGAACTGCTCTTGGACTTATGGGGCTACACCTTAACAAACCTTTACATCTTGGTAATGTTCCTACCGAAGAGTCTGAGTTACTTGATGCGTACAATAATTGTATCGGTAATGGTAGGGTATTTTTCTACGATAGTTACGGTAGCACTTCTATCGACAACCTCCTCAGTCGAGTACGTTTTCTATCACAAGGAACAGAATGTGATTGGATTATTCTTGACCATCTCAGTATTGTTGTTTCTGGTCTTGGGGATGGTGATGAAAGACGATTGATAGACAATGCAATGACTATGTTAAGAACCTTAGTACAAGAGACAGGTGTTGGATTGATATTAGTATCACACCTCAAACGTCCTGAAGGAAACAAAGGACATGAAGAAGGTGCACAAACATCTCTGTCTCAACTAAGAGGTAGTCATGCTATTGCACAACTATCGGACATGGTTATCTCTCTTGAAAGAAACCAACAAGGTGATGACTCTAACTTAACTACTGTTCGTGTATTAAAGAACAGGTTTAGTGGTGACACAGGAGTTGCCTGTCACGTTCAGTATTCTCCAGACACAGGAAGAATGACTGAGACAACACTAGAGTTTAATGAAGAGAAGGATGAGTTCTAATGTTAGGACACGTATTTATAATAGCTGAAGAAATTATGAAAGGAACAAAATGTCAGAGAACCTACGAGAAACATACGTCAGAGACTTTCAAAAGTGTATGGGTCAAGATATTGACATACCTTACAATCCGAAAGCCTTATACCTAAGAATGAACTTAATCAAAGAAGAACTAAATGAACTACAAGATGAAGTAGAGAAAAGTATCTTTGAGTTTAAAGAGAATAGTGGACAGATAAACAAAGAAACTAAACAAAACATTCTTAAAGAACTATGTGATTTGATGTATGTAGTATCAGGCTTTGCAGTTACGTTTGGACTACCAGTTCAAGTAGCCTTCAACAGAGTTCATAAATCTAACATGAGTAAGTTAATCAATGGCATCCCTCAGTTAAACGATTGGGGTAAGGTTCAGAAGGGTAAGAATTATAAACCACCAAACATGGAGGATTTAGTTTGAGATATGTATTCGATATAGAAACAGATGGACTGTTAGATACAGTTAGTAAAGTCCATTGTCTTATATTAAAGGACATAGATACAAATGAAATTATATCTTATGTAGATAATTGGGAAGAAGGGGTTAAACGATTAGAAGATGCTGAGTTAATTATAGGACACAATGTTATTAAGTATGACATACCTGTACTAAAGAAGCTGACTACGTTTAACCCTAAAGGTCTTGTAAGAGATACACTTGTATGCACACGTTTAATATGGGCAGACATAAAGCAAGGTGATTTCACAAGAACAAACTTCCCTAGCAAACTTATAGGCTCTCATAGTCTACGAGCATGGGGTCATAGGATTGGAGATTATAAAGATGACTATGATGGTGGATGGGAAACATTCAGTCAGGAGATGTGGGACTATTGTATCCAAGATTGTAATGTTACTCATACGTTATGGAATAGAATTAGTGAAAAAAATTATTCGCAACAAGCCTTGGAGTTAGAGCATGAACTTACTGAAATTATTTACAGGCAAGAGACTTATGGATTTGCCTTTGACAAACAGACTGCAGGTTCTTTATATGCAGAATTGTCAGCCAGAAAACATGAACTCGAAACTAAACTCAGAACCGTCTTCCCTGATTGGGAAGTTAAGACACCTTTTACTCCGAAAGTAAATTCAAAAAAGTTTGGGTACGAGAAAGGTGTACCTACACATAAAGTAAAACTCATAGAGTTTAACCCTAGTAGTCGTGACCATGTTGCTAATCGTTTACAAACTATTCGAGGATGGATACCAAAAGACTTTACCAATGATGGTAAACCCAAGGTGGATGAAGAAGTTCTATCACACCTAGATTATCCTGAAGCAAAACTTCTTGTTGAATACTACACCTTACTTAAAAGGTTAGGACAACTTGGAGATGGTAACCAAGCATGGTTAAAAGTAGAAAAGAACTCACGCATACATGGCTCTGTAAATACAAATGGGGCTATAACTGGACGTGCAACCCATGCATACCCAAACGTAGCCCAAGTACCTGCCAACGGTGTACCGTATGGTAAGGAGTGTCGTTCACTTTTCATTCCATCTTTAGGAAAAGAATTAGTAGGCATTGATGTTTCTGGTTTGGAACTTAGATGCTTGGCACATTACATAGCTAAATATGATGGAGGAGACTATGCCGAGAAGGTTGTTCATGGGGACATTCACACAGAGAATCAAAAAGCTGCAGGGCTTACCACAAGAAACCAAGCCAAGACA
>Ga0316202_10001394_pt1 | contig 18983 bp, 16 predicted proteins | sample 3monrhotite_MG_FD_204934 | JGI IMG/M metagenome (GOLD analysis project Ga0316202, IMG submission 204934) | Microbial mat bacterial communities from mineral coupon in-situ incubated in ocean water Damariscotta River, Maine, United States -... | ecosystem: Environmental > Aquatic > Marine >... | reverse complement strand
GCGTGAGCATGGGCACGGTGCTGCAGGTGCCGTGGGCCCGCCTGCCCGACTGGCCCGAGGGTGCGCACCTGCTGCACGAGCACGGCTTCACGATCGCGGCGCTCGCGCTCGCCCCCGAGGCGGTGGGGTTGCGCGAGTTCGCGGCGCAGCGGCCCGACCGCGTCGCGCTGCTTCTCGGCTCGGAAGGCGACGGGCTCAGCCGCGCCGCCCTCGGCGCTGCCGACACAGTCGTGACGATCCCCATGGGGCACGGCGTCGACTCGCTCAACGTCGCGGCCGACAGTGCCGTTGCGCTCTACGCGCTCGGGGGTGCGACGGCCTCAGACGTTCGCTCGGCGCCCGCGACTCCGCCGGCTTCCTAGACTGGAGCGCGTGACCCACCGCCGCCCCCTCCTGCGCTCGGTCGGCGTCGCCGCTCTTCTCGCCCTCGGCGCGAGCACGCTCGGCTACGGCGCCTTCGCGGCACTCGCCCCCGTCCCGGCCGCCGAGCCTCACGTGCAGTCCTTGCCCGAGCTCGTCACGCCCGCGCCCGAGGTGAGCATGCCCGGGTACGGCGCCGCCGCGATCGGCGCTGCAGAGGGCCACCAGGTCTTCGCGAGCCGTGGACTCGACGAGGTGCGCCCTATCGCCTCGATCACCAAGGTCGTGACCGCGCTTGTCGTGCTCGACGCACACCCCATCGAGACCGGCTCACCCGGCGCGACGATCACGCTCACGGCGGCCGACAGCGGCCTCGTCGACCGCTATCGCGCTCTCAACGGCACGACGGCTCCCGCCCCAGCCGGAGCGACGATCACGCAGCGCGAGGTCATCGAGCTCATGATGGTCGCCTCCGCCAACAACTACGCCGAGACCCTCGCCACCTGGGCGTTCGGCTCGGTCGCCGACTACCTCGCGGCCGCGCGCGACTGGCTCGACGCGCACGACCTCGCCTCGATCTCGGTCGGCGACACGACGGGGTTCTCCCTCCTCAACCGGGCGAGCCCCCGCGCGCTTCTCGACCTCGGCCGCCTCGCGCTCGCCGACCCGGTCGTCGCCGCGGCAGCCGCCCTGCCCGACGTCACCGTGCCGGGCGTCGGCACCTACGAGAACCGCAACCTCATCGTGGGGGTCGACGGTGTCACCGGGCTCAAGACCGGCACCCTCCTCGAGGCGGGAGCCTGCTTGCTCTTCTCCGCGCGCGAGGTTATCGACGGAGAAGAGGTCGACGTCGTCGGGGTGGTGCTCGCCGGACCCGATCATCCGACCGTCGCCGACGACGTGCGCGCCCTCCTCGCGAGCGCGCGCGACGACTTCCACGAGGTCACGATCGCGACGGCCGGGCAGCTCGTCGCCCGCTACGAGACCGAGTGGGGCGCGACCGCGAGCCTGCACGTCGCCAAGACCGTCGACGACCTCGTGTGGGGAGAGGTGCGCGCGATCGGCGTCGTGCGCGCGCCCGAGGTGCAGCCGGGCGTGCCCCTGCCCGACCCCGGCAGCGTCACGGTGCGCTACGGGGACCGTCGCGTGAGCATCCCGCTCGAATGGCGCGGAGCGCTCGAGGGGCCCGACCTCGCGTGGCGCCTCGCCCAGCCGCTCGAGGCGGTCTGGCAGCAGTAGCGGCTACGCGCTCGCGAGGCCGTCAGCCTCGCGGGTGCGAGGCGTCCGGCCGCTTGGGCGTGATGTGGTCGCCCGACGATTGGTGGCGGATGCGCCTCACGACCCACGGCACGAGGTACTCGCGCGCCCAGCCGAGATCCTCGACGCGAGCCTGGCGCCAGCTGCGGCGGGGCAGCGGCTCCGGCGCGCGTGGCTCGAGGTCGTGCTCCACCCCGAGCGCCTCGAGCGCCATGATCGCGATCGTGTGGTGGCCCATCGGCGAGAAGTGCAGGCGGTCGCGATCCCACATCTGCGGGTCACGCAGCTCGCGCAGCTTCCACATGTCGGCGACGATCGCGTCGTGCTTGGAGGCGATAGCCCGCAGGTTCTCGTTGTAGATCGCCACCTTGCCGCGCACGCGCCGCAGCACGGGCGTCATGCCGATGTCGGGGCCGTTGAACATGAGCACCGTCGCGCCGTTGCTGCGCAGCTGCACGACGAGCTCCTCGAACCGCTCGGCGACCTGATCGGGGTCGGTGCCGGGGCGGATGATGTCGTTGCCGCCCGCGGAGACCGAGATGAGATCGGGGCGCAGCGCGAGCGCGGGCTCGACCTGCTGCTCGGCGATCTGCTTGAGCAGTCGACCGCGCACCGCGAGATTCGCGTAGGCGAAGTCGTCGGTGCGCAGGGCGAGCTGCTCGGCCACACGATCGGCCCACCCGCGATGACCGCCGGGGCTCTGCGGCTCCGGGTCGCCGATGCCCTCGGTGAAGGAATCGCCGATGGCGACGTACCGGGACCACGGGTGAAGCTGTGCCATGGCTCTAGAGTGCCAGAGCCTCAGCGACCGCGCGGCCTGAGAATCTCCTGGACAGTGGATCCCCCCGAACGGGGGTGAACCTGGTTGACTGTCGGCTGAGCGTTTCCACCGGAGCGCTCGAACAACGGCTGACACTCGAACCGAGTGCGGCCACTACGAAAGGAGCGCCCTATGGGATTCCTCGCATTCCTCCTCATCGGACTCATCGCCGGAGCCATCGCCAAGGCGATCCTGCCGGGCAAGGGTCCGGGGGGCTGGCTCGCCGCCCTCGTCATCGGAGTCATCGGCGCCCTCCTGGGCGGCTGGCTCGGCAGCGTGATCTTCGGCGTCGACCTCGGCGGGTTCTTCTCGATCGAGACCTGGTTGCTCGCCATCGGCGGGTCGCTGCTCGTGCTCGTCATCTACGGCGCCATCACGGGTCGTCGACGCGCCTGACGCGCGACACGCACGACACCCGCGACGGGCGGGGCGCCACGGCGCCCCGCGCGTCGCGCTGTGTGAGGATGCACCCGTGAGGATGCAGTCGTGAGGCGGCGAGCGTGAGCAAGCAGGACGGCACCGGTCGGCAGGTCACCGCGGCGCCGACGGACGACACGAGCGCGAGCATCCTGCACCTCGACATGGACGCGTTCTTCGCCTCCGTCGAGTTGCTCACGAGACCGGAGCTGCGCGGAAAGCCCGTCATCGTCGGCCACCGCGGCGCACGCTCGGTCGTCACGGCCGCGACGTACGAGGCACGGCGCTACGGCGTCAACTCCGCCATGCCCATGAGCATCGCGTTGCGCCGTTGCCCGAACGCGATCGTGCTCGAGCCGCACTACGAGCGCTACCAGGAGGCCTCGCGCGCCGTCATGGCGATCCTCGGCGATGTGACGCCGCTCGTCGAGCCGCTCAGCATCGACGAGGCGTTCCTCGACGTGAGCGGTGCCCGAGCCCTCTTCGGGCCGCCCTACGCCATCGCCCAGAGCCTGCGCGCCCGCATCGCGCACGAGACGGGCCTCGTGGCCTCGGTCGGCGCCGCCGCGACCAAGTTCGTCGCCAAGCTCGCCTCCAGCCGCGCCAAGCCCGACGGGGTGCTCGTCGTTCCCGAGGCCGACACCGCGGCCTTCCTGCGGCCGCAGCCGATCAGCGCGCTCTGGGGTGTCGGAGCCGCCGTCGCCGAACGGCTCGAGCGGATCGGCGCGCGCACCGTCGGCGACGTGGCCGACCTTCCGCTCGCCGCACTCGACGCGGCCGTCGGGGCCGCCGCGGCCGGCAAGCTGCACGAGCTCGCGAACGGCATCGACCCGCGGGCCGTGACCCCCACGCGACTCGAGAAGTCGATCGGCCACGAGATGACGTTCGAGACCGACCTGCACGACCGCGCCGCGCTCGACCGAGAGCTGCTGCGGCTCGCCGACCTCGTCGCGCGGCGCCTGCGGCGCGGCGGATGGGTCGCGCGCACCGTAGCGATCAAGGTGCGGTTCGGCGACTTCACGACTCTCACGCGATCGCAGACGATCGCCGAGCCCACCGAGGTGGCGCAGCGCATCGCGACGGAGGCCCGAGCGCTCTTCGCTGCCGCGCCGACCCAGGGGAGGGGCATCCGCCTCATCGGTGTGCGTGCCGAGAACCTGCTGCCGACCGGAGCGGTCGCCCGCGGCCTGTGGGACGACGACGAGTCATGGCGCGAGGCGGAAGGCACGATGGACGCGCTCGCCGAGCGCTTCGGTCGCGGTGCCGTGCAGCGGGCGTCCCTGCTGTCGACCCCGGCACGCCGGCGCTCGGCGCTGTCGGGTCAGGATGCTCCGCCCGCCTCACCGGCGTCTCCCGAGCCGCCCGCGCGCGCGTGAGCAGTGTCGGTCGCCTCGACTAGCATCGAGGTCGCATGTCTCCGACCTTCCGCCGCGCACCCCACGTCGGCACCTTCGCGGCGGAGCACCTCTCACCCTCCTACCCGGAGCGCGCGGCGCGCGGCACGGCCGACCGATTGCGCGCCTGGCAGGCCGAGGCGCTCGATGCGTACTTCGCGCACGAGCCACGCGACTTCCTGGCCGCGGCCACACCGGGTGCCGGCAAGACGACCTTCGCGCTCCGCCTCGCGGCCGAGCTGCTCGCGCGGCGCACGGTCGAGCGGGTCATCGTCGTGGCCCCCACCGAGCACCTCAAGCGGCAGTGGGCCGACGCGGCGCACCGCGTCGGCATCCGCCTCGATCCGGCCTTCCGCAACGCCTCCCGCGTGATCCCGCGGGCCTTCCACGGCGCTGCCGTCACCTATGCGCAAGTCGCCGCGCAGCCCTTCGTGCACCGCGTTCTCGTCGACCAGGTGCCCACCCTGGTCATCCTCGACGAGGTGCATCACGGCGGGGACGCGCTCAGCTGGGGCGAGGCGATGCGGGAGGCGTACGGCACCGCAGCGCGGCGGTTGTCGCTCACGGGCACGCCGTTCCGGTCGGACACGGCGCCCATCCCGTTCGTCTCCTACGTGGACGAAGGCGACGGCATCCGCGTCTCCCGCACCGACTACAGCTACGGCTACGGCCGCGCTCTGCGGGACGGCGTCGTGCGCCCGGTGCTCTTCCTCTCCTACGCGGGCCGCATGCGCTGGCGCACGACCACCGGTGACGAGATGGAGGCCGTGCTCGGGCAGGGCGACACTGCCGACATCACCGCGCAGGCCTGGCGCACCGCGCTCGACCCCGAAGGGCAGTGGATGCCGGGCGTGCTGCGTGCCGCCGACACCCGGCTGACCGAGGTGCGCCACGCGATCCCCGATGCGGGCGGCCTCGTGATCGCGAGCGATCAGGCGACGGCCCGCGCCTATGCGGGGCTCCTCGCGGGCATCACAGGGGAGCAGCCGACCGTCGTGCTGAGCGACGAGGCCGGCGCCTCGGAGCGCATCGCCGAGTTCGCGGAGTCGGAGGCGCGCTGGCTGGTCGCCGTGCGCATGGTGTCGGAGGGTGTCGACGTGCCCCGGCTCGCCGTCGGCGTCTACGCGACGAGCGCCTCGACGCCGTTGTACTTCGCGCAGGCGATCGGGCGCTTCGTTCGGGCTCGACGCCGGGGCGAGGTGGCCTCGATCTTCATTCCGAGCGTGCCGACGATCCAGTCGCTCGCGAGCGAGCTCGAGCGCGAGCGCGATCACGCGCTCGATCGCGAGGGCGACGAGCTGCTCGACGACTCGCTACTGGAGGCGGCCGAGCGCGAGGAGAAGGCGAGCGAGTCGGAGCTCGCCGAGTACACCTACCAGGCGCTCGAGTCGTCGGCGACCTTCGACAAAGTCCTGTACGAGGGCACCGAGTTCGGGCAGCTCGCCGAGGTCGGCAGTCTCGAAGAGCTCGACTTCCTCGGCCTGCCCGGCATCCTCGAACCCGACCAGGTGCACGAGCTGCTGCGCAGCCGTCATCAGCGACAGATGCGCCGCGCCGCCGAGCGTCCCGCCACCCAGCCTGCGCCCCAGCCCCTGTACCGGTCGCTCAAAGAGCAGCGCACGCTCCTGCACAGCCTCGTGGGCCTGCGCGCGAAGCTCACCGGGCAACCGCACGGCATCATCCACGCCGAGCTGCGCCGCGTGTGCGGCGGCCCCGCGGTCGGCCAGGCTACGGTCGCGCAGTTGCAGTCGCGCATCGAGCACCTGCGCCGCCAGCTCGCCACGGGCGGCTAGCGCCGCCCTCGCGCGCGCCCCCGCGCGCGCACGCACGCGCGCTTCAGCACGCGCGCGCCGCGTCCCTCCCGCCCCCGAGTTGTGCCAGATCTGGCGCAAACGGGCGCTCGCGACGAGCGATAGCGCCCATACGTGGCAATTCTGGGCCCGGTGCTGTGTGCCCCGTGCCGCGTACCTCGTGGTGCCCCACGCCACACGCCGCGTGCGCCGTGCCGCGCGCCGCACGCCGCGTGCCCCATGCCGAGCGCCGCACGCCCCCACGTCGTGCGCCCACACCTCGAACCCGCGCGCACCCACGCCCATCGGAGTGCCTCCAGATTGGTCGCAAAAGGCGACTTGGCCGTCCTGCAAGCGCCCGTTTGCGCCAGATCTGGCACGAAACGGGGGAGGATGGCGGGATGCGCGATACTCCTTACCTCGTGGTGGACGAGGGCGTGGCCGAGGGCAACCTCGCGGCGATGGCGGCGCACGCCCGCGCTCTGGGCGTCGCCCTGCGGCCGCACGCCAAGACGCACAAGACCGTGGAGCTCGCGCACCGGCAGCTCGCGCACGGCGCCGTCGGTCTCACCGTCGCGACCGTCGGTGAGGCCGAAGTCTTCGCCGACGCGGGAGTCGTCGACCTGTTCGTCGCGTATCCGCTGTGGGCGGTCGGGCCGCGCGCAGAGCGGCTGCGCGCGCTCGCCTCGCGGGTGAGGCTGCGGGTGGGTGCCGACTCCGTCGACGGCGTGAGGATGCTCGCACGGGCTGTGCACGCCGGTCTCGACGGCGCGGCGCAGCTCGCCATCGCGGTCGAGGTCGACAGCGGTCACCACCGCAGCGGCGTCCCGCCCGAGAACGCTGCGGACGTGGCGGTCGCGGCGCTCGACGCCGGGCTCATCGTGGACGGAGTCTTCACGTTCCCGGGACACTCCTACGGTGCCGACGCGGCGGTGCCCGCGGCCGGGGACGAGGCCGCGGCCCTCGGGCAGGCGCGCGATGCGCTGACGGCCGCGGGCATCCCGTGCCCCGTGGTGAGCGGCGGATCCACACCGAGCGCCGGCGCGGCCGACGGCGGCGTGCTCACGGAGCTGCGGCCGGGCGTGTACGTATTCGGTGACGCGCAGCAGTGGGAACTCGGCACCATGCCGCCGCACTCGATCGCCCTGACCGCGCACGCCACGGTGGTGAGTCGGCGCGACGGTGTCGCGGTGCTCGATGCCGGCAGCAAGGTTCTCGGGGCAGACCGTGCCGCCTACGCGACCGGGTACGGCCGGCTCCTCGACCACCCCGAGGCGCGCATCACCGCGCTCTCGGAGCACCACGCGACGGTCACGTTCTCGACCGACGCGGCGACCCCCGCGCTCGGCGAGGTGCTGCGCGTCGTGCCGAACCACGTGTGCAACGCGGTGAACCTCGTCGACGAGCTCAGTGTCGAGCGTGAGGGCCTGGAGGTCGGCGCGTGGGCTGTCGCTGCCCGCGGCCGCAACTCCTAGCCCAGGTTGGCGTAGCGGGCGCGAGCGAAGCAGTACACGCCGTAGGCGATGAGTCCACCGCCGACGAGGCCGAGAATCCATACGCCGAAGGGCAGTGCGAGCAGGGATCGCAGGGCACCGTCGAGCCCCGTCGACTCGGACGCGTCGGAGGTGACGGCTGCCGCGATGAACAACCCGCCGACGGCGAGGAGCGCGACTCCCTTGGCCACATAACCGGCGACCCCCAGGCCGGTGATCACGGTGCCCGCAGTGCCCGCGGGAATGCTGAGATCGTCGCGGAAGCCCTGGGTGACGCCCTTGCGGATGAAGTAGCCGCCGACGGCGAGGACGACGAGACCGACGAGGAACACGAGGATGATCCCCGCGGGCGCCGCCATGAGCTGCGCCGTCATGCTCTGGGTGTCGCCGGAGGAGTCGGACGAGCCGCCCAGGGCGAAGGACAGCGCGGTGCTCGCGAGTGCCAGGTAGACGAGGCCCTTCACGATGCCGACCACGAGCTTCTTCTTCGAGTCCCGAGCGGGCCCCTGCAGGATGCCGTCGACGATGAGCCACAGGCCCAGCATGGCGAGACCGATCGTCACGATCCACAGCAGGATGCCGCCGAACGGTGTGGACGCGAGGCTCTGCAGCGCGCCGCTCTGATCGGCATCGGTGCTCTCCCCGCCGGTCAGGAGGAGCTGGAGCGCGATGACTCCGATGAGGATGTGGAGGAGGCCGTTCACCGCGTAACCGCTGCGAGCGATGACGCGCACGGCGTGGCTGTTCGTGGCGGAGCGCGCACTGCTGCGTGTGGAGTGCGAGGACGACGAGTTGCTGGTGGACGGCATGGCCCTCACGGTAGCGCGGTGAGGCTCGGTGCACTCCGGCACATTCTCAGGAGTCGACCGGTCACGAGTGGCGCTCTTTCTGCGAGCAGCAGGTCAGCGGAAGTCGCGACTCGGCATCGTCACGCGCAGCGGCAGCTGCTCGACGCGGTCGGCGACGATGTTGACGACGCCCTCGGCCGAGCGCTCGAGGGTGCCGCGCACGATGAGGGCCCGCGACTCGCGCACGGTGCGTCGGTAGCGGCTCCACAGCCCGACCGAGCAGATCACGTTGACGAGCCCCGTCTCATCCTCGAGGTTCAAGAAGGTGATGCCGCTCGCCGTCGCGGGCCGTTGACGGTGGGTGACGACCCCCGCGACCTCGACGCGGCGGTTCGGCTCGGCGCTGCGCAGATCGCGCGCACTCAGCACGCCGCGCTCGCGCAGCAGCTCGCGCACGAAGCGCACGGGGTGGTCACCGGGGGCGATGCCCGTCGACACGAGGTTGGCGACCATGGTCTCGTAGCCGTCGAGGTCGGTGAACAGCGGCGGCTGCACGGCGGTGACGATACCGGGCAGGTACTCGGGCCGGGCCTGCGCCGCCGCGCCCGCCGCCCACAGTGCCTCGCGCCGGGAGAGCCCGAGCACATCGAAGGCGCCGGCGGTCGCGAGGGCCTCGACCTGAGCGGCCGTGAGCCCGGTGCGGTAGACGAGCTCGGTGAGGTCTCTATACGGGCCCCCGCGCTCGCGCTCCGCGACGATGCGCTCGGCGGTCGGGCGGCCGATGCCGTTCACCCCGGCGAGCCCGAGCCGCACGGCGAGGTCACCATCGCGGCGGTGCAGCGCGCAGTCGGCGAGATCGCCGTTCGTCGAGGCGGGCTCGAACTCGGGCACGGGCGGCTGATGGCGATGGATGCACTGCTCGAGCCCGGTCGGAGGCGCGCGCCGGGCATCCGGGGGCACCGCCTCGTGCGGGGAGGCCACCACCAGATCGAGCCGCTCGAGCCCCGCGTCGACCTCGGAGCGCAGGATGCACGGCGTGCGCACCTCGACGCCGTGGCGCTCGGCGTCGGCGGTGAGCGAGGCGGGGGAGTAGAAGCCCATCGGCTGGGCGCGCAGCAGGGAGGCGAGGAAGACGCCGGGGTAGTGCAGCTTGATCCACGAGCTCGCGTAGACGAGCAGCGCGAAGCTGAGAGAGTGGCTCTCGGCGAAGCCGAAGTTCGCGAAGGCCTGGATGCGGCCGTAGATCTCGTCGGCGAGCTCGCCCGTGATGCCGTTGCCCGCCATGCCGGCGTAGAGCGTCTCGCGCAGCGACTCGATGCGCTCGAGGCCGCGCTTGCTGCCCATCGCGCGGCGCAGCAGGTCGGCGTCGTCGCCCGTGCAGCCGCCGACGGCCATGGCCACCTGCATGAGCTGCTCCTGGAAGACGGGGATGCCCAGGGTGCGCTCGAGCGGCCCCTTGAGCTTGGGATGGTCGTAGGTGATGGGCTCCTGACCGAGCTTGCGCCGCACGAAGGGGTGCACGGCGCCGCCCTGGATGGGGCCGGGGCGCACGAGGGCGATCTGCACGACGAGGTCGTAGAACTTGCGCGGCTGCAGGCGCGGCAGCAGCCCCATCTGGGCGCGGCTCTCGACCTGGAAGACGCCGATCGAGTCGGCGCGGCACAGCATGTCGTAGGTCGCCTGCTCCTCCTTGGGCAGGGTCGACAGCTCCCACCGCTCGCCGAGGTGGGCATCCATAAGGTCGAAGGAGTGCTGCAGAGCGGCGAGCATGCCGAGGCCGAGCAGGTCGAACTTGACGAGGCCCATCCAGGCGCAGTCGTCCTTATCCCACTGCAGCACCGTGCGGTTCTCCATGCGGGCGTGCTCGATGGGCACGATCTCGCCCACGGGCCGGTCGGTGAGCACCATGCCGCCGGAGTGGATGCCGAGGTGGCGCGGGTAGGTGAGCACCTGCTGGGCGAGGTCGACGACGGGGGCGGGGATGTCGTGGTCGTCGCTCGAGAGCACGGCGCCCCAGCGCTCGACCTGCCGTGACCAGGCATCCTGCTGCCCGGTCGAGTAGCCGAGCGCACGCGCCATGTCGCGCACGGCGTTCTTCGGCCGGTACGAGATGACGTTCGCGACCTGCGCGGCGTTGCGCCGGCCGTAGCGCTCATAGACGTACTGGATGACCTCCTCCCTGCGGTCGGAGTCGAAGTCGACGTCGATATCGGGCTCCTCGTCGCGCAGGGCGGAGAGGAAGCGCTCGAAGGGCAGCTGGTAGCCGATCGAGTCGACCGCGGTGATGTCGAGCAGGTAGCAGACGGCCGAGTTTGCGGCCGAGCCGCGCCCCTGGCAGAGGATGCCGCGCGCCCGCGCGAACTGCACGATCTCGTGGACGATGAGGAAGTAGCCGGGGAAGTCTTTCAACTCGATGACGTCGAGCTCGCGCGCGATGCGGGCGCGGTCGTCGTCGCTCGCGTCGGGGTACTTGCGCGGCACGGCCGCCCAGACGAGCTCACGCAGCCAGCTCATGGGCGTGTGACCGGGGGGAACAGGTTGCTTCGGCAGGTTCGGCTTCGCCTGCCGCAGCGGGAACCCCAGCTCGGTCGCGAGCTCGACGCTGCGCTCCACGGCGCCCGGGTAGCGGGCGAAGAGCCGCTGCATCTCCGCGCCGCTGCGCAGGTGGGCGGTGCCGGCGGCGGGCAGCCAGCCCTCCATCTCGTCGAGGCTGCGACGCGCACGCAGGCCGGCGAACGCGGTGGCGAGCGGGTGCCGCGCGGGGGTCGCGTAGTGCACCGCACCGGTCGCGACGATCGGCAGCCCGCGCTCGGCGGCGAGAGCGGCGAGCACGTCGTTGTGCACGGTGTCGAGCGGCCTGCCGTGGTCGAAGAGCTCGACGGTGACGCTGGATGCTCCGAACCGGTCGACGAGCGCGTCGAGCTCGGCGCCCGCCGCGGCGATGTGCGCCCGCGTCGGCCGCGAGCGGGCGACGGCATCCGGCCCGGAGGCATCGCGCGCAGGATCGCGGCCCTCCAGCGCCGACCGCACGGCACCCTTGCGGCACCCGGTGAGGATCATCCAGTGGTCGCCGCTCGTGGCGTCGCCGCCGCGGCCCGCGTGCTCGGCGAGCGCGTCGAGGTCGTAGACCGGGCGGCCCTTCTCGGCGCCCGCGAGCTGTGCGTCAGTCATCGCCGCGGCGAGGCGGTGGTAGCCGGCCTGCCCGCGCGCGAGGACGAGCAGATGGGTGCCCTCGGGGTCGGCGACGCCCTGCTGCGGGCCGGTGAGGCCGAGGGAGAGCTCAGCGCCGAACACGGTCGTGAGCCCAAACGGCTCGGCGGCCTCGGCCATGCGCACGACGCCGTAGAAGCCGTCGTGGTCGGTCAGGGCGAGCCCGGTGAGGCCCAGCCGCGCAGCTTCTTCCAGCAGCTCTTCGGGGCTCGAGGCGCCGTCGAGGAAGCTGAAGGAGGAGTGCGCGTGCAGCTCGGCGTAGGGCACGACCGTCGTCGGGTCGGGCTGCTCGATGCCGGCCCGGCGGTAAGGCGCCCGCTTGGGCGACCACGCGGGGGAGTCGCCGCCGTCGGCGCCCGGGGGCGGCGTCGTGCCGGGCCGGTTGCCGTTACGCAGGCTGCGCTCGAACTCGCTCCACGGGATCGGCGGATTGTGCCAGCCCGCCATCAGCGGTGCTCCAGCGACGACGCAGCCCGCTCAGACAGTGCTGTCTCAGTCATAGCGCGCCTCCGCCCACCACGAGCCGCCCTCGAGCACGAGCAGCCACGCGACCCCCGCGGAGTCCACGACCTGCAGGCGGTGCAGCAGGCGCCGCCGCGGGATGTCCCACCAGCGCTCCTCGAGCGGCCACGGCCCCGCCCACGAGGTCACGGGCCGCGCCGCGCCGCCCGCACCCGGCGCGAACCCCGCGGGGGCAGCGCTGAGCCGCATCCTCTCGTCGACGTGCACCGGGGCGCCGGACGCATCGAGCACCGTCACAGCATGCCGTGAGGGGAATACGGTGCCGGGGGTCGGCTGGGGTAGGGCGCCGGGCCAGGGTCGATCCACGGGGCGGGGGCTCACGAGCCGGTCACCCCAGGGCACGAGGGCGCCTCGTTCGGCGAGGGTGCGGCCGCCCGTGCGCTGAGCGGTGAGCACGGCCTCGTGCCCGAGCAGGCTCTGCACGCGCGAGAGGGCGTGGTGCACGCGCTCATCGGGCGCGGCCCCCCACAGCCCCGGCTCGTGGTGGGCGAGCGCGTCGACGCTGTCGGGCACGATCGTGACGCGCGTGATGGCCGAGCGCAGCCCCGGCCCGCGATCACTGTCGGCACGCGCGCCGAGGGTGCGCGTCTCGCCGCTGAGCTGCCAGCGCACGCGGTCGACGATCTCGCTCGCGCGGAAGGATCGGGGGTGCAGCCACGCGCGCTCGCTCTCGACGCCGTGCTCGTCGCGGAACCCGATGCGAATGGCCGTGGCGACGAGCAGGCGTGCGACAAGCGACTCGACGAGATCGTCGGCGATCTGCCGCACGGCGAAGGCGAGCTGGTCGACGCGGTCGAGGGGAGGCTCGAGCTCGAGGGTGCGCTCGAGGTCGGGCGGGGGAGTACGGGGCCTCAGCGGAGTGGCATCGGCGGCGCCCGCGAGCGCGTGCCGGTGGGATCCCGCCGCACCGAAGCGGTCGCGCACGGCCTCGGCGGGCAGCGCGGCGAAGTCGCCGAGCGTACGCACTCCGAGCCGGCCGAGGAGGGTCGCGAGGTCGGGGTCGCCGAGCGTCGTGACGGGGAAGGGCGCGAGGAAGGCGGCCGCGGCGTCGCGCGGCACGATGCGCACGCTCTGCGCTGAGGTGCTCTGCGCTGACGGGCTGTTCGACGGCTCAGTGCTGCGGGCGGCGAGTTCGGCGGCGAAGGGCCCGTCGGCGAGGCCGAGCCGAGCATCCGGCACTCCCTCGGCGAGGAGGGCGCTGCGCAGGGCGAGGGCGGCGGCCTTCTCGCTGCCGTAGTAGCGGGCCGGGCCGCGCGCGGCGAGGGCGAGCAGGCCGGGGCGCACGACCTGGACGCCCGCGACGAGGGATTCGATGACGTCGATGAGGGGCGAGAACAGGCGATGATCGCGGTCATCGTCGGCGGGCACGATGCGCAGCTCGGTGCACAGCGACTGGGCTTCGCGGCGACGCTGCCCGGCCCGCACGCCCTGCGCGCGCGCCGCCGCCGAGCAGGCGAGGATGCGGTTCTGCTGCACGACCACGACGGCCTGCCCCGCCGTCACGAGCCCCTCTCGCACGGCGGCGAGGATCGGCCAGTCGGGTACCCACGCGACGATCGTGCGGGTCATCAGCCGGCCCTGCGGGCGGGCGTGCTCCAGCGGTCGTGCGCGCGCTGGGTCGCATCGCCGTGTGCGGCGGCATCCGCGCGATCGAGGCGCCGGATGCCCAGCTCACCGTCGGGCAGCAGCAGTCGCCCGCTGCGGGGGCGCGGGCTGCGTCGCGAGCTCACGGTGATCGTGACCTCGCGCTCGCTCAGGTAGCCGTGGCCGTCGCCGAGGCCCGACCAGCGGCTGCCCGTGATGCTGATCATGGCTTCGGCCTGCGGCCAGGCACCGGCCACGAGCAGCGTGGAGCCGCGCTCGCGTACGCGCCCCGCGAGCTTCGCGATCGCGCCGTCGCTCGCGGCGCGTCCGGGCCGCACGACGATGACGCTCAAGGCGTCGGCGATCGCTGCGGTCACGGTGAGCCACTGGTCGCCGGGGTGCGGCACGAGCACGAGCCGATCGAGGTCGATGCCCATGGCCTCGGCCGCCTCGATGCCGAACTCGGGCATACCCACGACACCGCACCAGGCCCCTGCCGCCGACGGGCCCGCGAGCAGCGCCATCGTGAGGGCGCTCGAGGGGCTCAGTGTGTAGACGGCGCCCTCCTGCAGCCCTCCCGCGGGCAGCAGGTCGGCGAGGGCCTCGTGCGTGGGCAGCAGACGTGTATCGAGGCGCGTCCGCTGCAGGGAGTCGATGCGGGCCTGCAGCGCCTGCACGGTGTCGACCGTCTGGACGCGGGCATCCGGCGTCGCCCCGTGTTCACCCCGCCCGCGCGCACCGTCGACCGCGAGGTCGTCGACGGGGGAGAGTGCGAGGGCGGGCATCTCTCCATGATCGAACATACATTCGAATATGGCAACTGCCACCGACACTCGAACGGCGTGTCGTGAAGCTCCTCGGCATGCGACACCGCCGCGCGCCACCGCAACTCACGGGACGATCCCGATGGGGAGACTTCCAGGATCTCGGAAATGTGATCCACAATCATGTTTCCGCGTTCCTGGAAGCCGCGCGATGTCACCACTGGGCGGTTGCCGTGTGCGAGCGGACGAGCGACCGGGCTTCGGGCGGGCCCACGACGTCTCCGAAACCCCTGACAGGTCGCGGCGCACACCCCCTCCGGCCGTCAAACTGGAGAACGACCCCCACTCGGCGAGGGAAGGACACCACCCGATGCAGAGCGAACTGGCCGCGAAGATCTTCGGCGATCGCGAAGACCCGAGCGTGCGGCTGCAGAAGCTCTTCGACGACCGCTCCACGACGATGGGCGCTCCGCCCTCCGCGCGGGAGTGGGCCGCGAAGGTGCTGCGCGAGCGGCGCATCGACCCCAAGACGGATCCCGAGGACGCTGTTGTGGCCGTGCGGCAGGCCTACCCGCGCCTTACGACGAAGGTGGCGCGCTACCTCGTGGAGGATGCTCGCCAGCGCTGAGCCCACCAGGGCCCGCGCCCTCGAGCAGCTCGGCCCGAGCATCCCGACCCATGGCGCGATAGGCGACCGCCCAGTCTTCGGGGCGCGCCATCACGAGACCCCGCCACGTGCCGCCCACCCTGGCCGGAATCCCGACGACCCCGTCAGGAGTGCGCAGGGCGAAGCCCACGAGCACGTCGATCGCGTGATCGCCCGCGTCGACCGTCACCATCACCTCGGTGGCATAGAGCGGATGCTCGTCCGCAGTCCGCGTCGCCTCGAGCCCGAGCGCCGCGAGCACCCGCTCGGCGGCCTCGACGCTGCCCGCCGGCAGCACGAGATCCCAGTCCCGCGCCTCGTCCACGAGTTCGAGGGCGGCGAGAAGCCCGGAGCCCCCGACGACGGAGGGCACCCCCGCCTCCGCGAGCGCCGCCTGCAGCGCCCGCACCGTCTCGAGCGGGGGAGTGCGCGACGCGGTCACGGCAGCTCGGCGACGCGACGCCGCAGGAACGCCGCCCCCGCGTGGTCGTGCACGAGGTCGCCCTCGACGACGACGTCGTACTCCTTGCCGAGCACGCCGTCGGCCGGCCGCACGTCCAGGTGCGCCACGGGGATGCCGCGCGCGTGCACCGCGTCGGCCATGCGGTAGTCGGAGCGCGAGTCGCCCACCGACCACCAGCGCTGCCCCGTGACGCCGCGCGCGGCGAACCAGTCGAGCGCGCGATCCGCCCCGCGATCCTTGTCGAGCAGCACCGATTCGACGTCGGTCGAGATGATCGTCGAGTCGATGCGCCACGGCACGCGGCCGAGACCGTCGTGCGCCTCGCGGTCGCGGTAGCGCAGCCCGAGACCCGAGCCGACGAGACGCTCGTAGACCTCCGCCTCGTAGCGCGCCTGGGCGGCCTGGTAGGCGGCGGGGGAGACGTCGGTGCGCGCTTCGAGGGAGATCATGACGTGCTTGCCCTCGTCGACGAACATCGTGTCGGCGTACTGCTCGCGCGCGAGACCTTCGACCGCCTCGCGCACCGGGTCTGGGATGGCGAGATCTCGGTCGATCTCGAGCGCGCCCATGCCGTCGGCGGTGATCGGCGCCCAGCAGCCGCCCTTCTCGAACACGCCGAAGACGTGGGAACGAGCATCCAGACCGCCGTCGACGAGTCGCGCGACGACCTGCTCGCGCATGAAGGCGTCGCTGCGTCCCGTGATGAACGCGATCGGGATGCCCGCTGACGCAAGTGTCAGCAGGTCGTCCACGATCGAGTCGAGGGCGATGCGACGCGACTCGGGGCTCGCGATCGGGCCGTCGACGTCGAGCAGCAGCCCGAACGGGGCGATCATGGTGTCATGACTCGTCACTGGAATGCTCCTGCCATCGTGTTCCTCATCCTCGCCGTCGTGGGGCTCATCGGCACCTGGACCTACAACATCCAGGCCATCGTGCAGCCCAGCGACTTCCTCGGCGACTGGTTCGCGAACGGTCCCGCCGTGGGCTCCCTCACCATGGACCTCCTCATCATGGCAGTGGCCGCGTGCGCGTTCATCGTCATCGAGGGCCGCCGGCTCGGCATGCGGCACCTGTGGGCGTACATCGTGTTCTCGGGGCTCACCGCGATCGCCTTCACTTTTCCGCTCTTCCTCGCGAATCGCGAACGGCATCTCGCCGCTCGGCGCAGCGCCGTGGCACCCTCCTAGCGGGGGAAGGGGCACGACCGCGTGACACGAAGGCGAATCTTCGGTGTGCTGCGCCTCGCAGCGGCCGTGGCCGGTGTCATCGCGCTCTCGAGCCGCTTCGTCTACGGCCTAGGGTTCAGCAGCTTCGCCTCGCTCAACTTCTTCGGCTATCTGACGGTGCAGAGCAACATGGTCGCCGTGGTCGCGAACGTGATCGGCGGCGTCATCGCCCTGCGCGCGCGCGGCGAGCCCTCCTGGCTGCCGGGGATGCGTGTCTCCGTCGCGACGTTCCTCATCGTCGCGGGCATCGTGTTCACGATCCTCGTGACGCAGTCGGCGAGCCGCGGGTACCTCATCGAGGTGCCGTGGAGCGACCGGATCCTGCACTACTGGCTGCCGGCGTTCCTGCTCGTCGACTGGCTCGTGGGGCCCGGCAGCCGACGTGCACCGTGGCGGACGCTCGCGATCGTCGTCGGGTATCCCCTCGGCTGGGGAGCGGTCACCCTCGTGCGCGGGCACATCGTGGGCTGGTACCCGTACTTCTTCATGGACCCCGCGCAGGTCTCGGGGCCGGGAGAGATCGCCGGCTACGGCGCCGCCGCGCTCGCGCTCTTCGCGGGTGTCGCCACGGTGCTCCTGCTCGCTCCCGCGGTGGAGGATCGCGTCGTCGACGCGCGCGTCCTGCAGATTCTCAGGGAGCGCCGAAGAACGGCGCGAGCTCGATCATCGCCCGATCGATCACCTCGTCGTCGCTGAGCGCGGCGAGTCGGGCAACCCCCTGCGGCCCGACGATTCCGACGAGCACGGGCGCGCCCTGGAGTGCGTCGAGGTTGATCCACTCGGTGACGAGGGCATCGTGCGTCGGGTCGGCGAGCCACACGTGCGCCGACTCGGCCCAGGTCGCCTCCTCGAATCGCAGTACCAGCGTGTCGAGCGCGCCCACCCCGAGCGAGGCGATCGCCTCGCGGTGCGCGAGCGGCAGCGCGGGCTCGAAGGTGATGCCGTCGTCCTGCAGCACGCCGAGCGGCACCGTCACCACGACGCGGTCGACGGAGAGCGACTCGCCCGAGCCGAGGCGGAGGGCCGCCCCCGACCCGTCATAGATCACCGCCGCCACGGCGCTCGCCCGCAGCATGTCGACGCCCTCGAGCAGGCTCTCGATATAGCTGTCGAACCCGCCGGAGACGATGGACTCCCAGCCACCGGGTACCTCGTCGAGGCCGGGGTCGACCGAGATCTGGCGCGCCAGAGCCCCGGAGCGCGCCCCGACCAGCTCGGCGACCGCTGCCGCGGCCGCCTCCGTCTCGCTGAGCGCGTTCTCGGCAGAATCCGTGCCGAGGGGCGCCAGGCGGGCGAGAGCTGTCGAGAGCGGAATATCGAAGTCCACCTCGTTCGCGACCTCTCGAGCGCGCGCGAGCACCGCCTCGCGCATCCCGTCCACCTCGATCTCGTCGCCCGAGGCCTCCCGCCGCACGATCGTCGTGCCATCCAGCACCGACAGCCCGAGCTCCTCCAGCGCGTCGCGCACGACACTCGGCTGATCCCGCCCGATCCGCAGGGCGCCGAGTTCGACGGGCACCGGCCACTCGCCTCCCCTCACGGTCTGCACGCGGCCGCCGACACGCTCGCGCGCTTCCACCACGACGACGTCGTGGCCCGCTGCGCTCAGGCGATGCGCGCACGCCGCACCCGCCATACCGGCACCGATGACGGCGATGCGCTCCCCGAGCAGGGCGGTGCGCAGAACCTCGCCGGCCGCGCGCGCGCCGCTCGCTCGGGCGCCCTCGACACTGTTGGGGGAGTCCACCGAGGTAGCCTCGCCGGCGAAGAACAGACGGTCGGCGACGGGCACGGCGAGGCGAGCGCGGTCGGCCGGCTCACCGCCGACCGGCACGAAACTCGTCGCGCCGCGCGAGAACGGCTCTGTGGACCACGCACTGCGCACCATGCCCGTCGGGCGCGGTCGGCCGGCCGTCGAGGGTGCGCTGGGCTCGGGGCTCGGCCCTGGCTCCTGCGTGCACGCGGCGACGGCCAGTACGGAGAGCCCGGTGGCCCCGGTGATCAGAGTGCGCCGCGTGATGCTCATGACAGGGTCACTGTATCGGCGTGGCCCGCACACGCGACCGGTGCGGGATGCGACGAAGCCCCGGCGGGCGACCCGCCGGGGCTTCGTCGTACTGTCTCAACCAGTTCGTTGTTCACACACGGGGTGAACCGTGCGCGAGGGGGGACTTGAACCCCCACGCCCTATCCGGGCACTAGCACCTCAAGCTAGCGCGTCTGCCATTTCCGCCACCCGCGCTGGT